>Ga0326726_10002380_pt1 | contig 17314 bp, 14 predicted proteins | sample MHFenrmetagenome_2_FD_207603 | JGI IMG/M metagenome (GOLD analysis project Ga0326726, IMG submission 207603) | Lab enriched peat soil microbial communities from Michigan Hollow, Ithaca, NY, United States - MHF15MN | ecosystem: Environmental > Terrestrial > Soil > Wetlands > Peat | place: USA... | reverse complement strand
ATTTCGAGCGGCTCCTCGACGACCACGACGTCCTGGTGCGATCGGACCTGGCCGCCGCGCATCGCATCAATCTGTATGTGACGGACGGCCTCGCCGTCGTGCTTGGCATTCATGCTGGCTCGTGGTGTCGCACATGAGCGGGGGTTTCAGGTACCCTCGCGGCCACCAGTATGGCATGAGGACCTGTCGATGCCAGAATCGGGGCCCGGCATGGCAAAAGGCAACACTCAAGGGGCGCGCCTGATCGACGGACGCGCGACGGCCGCGCGTGTCCGGGCCGACGTCGCGCGACAGGTCGCGGCATTGGCCACGCGCCATGGCCTGACGCCGGGCCTCGCCGTCGTGCTGGTCGGTGACGATCCTGCAAGCGAGGTTTATGTCCGCAACAAGGGCAAGCAGACCCGCGAAGCCGGCATGCGCTCATTCGAGACGCGGTTGCCGGCATCCACGTCCCAGGCCGAGCTGCTCGCCCACGTGGCGCGGCTCAATGCCGACAAGGACGTGCACGGCATCCTGGTCCAGCTCCCGCTGCCGCGGCAGATCCAGGAGCTCGCAATCATCGACGCGCTGGCGCCCGCAAAGGACGTGGACGGATTCAGCCTCATCAATACGGGCCTGCTGGCCGCGCGCGGTGCCGGGATGATTCCCTGCACGCCGCTCGGCTGCCTGCTGCTGCTCAGGGAATACGTGGGGGAGCTCGCCGGCCGGCGCGCGCTGGTCGTCGGCCGCTCGAACCTGGTCGGCAAGCCGATGGTGCAGCTCCTGCTGCGCGAGAACTGCACCGTGACCATCGCCCATTCGCGCACGCGCGACCTCGCGGAAGAATGCCGCCGCGCGGAAATCCTGGTCGCCGCGATCGGCAGGCCCCGCATGATCAAGGGCGAATGGATCCGGCCCGGTGCCACGGTGATCGACGTCGGCATCAACCGGATCAGCGTGCCGTCGGCGGACGGGGCGCGCGACCGGCTGGTGGGAGACGTGGATTTCGACTCGGCGGTTGCAGTCGCGGGCGCCATCACGCCGGTGCCCGGCGGCGTCGGGCCGATGACCATCGCCTGCCTGCTCAGCAACACGGTCACGGCCGCCTGCGCCCAGAACGGGATCGACCCCGCCACCCTCAGCGGTTGAAGAGCACCTCGCCCTCGTCGCTGAGGTCGAACCGGTAGGCCATCGGTTCCTTCGGCAGTCCCGGCATGCGCATGATCTCGCCGGTGATCGGAATCACGAAGCCCGCGCCTGCCGCGAGCTGGATTTCGCGCACCGTCACCAGGAAGTCCTTCGGCCGGCCCAGCAGCGCCGGGTTGTCCGACAGCGACTGCTGGGTCTTCGCGATGCAGACCGGCAGCTTGCCGAATCCGGCCTTCTCGAGGTGGTCGCGGTCGCGCTTCGCCCGGGCCGTATAATCGACCGCCTGCGCGCCGTACATCTCGCGGGCGACCGTCGCGATCTTGTGCTCGATCGAGTCGTTCCAGTCATAGAGCGGCGTGAACTTCGGCTCGCACACCGCAACCAGGTCGCGTACGACCGTCGCAAGCTCCGTGCAGCCCTTGCCGCCTTCGCTGAACGGCTTTGCAAGCACGGCCTCCACGCCAAGCGTCTTGCAGTGCTTCTTGAGCGCCTCGACTTCCTCCGTCGTGTCGGTCGGGAAGTGATTGATCGCGATGACGCAGCGTTGGCCGAATTTGCGGATGTTCTCGATGTGCTTTTCCATGTTCGAGAGGCCGCGGATCATGGCCGCCACGTCCGGCTTGCCGGTCTCCGCGAGCGGCTTGCCGCCGTGCATCTTGAGCGCGCGGATCGTGGCGACCAGCACAGTGCAGGCGGGCGCAAAGCCGCCATAGCGGCAGTTGATGTCGAAAAACTTCTCGGCGCCGAGTTCGAAGGCAAAGCCCGCCTCGGTCACGACGATGTCGGCGTAGCTGAGGGCCGCCTTGGTGGCCGTGATGCTGTTCGTGCCGTGCGCGATGTTCGCGAACGGTCCGCCATGCACGAACGCCGGCACGCCTTCCGTCGTCTGCACGAGGTTCGGCTTGATCGCCTGGGAGAGGAGCGCCGCCATGGCGCCGACCGCGCCGATGTCCTTCGCGGTGACCGGCGTGCCGTCCTTGCCATAGCCGACGACGATCCGGCTGAGGCGCGCCTTGAGGTCCGGTATGCCGTCGGCGAGGCACAGCACGGCCATGACCTCGCTCGCCGCCGTGATGTCGAAGCCGGTCTCGCGCGGGATGCCTTCGCTGCGCCCGCCGAGCCCGATGATGATGTCGCGGAGCGCCCGGTCGTTCATGTCCATGACCCGCTTCCAGGTCACGTGCCTTGGGTCGAGCGCGCCGGCGCTGCCATTGTGCAGGCGGTTGTCCACCAGCGCGGCCAGCAGGTTGTGCGCGCTCGACACGGCGTGGAAATCGCCGTTGAAGTGCATGTTGATGTCCATCATCGGCACGACTTCCGAGGCGCCGCCGCCCGCCCCGCCGCCCTTCATGCCGAAGACCGGGCCGAGGCTCGGTTCGCGGAGCGCCGCCGCGCTCAAGACGCCGATCTTCGCGAGGCCCTGCACCAGGCCGATGGACGTCGTGGTCTTGCCTTCGCCGGCCGGCGTCGGCGTGATCGCCGAGACCAGCACCAGCTTGCCGCGCGGCGGCCGGTCCCGGAATGCGCTGAGGGCGAGCTTCGCCTTGTAATGACCGTAGGGCTCGAGCTCCGAAGGCTTGATGCCGAGTGATTGTGCGACTTCAATGATGGGTTTCATGATGCGTAGTTTATCCGAGATCTAGATCTTCGAGAGCCGTTGTGCGGCGTTTTCAAGCGTCGCATCGTCCTTGGCGAAGCAGAAGCGCACCAGCCGGGCGGGCAGCGGCTCGGCGCAGAACGGCGACAGCGGAATCGCGGCCACGCCGTGCTTCGTCGTCAGCTCCTTGCAGAATTCGACGTCCGGCAGGTCCGAAATGCCGCTGTACTCGGCGAGCTGGAAATAGGTCCCGGCCGTCGTCATCAGGCCGAAGCGCGATTCCGACAGCAGCGCGGCAAACCGGTCGCGGCGCGCCTGGTAGAACGCGGCCAGCCCGTCGTGAAAGCCCGGCTCCTCGCGCATGAAGTCCGCGATCGCATGCTGGACCGGCGTTGATACTGAAAAAGTCAGGAACTGATGAACCTTGCGGAATTCCGCCGTCAGCGCCGGCGTCGCGACGCAGTAGCCGACTTTCCAGCCGGTGGCGTTGTAGACCTTCCCGAACGAGAAGACCGCGAAGCACCGCTCGCGCAGGCGCGCGCTCGACAGCACGCTCGCATGCCGGCGGCCATCGAATACGAGGCATTCATAGACCTCGTCGGACAGCACCAGCGCGCCGGTCGGCTCGACGAGATCCGCGATGCGCTCCCAGTCGTCCGCGGAGAGCACCGCGCCGGTCGGGTTGTGCGGCGTATTGACGATCAGCAGGCGCGTCCGCGGCCCGATCGCGGACGCGAGCCGGTCGTAATCGATGCCGAAATCCGGCAGTCGCAGCGGCACGCGCAGGAGCTTCGCGCCCGCGAGTTCGGCCGCAGGCCCGTAGGAATCGTAGGCCGGGTCGATCATCACCACCTCGTCGCCCGCGCGCACGACCGCGTGGACCGCGGCGAACAGCGCCTCGGTGCCGCCCGCGGTGATCGTGATCTCGGTGGCGGCGTCGATGCCGAGGCCTTGCCGCCTCGCCTGGAGCGCAATCGCATCGCAGAGCGCCGGCAGGCCCGGCATCGGCGCGTACTGGTTGTGTCCCGCGGCAAGGTGCCGCGCGATGAGCTCGCAGAGCCGCGCCGGCGGCTGGAAATCCGGGAATCCCTGGCCCAGGTTGATCGCGCCCGCTTCGTTCGCGAGACGCGACATGACGGTGAAGATCGTCGTCCCGACGCCGGGCAGCTTGCTGTCCGGCAGGCGCATCATTGATTGCCGGCGATCGCCTGCTGAACGTCCAGTTCGCGCCGCCTCTGCTGGCGCTGCATCAGGATGCCCGCCGTGACGATGCCGATGGCGACGATCGTCACGAGTATCGTCGCCAGCGCGTTGATGTCCGGGCTGACGCCCAGGCGCACCTTCGAGAAGATCAGCACCGGCAGCGTGCTGGAACCCGGACCGTTGACGAAGCTCGTGATCACGAGGTCGTCCCAGGACAGCGTGAAGGCCAGCAGCCAGCCCGCGAGGATCGCGGGCATGATGATCGGCAGCGTGATCAGGAAGAACACCTTGGCCGGCTTTGCGCCAAGGTCCATCGCCGCTTCCTCGAGAGACTCGTCCAGGGTCGCGAGCCGCGACTGCACCACGACCGTCACGTAGGACATCGAGAACGTGATGTGCGCGATCGTGATCGTCGTGATGCCGCGCCCCTCCGGCCAGTGGAATATCTGCTCCATGGCGACGAACAGCAGCAGCATCGACAGGCCGGTGATCACCTCAGGCATCACGAGCGGCGCCGTCGTCAGGCCGGCGAGCAGCGAGCGGCCCTTGAAGCGGCCGAAGCGCGCGAGCGCAAGGCCCGCGAGCGTGCCGAGGATGGTCGCGCCGGTCGCATTCATGGTCGCGATGCGGAACGACAGCCAGGCCGCGTTCTTGACCGCTTCGTTGCTCATCAGCTCGACGTACCACTTGGTCGAGAAGCCTCCCCAGACCGTGACCAGCCGCGACGCATTGAACGAATAGACGATCAGCGACAGGATCGGGATGTAGAGGAACGCGAAGCCGAGAACCAGCATCGTCAGCACGAAGAACGAGCGGCGCTGGTTCACTTGTTCGCCCCCATCTCACGGCCCTGGACGCGCTGCAGCACCCAGATCGGGAACACGAGCAGGATCAGCATCGCGATCGCGACTGCGCTCGCGATCGGCCAGGAGCGGTTGTTGAAGAACTCCTCCCACAGCACGCGCCCGATCATCAGCGAGCCCGGGCCGCCGAGCAGCGCCGGGATCACGAACTCGCCGACCGCCGGGATGAACACCAGCATGCAGCCCGCGATGATGCCGCCCTTGGTCAGCGGAATCGTGATCTTGAAGAAGGCCTTGGTCGGCTTGCAGCCGAGGTCGGCGGCGGCCTCCAGCAGCGTCAGGTCCAGCTTCTCGATCGCCGTGTACAGCGGCAGCACCATGAAAGGCAGGTAGGAATAGACGATGCCGAGATAGACCGCGAAATTGGTCTGCAGCATCACGAGCGGCTCTTGCATGCCGAACCACATCAGGACCTTGTTGATCACGCCGTCGGTCCGGAGGAGCCCGATCCACGCATAGACCCGCAGCAGGAACGAGGTCCAGAACGGCAGCATCACGAGCAGCAGCAGCAGGTTGCGCCAGGAGGGCTTCGAGCGCGCGATGCCGTAGGCCATCGGGTAGCCGATCAGCAGGCACAGCAGCGTCGAGACCGCCGCGGTCAGGATCGAATTGGCATAGGCATTGCGATAGAGCGCGTCGTCCCACAGGAACGCGTAGTTCGCCAGGTTGACCTTGAGCTGCATGACCTCGTGAGCCGCCCAGGTCACCAGCGGCTCGTACGGCGGCATCCCGAGGCGGATGTCGGAGACCGAGATCTTCAGCACGATCACGAACGGAACGAAGAAGAACAGCAGCAGCCACAGGTAGGGCACGGACGTGACGGCGGTCCTGCCGGTCACGCCCCAGCCGCGCAGGCGGGTGCTCGCCCAGCGATAGGGCCCGAGCGCGCGAATCCACGCCATCAGTTCCGCCAGCACGAATGGCGAACTTTCCCTGGCGCTCGACTGGTCGCGCTTCACTGGGTGACCACCACCGGGCTCGACGAGTTCCAGGAGAGCCAGACCGGCTGTTCCCAGGTGACCGGGCCGATCCCGGTCTGCCGGACGATGTTCGGCTGCGTGACGCGCACCATGCGCCCGCCGGAGAGGCGCACGAGGTAGATGGACTGGTCGCCGAGATAGGCGATCTCGGAGACCACGCCGGCCACCCGGTTGTCGCCGTTGCCTTCCGGCCGGTCAGTCGAGATGTGGATCTTCTCGGGCCGCAACGCGACCCACACGGTTGCATTCGGCGCCGCGCTGACGCCGTGACCGACGTGGAAGACGCCGCCGAGGTCCGGAGACTCGACCCGCACGTAATCGGGCTCGTCCTCGATCAGGCGCCCTTCGAACATGTTGACCGAGCCGATGAAGTCGGCCACGAAGCGCGAACCCGGGTATTCGTAGATTTCCGCCGGCGTGCCGACCTGGACGATCTCGCCGTGGTTCATCACGCCGATGCGCGAGGCGAGCGTCATGGCCTCCTCCTGGTCGTGCGTGACAACCACGAAGGTGACGCCGAGGGTTTCCTGGATGTTGATCAGCTCGAACTGCGTGTGCTCGCGCAGCTTCTTGTCGAGCGCGGCGAGCGGCTCGTCGAGCAGCAGGAGCTTCGGGCGCTTGACCAGCGAGCGGGCGAGCGCCACGCGCTGGCGCTGGCCGCCCGAGAGCTGATGCGGCATGCGGCCGGCGAACGTCTCCATGCGCACCAGCTTCAGGATCTCGGCGACGCGCGACTCGATTTCGCTCTTCGGCAGCTTGTCCTGGTGGAGCCCGAACGCGACGTTCTTCTTGACCGTCATGTGCGGGAACAGCGCGTAGGACTGGAACATCATGTTGACCGGCCGCTCGTAGGGCGGCATCGCGGTCACGTCCACGCCGTCGATCGATATCGTGCCCGCCGTCGGCGCCTCGAAACCCGCCATCATCCTGAGCAATGTGGTCTTGCCGCAGCCCGATCCGCCCAGCAGGCAGAAGATCTCGCCCTTGTAGATGTTGAGCGTGACGTCGTCCACCGCGACGAAGTCGCCGAACTTCTTCGTGACCTTTTCTATCTTGACGTAGGGTATGGCGCCCGGGACTTTCCAGGGTTCGTTGCGTTGCTCCGGGCGCGGATTAGCCATTGGCAGTTTCCCCCATTCGAACAGGCCCCGTAGCTATTGCCCGGTGCGGACCCTGGTCCAGGCGCGATTCAGGTCGCGGCTGTATTCCTGCGATTCCGACGCGTGCGGGTGCAGCTTCTTCTTGACCTCGTCGGTCGGATAGATCGACGGGTTGTTGCGGACATCCTCGTTCACAAACGGCAGCGAGGCCTTGTTCCCGTTTGCATAGGACACGTAGTTGGTGACGGCCGCGATCACCTCGGGCTCCATCAGGTAGTTGAGGAAAATATGCGCGTTGTTCGGATGCGGCGCGTCGGCCGGAATCGCCAGCATGTCGAACCACATGATCGCGCCTTCCTTCGGGATCGCATACTTGACGGGGACCGGCGTCTCCGCCTCGGCGCCGCGGTCGCGCGCCTGGATCATGTCGCCGCTCCAGCCCAGCGACACGCAGATCTCGCCGGTCGCGAGGTCGTTGATGTACTGCGAGGAATGGAAGTAGCGGATGTACGGACGGATCTTCATCAGCACCGCTTCCGCGGCGGCCAGGTCGTCCCTGCTCTCGCCATTCGGGTCGCGGCCCAGGTAGATCAGGATCGAGTCGACGACATCGCTCGGGGAATCGAGCAACGTGATGCCGCACTTGGCGAGCTTCTTCGCATTGGCCGGGTCGAGTATCGCGCTCCAGCTGTCGATCGTGTCGGTGCCGAGCGCCTTCTTGACCATGACCGGGTTGTAGCCGATGCCCGTCGTGCCCCACATGTAGTTGATTGAGTGCTCATTGCCCGGATCATGCGTCTGCACGCGCTGCATGATCTCCGGGTCCATGTTGACGAGGTTCGGCAGCTTCGACTTGTCAAGCTTCTGGAACACGCCCACCTTGATCTGGCGTTCCATGAAGTCGCCCGTCGGCACGACGATGTCGTAGCCGGTGTGGCCGGACAGCAGCTTGGTCTCCAGCACCTCGTTGGAATCGAAGACGTCGTAGGTGACCTTGATGCCGGTCTTCTTCTCGAAGTCCGCGATCGTGGTCTCGCCGATGTAGTCGGACCAGTTGTAGACGAAGAGGACCTTGTCTTCTGGCTTCGGCGCTGCTGCGGCTTCTTCCTTCTTGCCGCCGCAGGCGGCCAGCATGACGATTGTTGCGGCGATCAGGCCGCAACGGAACAGGCGGCGTGCGATTGCTTTGGGCATTTTCCCCTCCCGTATGGGCCCCGGCGACACGGGTTCGCCGGGGCCACTGCCTAGAGCGGACTCACTGCCCGGTGCGGACCCGGGTCCAGGCGCGATTCAGGTCGCGGCTGAATTCCTGCGACTCCGCCATGTGCGGATGCAGCTTTTTCCTGACCTCATCCGTCGGGTAGACCGACGCGTCGTTCTTGATTTCGTCGTTAACGAGCGGCAGCGACGCGGAATTTCCGTTGGCATAGGAAACGTAGTTGCTGATGCCCGCGGCGACCGCCGGATCCATGATGAAATTCAGGAACGCATGCGCATTGTTCGGATGCGGCGCATCGGCAGGGATCGCCAGCATGTCGAACCACATGATCGCGCCTTCCTTCGGGATCGCATAGGCGACCCTGACCGGCTTCTCGGCCTCGGCGCCGCGGGTGCGCGCCTGCAGCGCGTCGCCGCTCCAGCCGAGCGATATGCAGATCTCGCCCGTCGCCAGGTCGTTGATGTACTGCGACGAATGGAAGTAGCGCACGTACGGGCGCACCTTCATCAGCAGCTCTTCCGCCTTCGCGAGGTCCTCGGCCTTCTCGCTGTTCGGGTCGAGGCCCAGGTAGATCAGCGCGGAATCCATGACCTCGCTCGGCGCATCGAGCATCGAGATGCCGCACTTCGCGAGCTTCTTCGCAATGGCCGGGTCGAAGATGGCGGCCCAGCTGTCGATGGTGTCGGTTCCGATCGCCTTCTTGACCAGGTCCGGGTTGTAGCCGATGCCGGTGGTTCCCCAGAGGTAATTGATGGCGTACTTGTTGCCGGGGTCATGGGCAGCGACGCGCTGCATGATGTCCGGGTCCATGTTCACGAGGTTCGGCAGCTTCGACTTGTCGAGCGGCAGGAACACGCCGGCCTTGATCTGCCGTTCCAGGAAATTCGCCGAGGGAACAACCACGTCGTAACCGGTGCGCCCGGCCAGGAGCTTGGTCTCCAGCACCTCGTTCGAATCGAACACGTCGTAGGTGACCTTGATGCCGGTCTTGGCCTCGAAGTCCGCAATCGTGGTCTCGCCGATGTAGTCGGACCAGTTGTAGACGTACAGGACCTTGTCTTCGGGCTTCGGCGCCTCGGCGGCCTGTTCCTTCTTGCCGCCGCAGGCGGCCAGCATGACGACGGCCGCGGCGAGCAGCCCGAAACGGAATTCACTGCGCATGATTGCCTCTCTCCCGGGTGTCGTCCCGGACCCCACTCGTTTTCGCCCGGACCCAGGATCCGGTGCTTGTATGCGTAATATAACAGTCGTCGAGCGGGCCGCGCCTCCGCGGCGTGCTTCACCCGACGCCGATGTCGGCAGCGGTCAGGTCGAGGCAGAGCCGGGCTTTCTCGATCAATTCGTCCACCTGCCCCTTTTCGATGACCAGGGGCGGGGCGATGATCATGGTGTCCCGGACCGCCCGCATGACCAGGCCATTGGTAAAACAATGGTCTCGACAGATCAGCCCCGTCACTCCCCTGTTACGGAACAAGGTCTTGCTGGCCTTGTGCGCCACGAGTTCGAGCGCCGCGATCAGGCCGACGCCCCGTACTTCGCCCACCAGCGGGTGGTCCGACAGCTCCCGCCAGCGCTTCTGCAGGTAGGGGCCGATTTCGTCCCGGACGCGTTCGACCATGCGCTCGCGGCGCATGATCCCGAGATTCTCGATGGCGACCGCGCAGGCGACCGGGTGCCCGGACCAGGTGAAGCCATGGTTGAATTCACCGCCTTTCTCGATCAGGACGTCGGCGACCCGGTCGGAGACCATCGCGCCGCCGAGCGGCTGGTAGCCGGAAGTGATGCCCTTGGCGATGGTCATGAAGTCCGGCTCGAAGCCGAAGTGTTCGCAGCCGAACCAGCGGCCGGTACGGCCGAAACCGCAGATCACTTCGTCGGCGATCAGCAGGATGTCGTACTCGCGGCAGATCTTCTGGATCTCCGGCCAGTAGGTCTCGGGCGGGACGATGACGCCGCCTGCGCCCTGGATCGGTTCACCGATGAACGCCGCGACCCGCTCCGGGCCGAGTTCCTCGATCTTCTCGCGCAGCCGCCGCGCCGCCCGCAGCCCGTAGTCGGCCGGGGTCAGGTCGATGCCATTCTCGTACCAGTAGGGCTGCTCGATGTGGACGATGTCCGGGATCGGCAGGCCGCCCTGGGCGTGCATGGCCGCCATGCCGCCGAGGCTCGCGCCCGCCATCGTGCTGCCGTGATAGGCATTCAGCCGGCTGATGATCACGCTGCGCTTCGGCTGGCCCATCAGGTCCCAGTAGCGCCGGGTCATGCGCACGATCGTGTCGTTTGCCTCGGAGCCGGAGTTCGTGAAGAACACGCGGTTGAATTGCGGCGGCGTCAGCTCGGCGAGCAGCCTCGAAAGCTCGATCGCCGGCGGATGGGCGCTCTTGAAGAAGCTGTTGTAGAAGGGCAGCTCCCGCATCTGGCGCGCCGCGGCGTCGGCGAGCTCGTTGCGGCCGTAACCGATGTTGACGCACCAGAGTCCCGACATGCCGTCCAGGATCTGGCGGCCGTCGGAGTCGTAGAGATAGACGCCTTCCGCCCGGGTGATGATCCTCGAGCCCTCGGCTGCGAGCGCCCGGAAATCCGTGAACGGGTGCAGGTAGTGCCGTGCATCGAGCTCCTGCCAGTCGTGGGTCGCTCGTTCCGTCGTGCGGGGTTTTGCGCTCATGGGATCTCGCGGGTCAGACGTTCAGCAACAGGTGCTCCCGTTCCCACGAGCTTATAACGCGCGAGAAGGTTTCGTATTCGTTTTCCTTGACGGCACCGTAGGCCGCGACGAAGCGTTCGCCGAACACCTCGACCAGCGGCTTGCAGGCGCGCAGCATCGAAAGCGCGTCCGCGAGCGTCATCGGCAGCGAAAACGGCAGCTCGTAGGCCGAGCCGGTGATCGGCTCGGTCGGCTTGAGGCCCTCGATCATGCCGAGATAACCGCAGGCGAGTGATGCCGCAATTGCGAGGTAGGGATTGGCATCGGCGCCGCCGAGACGGTTCTCGATGCGGCGCGCCTGCGCGTCCGAGAACGGCACTCTCAGCCCGGCAGTGCGGTTGTCGAGGCCCCATTGCACGTTGATCGGCGCCATGTTGTAGCGCGTGATGCGTCGATAGCTGTTGACGTTCGGCGCCAGCAGGGACATCGACGCCGGCAGGTACTTCTGCAGCCCCGCGATGTGCGCCTCGAAGAGCGGCGTCGCCTTGCCCTCGGCATCGCTGAACACGTTGGAGCCGGTCTTGCTGTCCACGATGCTCTGGTGGATGTGCATGGCGCTGCCGGGCTCGTTGGCAAGCGGCTTCGCCATGAAGGTCGCATACATCTTGTGGCGCAGCGCGGCCTCGCGCGCCGTGCGCTTGAACAGGAAGGCCTGGTCCGCGAGGTCGAGCGCGTCGCCGTGGATCAGGTTGATTTCCATCTGCGCCGCGCCGGCTTCGTGGATCAGCGTGTCGATGTCGAGGTTCTGCGCCTCGCAGAAGGCGTAGATGTCGTCGAACAACGGGTCGAACTCGTTGACGGCGGCGATGCTGTAGGCCTGGCGGCCGATTTCCGGGCGTCCGGAACGGCCGATCGGGGGCTTCAGCGGATAGTCCGCGTCGGTATTCGGCTCGACCAGGTAAAACTCCAGTTCCGGCGCGCACACCGGGCGCCAGCCGCGCGCCGCATAGAGATCGAGCACGCGGCGCAGTACGTAACGCGGCGACATCGGCACGGGACGGCCGTCGTCGTAGAAACAGTCGTGGATGACCTGCGCCGACGGGTCTGCGGCCCAGGGGACGACACGAATCGTCTTCGGGTCGCCGACCAGGTCGATGTCGATCTCCGAGGGGTGAATCGAGCTGTCGTCATCCGGGTATTCGCCCGTGACGGTCTGCAGGAAGATGGATTCGGGCAGGCGCATGCCCTCGTCTTCCGCATACTTTTCGGCCGGCATGATCTTGCCGCGCGCGACGCCGGCCATGTCCGCAATGATCGCCTCGACCTCGGTGATCGAGTGGTCGCGCAGGAACTGCTGGATTTCACTCATGTGGCTCGCCTCGCCGCGCGCGCGCGCCCGGCCTGGCCGAATGCCGCGAACAGCGCTCGGGAAAACGGGTTGTCCATGACCTTCCATTCCGGGTGCCATTGCACGGCGAGCGCAAAGGTCGGGGCGCTCGCGACGCGGAATGCCTCGACCACGCCGTCGGTCGCCTTCGCCTCGGTGACGAGGCTCGGGCCCAGCTTCTCGACACCCTGCGAGTGCAGCGAATTGACCTTGATGCGGCGCTTGCCCGCGAGGCCGTACAGGACACCGCCCTCGGTCAGCTCGACTTCGTGCGAAGGACCGTACTGGATGTCGAGCGGCTGCGTGCCGTCCTCGCGATGGTCGAGCTTGCCCGGCAGCTCTTGCAGCTTCTGCACCAGCGAACCGCCGAAAGCGACATTCATCTCCTGGAAGCCGCGGCAGATGCCGAATACCGGCAGGCCCGCCTCGACGGCGCGCGTGATCATCGGCAGGGTCGTCGCATCGCGCGCCGGATCGTGCAGCGTCCCGGGCGTCGAGGGCTCGCCCTGGTAGCGGTGCGGTTCCACATTGGACGGGCTGCCCGTGAACAGGATGCCGTCGAAGGACTCGAGCCAGTCCTGCAGGTGCTGCTCGCCCAATGCGGGGACGAGCACGGGCACCGCGTCGGCCGCCTGGGCAACTGCGTTGATGTACTTTTCGCCGACGCAGTGGAACCAGTGGTGGCCCAAAAGGCGGCGATCGGCCGGAATACCGATGACGGGCTTGCGCATAGGCATCTGTTAATTATTTTGAACGGCCCCCGGTATGGAGGCCTATTCAACGGAGCTATTGTCTCACAAGAAGGGGGGTCCCCGCCCGGGCACCGGCGAGCCAAAAAAGGCCTATGTAGGGCCTGTTTTAGCCACTTGGGCCACATTTTTGCGATGCATAATCCTTGCCCGGTCTTATGACCGCTGGGTATCCTGAGGGGCGGCCCTCCCAGGCCCGCGACTCAAGATATTAAACGTCTGGTGACGACATGGCCCTGCTCCGGGACGACTTTTCGAATGCCCAGGCTTTCCTCGCCGCGCGCCCTGCGGTGAAGGTCGTGGACCTCCTGCTGCCCGACCTCTGCGGCATCCTGCGCGGCAAGCGCGTGGACGTCGCCGACCTCTCCACGGTTTACGACAAGGGCATGTACCTGCCGGGATCGATGTTCGCGCTCGACGTCATGGGCGGCACGATCCAGGCGACAGGGCTCGGCTTCGACGAAGGCGACGCCGACCGGCCCTGCCTGCCGGTGCCGGGCTCGCTCTTCACATCGCCCTGGATGGGACCCAGCGTCGCACAACTGCAGGTGCAGATGCTCGATCACGATCGCCGGCCGTTTTTCGGCGATCCACGCCATGTGCTGGACACCGTGCTCGGGCGATACGCAAAACGCGGCTGGCGGCCGGTCGTCGCGATCGAACTCGAGTTCTATTTCGTGGACCCGGAGCGCACGCCCGCCGGCCACGCGCAGCCGCCGCGGTCGCAGCTGACCGGGCGCCGCGAACACCGAACGCAGATCAATTCGATGGCGGACCTCAATTCGGTGTCCGACATCCTGTCCGAGATCGCCGCGAACTGCGCGGTGCAGGACGTCCCGACCGGCACGGCGCTTGCCGAGTACGGGCCCAGCCAGTGGGAGGTCAACCTGCGGCACGTGGACGATGCGCGTCTCGCCTGCGACCAGGCGATCCGTTTCAAGCGCATCGTCAAGGGCATCGCGCTGCGCCACGGGCTCGAGGCGACCTTCATGGCCAAGCCCTATGAAGACATGGCCGGCAGCGGCATGCACATGCACGTCAGCGTGCAGAATGAGTCCGGCCACAATGTGTTCGCTTCGGCGGACGAACTGGGCAACGCGCTCCTGAAGCACGCCGCGGCGGGCCTGCTCGCGACCATGGCCGACGGCATGGCGGTGTTCGCGCCCAATGCAAATTCCTACCGGCGCCTGCGGCCCGAAGCCTATGTGCCGACACACGCGACCTGGGGCTATAACAACCGCGGCGTCGCCGTGCGCGTGCCTGTCTCCGGGCCGGAAGATCGCCGCCTCGAGCATCGTGTGGCCGGTGCCGACGCCAATCCGTACCTGCTCTGCGCCGTCGTGCTGGCCGGCATGCTGCACGGCATCGAGAAGAAGCTGGCGGCCCCCGAAGCGCTGACCGGCAACGCCTACTCCCAGCGATCGTCCGCGCCGCGGCTGCCGACCGACTGGCCGACGGCGCTCGCGCACTTCGGCGCGAGCAGCGTGCTGCGCGAATTCCTCGGCGACCGGTTCGTGCAGCTCTACGAAGTCACGCGGCGCGGCGAAATGCAGGATTTCATGGCGCGGCTCACGCCGCTCGATTTCGCCTGGTACCTGGAGCCCGTGTGAGACTCCCGCATTCCGCAGCGCCCAGCTGGTACGAGGCATCGGCCGCGCGGCAGGTGCACGGACCCGCGCTCGCCGGCGACATTCAGGCCGATGTCTGCGTGGTCGGAGCCGGCATCGCCGGCTGTTCGGCCGCCCTGCACCTCGCCGAACGCGGCTACAAGGTCGTGCTGCTCGAAGCGGAGCGTGTCGGATTCGGCGCCTCGGGCCGGTCGGGCGGACAGCTGATCCCGGGCTATGCCTGTGGCCAGCAACATCTGGTCTCGCAGCTCGGCCGCGAGGACGCGCGCCGGCTGTGGGATTTCACGATCGAGGGCATGGAGCTCGTCCGCGAACGCGTAGAACGCCACCGGATCGACTGCGATCTCGCCTGGGGCCACCTGCACGCCGCGATCAAGCCGCGCCAGCGCGAGGAGCTCGCTGCCTGGCATCGCGAATTCGAAGACGATTACGGCTATCGGTCAACGCGCATGATGGAGCGCGCCGAGGTCGAATCGCTGCTCGCGACCGATCGCTATTGCGCCGGGCTCTACGACACCGAGGCCGGCCATGTGCATCCGCTCAAGTACACGCTCGGGCTCGGCGCCGCCGCGCAGGCCGCCGGCGCCGAGCTTTACGAGGGCAGTCGCGTCACGGCAATCGAGCGCGGCAAGACCGTGACGCTCAGGACCGCAAAAGGCAGCGTGTGCGCGAAGCATGTCGCGCTCTGCGGCAATGTCGGCCTGGGCGATATCTCCCCGGTCCTCGCGCGCCGTGTCCTCGGCATCGCGACCTACATCGTCGCGACCCGCCCGCTCGGTGCCGAGCGCGCGGCAAAACTCATCCGCAACAACATCGCGGTTGCGGACATCAACTGGGTCATCGATTATTTCCGGCTGTCGCCCGATCACCGGCTGCTGTTCGGCGGGCGCGTGAGTTATTCCGGCATCGACCCGATCGGCACGACGCGCGCGACGCGCCAGCGGATGTTGCATGTCTTCCCGCAACTGGCAGACACGGAAATCGAGTATGCCTGGGGCGGATTCCTCGACATCACGATGAACCGTGCGCCGAACTTCGGCCGCCTCGACCCCAACCTGTATTTCCTGCAGGGATTCTCGGGCCACGGCATGGTGCTGACCGGCATCGCCGGCAAGATCGTCGCCGAGGCGATCGCGGGCCAGGCCGAGCGCTTCGACGTCTACGATCGCATCCGCCACCACGACTTCCCGGGCGGCATGCTGCTGCGCAGGCCGACGCTCATGATGGCGATGCTGTGGTTCCGGCTGAGGGACCTGCTGCCCTAGGACTGGACCTGACGGCCCTTTCGCCGGCGCATGTTCTGGCGCTTCTGGCCGTACATCGCGCGGTCGGCGCGCGACAGCAGGACTTCGAGCGGGACGTCGGCCGCGCCGGACAGTTCCTCGATGCCGAAGCTCATCGAGAGATGGAATGCGCGGCCGGCCTGCTCATTGAACTCGTCGAGCTGCTTCTGCAGGCGCTTGCCGACGGCCGCGGCGGAGTCGCTCTTGTCCAGCAGCGAGAGCACCGCAAATTCATCGCCGCCGACCCGGCCGATGATGTCGCTTTCGCGGAAGACGCTCGTCAGCACCTTGGCCGCGTCGACGATCAGCCCGTCGCCGGCCGGATGGCCCTGCGTGTCATTGACGTGCTTCAGGCCGTCGAGGTCGAAAAAGACCAGCAGGCACTTGGCATGCGTGCGGCGCGCCATCCTCCAGCCCTGATCCGCGAGCAGCAGGAATCCGCGCCGGTTGCGAAGGCCGGTCAGTTCGTCGGTGAGCGCCAACTGCTCGAGTTCCGTGCTGAGCCTTCGCAGCGACGTCTCGGATTGCCTCTGCCCGGCAACCGCGGCCGCGAGCGCGAGCGTCATGATCGTCGTCAGGCCCGTGAAGCCCTGCAGCAGCAACAGGGATTCGTTCGCATCGGCACGGGCAAATGGACCCGCGCCATTGCAGGTCGCGATCACTGCGATGGCCGATACGACGCAGGTCGCGAGTGCGACGCCGCCCGGCTTGTAGCGGCAGGCGACCCAAACGAGGCAGGGCAGCGGCAGGAAGGACAGCGGATAGGCGTTACCGTCCTGCTGTGAGGGACCGACGAAGGCGAGCGCAGTGAGCGCGACGAGCAGCACCATCGAACCGATCGCTTCGGCGAGCTGCAGGGGCCGGCGATCGAGGCGCAGCAGCTGGCGCGAGGTCAGCAGCAATGGGGTGATGACCAGCACGCCCATCAGGTCGCCGAGCCACCAGGTCCGCCACGACGCGAAGTACTCGTCGAGATGCACGACACCCGTGAGCGCGAGGCTCGTCACGCCCCAGGTCGGCGCCAGCAGGCAGCACAACGCCGCGATACCCGTGAAGCTCAGGATCGCGGGCGCAGATGCAAAGAGCTTGCCCGCCCCGACCCAACGCTGCACCAGGAAGGCGCCGAGCAAAGCCTGCAGCGTGGAGCCGACGCCGATGCTGGCCGCGAGCGCCAGGCTCGTGAAACTGGGATTCGCACCGGTCGTTGCGTACGCAACCCAGACATTGATCAGGAACGAACCCACCCAGATGCCCGGCCAGACGCGCGGCCCCCACCAGAGGAGCCCCGCGAGCGCGATGCCGGAAGGCGGCCACACCGCGGTCGCATAACCGGGAGGAATCGCGAGCAGCAGCCCGAGACCGCCCGTGAAGCAATAGCCGGCGGCCAGAGAGACGATTTTGAGCCACCGATCCACGGCGATGCGCCCGCCGGCCCGAAAGAGACGCTGGGTTTCGCCGGCGAGAAGGCTCGCGTCAGAGGTATCGTCGGGCACGGATCGTCACTTCATTCATGCCAAGAGCCGCAGTAAAACA
>Ga0326726_10002379_pt1 | contig 17322 bp, 13 predicted proteins | sample MHFenrmetagenome_2_FD_207603 | JGI IMG/M metagenome (GOLD analysis project Ga0326726, IMG submission 207603) | Lab enriched peat soil microbial communities from Michigan Hollow, Ithaca, NY, United States - MHF15MN | ecosystem: Environmental > Terrestrial > Soil > Wetlands > Peat | place: USA... | reverse complement strand
TAGTATTCTCAATCTACAATCGTCCTGAGGATTGGATGGATTTTCATTTAAGCAGAGTATTTTATGGAGATCAACAAATAGATAAATTTAAAGAAATTCGGGATTTAATTAATAAATCCAGTCTCGATCTACCAAAAGTTACAATAGATTTGAGTAAACTCATACCGTTTCATAAGTCAACATTGTTCTCATTAGAACACGAAGTCCGTCTCATCAGCGACCGAATGGCAAAATATCCAGGGACATCTAGTCAGATATGGTTCGATTTAAATGAGGATACATTTCCTGAAATGAAATCGGATATCCATAAAATTGTTGAAAGGAAAGACGAAGTTCAATTTTTGACAATTCCAATATATAAATACAGGACTAGAAATTACGATAGTAAAATTCCTGTTATCAAGATTGAAAGAATAATAATAGGATACAATTATCTTGAAGATGAATTAATAAATATTCAAAATTGCATTTCTAACCTATGCAGAGATCATATTGGATTTGTTCCTGAAATCAGTTGCACATCTTTAAGAAATCAATACTTTGGCATTTAGGAGATAAAATCAGTCAGGTAAATTCCGTGATATTTCTACAATATTTCGACAACAAAATAGAAAAGCCCCTATTTTATATGAGAGAGTAAGGAAATGGCTTGAGGAGCAGGGGATGCTGTAAACCATCATATTGGTCATAATTATCCATAACTACTGACCATCCCAACACCAGATTTTAATCCTTCTCGTATCTTTATGTATGTCAATCATTTTCAGACCTTCTTTTGAAGTGGTCAAAGAAGGACGGATTTTGAAGAAAATCAAACAATTACAGCTTCAATTTTATGTACTATTAAAGATATCTGTTTAAATTTAAACAAATATCGGCGTTGATTAATACCAAATTGGGAAGGGCTTTTAAAACCTCCTGATATTCTATTAAATATACAGGAGGTTCCATGTGGCTTGAAAAAGACTATCCTTTTTCAGGAAGTTTACATTTGTTGACACATTGCCAGGAACCATAATAATAAAATCCTGATTTCCCGTCTTTCTGCTTATAAGCAGGCATCAAATTTGCTAAATGGCGAGAGCCACATACCTTACACTCCATCAAACCAGATGAAGGATCAATTAATTTCATTAATTTTTTACTCATAGTTTTAATTTTTAAATTAATACCCCTCACCTTACCTTACCATATACATTATTTGTTATTACAATCATATATCCAAAAGCTTACCTCTCCTTATTTCCTTAATAAAAGAAATAAATCCTGGTGCATTATCTTTGTCAAGCATTAAATGAGTTATATTATTATATTTATAATCAAAATTTACATATCCCACATCAATGTGATAGTGCTTATGCTGTCCATGATTATCGTGAAATGAAATGAAGTATCCATTGCCACCTCTATACTTATCATATGTACTATAAGTGACTTCACCATATGGCACACCACTATAAGTTTTATCAAGCATATTTATATATTCATCTATTTCCTCTGGCGTAGGATGTAGTTGCTTTATCTCAAATTCATAGTCATGCATTAATTCTACTATTTACATTATCCTATCGTTTTCAAATTATGGGGCTAACCTAAGCGCATTTTGGCAATCTGCCAAATTTTTTCATGGATTTATTTAGCTGGACCCCAATATTTTAACATATAAAGACAAAAACTTTTTATTCTGCAACAGATAATTTTTTTGTGCAGCAAAATGAAAAATTTGGATAGAAAATGACATGGAAATTTCGTTCAACCTTTGCAGATATCTGATGAGGTTGGAATTAATCCTTTATGCAAGCCCAGACAGTCGATAATTTCTGGACAATATGAGACCAAGCTTATGTTATGGTCGTGTCTACAGTGTCAACTCTGAGCAGTCTGTTTCAAAATTCGTGAACATCTACCAATCATGACACCATTCGTCGGATTGGCCCATTAAATCTGGCTCTCCTTATATTAGGCATATTCAAAACAAAGGCTTACTTTGGCCCGATTATGAAAACACTTATTGTACACCCCAAAGACAAAACCACAGATTTTCTGTCACCGATTTATGCCGACCTCGAAGATAAAACTGTTATTACAGGTGGAATCACTAAACCAGAAGTACAGAAATTTATTGAATCCCATGATAGGGTACTCATGCTCGGACATGGTTCCCCTTTTGGATTAATGAATCCAAATCAGTTCCCTGATGCAGGTTTTTATATTGTCGATGAATCGATGGTATCAGCATTAAAAAACAAATCAAATAGCATTTTTATCTGGTGTTACGCTAATCAGTTTGTCCAAAGACATGGACTTGAAGGACTGAATTGCGCGATGTTCCTAAGTGAAACTAAGGAGGCGGACTATTACGGTATTGATAATATTGAAGGGGATTTGATAGACCAATCAAATGAGAGATTTGTCTCCATCGTTTCAAAATATATAAACGAACCTTTGAGGGTCTTATACCAAAAGTTAGTGTTTGAGTATTATTTACTGGCAAAAATCAATCCCATAGCCAGATTTAATATTGAAAGATTATACTTTACTTGTTCGGGAGCCAAAAGAAACACCAATAAAATGGTCGTTTAGTATAAACGATTGCAGAGATGGACTATCACAACCAGAATGGTGTTCGTTGCCAACATTCTTAGCTTAAATAAAATCAAATGATATATTAAAAAATATCCTTATTTTCTTTTTTTCTCTCTTTGTGAAAGTGCACTTCCCGCAACACTTTTAGTTCTCTTACTAGTTCTCTTATCTTTAAGAATTTTTGAAGCTTTTGAAGCTACTTTTTTACTTGTTACTTTTTTTGCCATAATAAATTCTCCTTATATTATTTTATTTCAAATGCACTTTTTAACATTAACAAAGTATGTTCATCGAAAGATTCTCTACTCATTATATCTTCTGCCTTAGTTTTAATGTCCGCATCACCTGTAATTAGATATGCCCTTCTTAGATAGTCTAGGGTTAGTATCGGTTTAGCAGTTAAATTATTTGCCATCGTAACACAATACTTAGAATAATCAAAAACTCTATCTAGGTAGTTATTAAACTTATGATCATAAGTTTCATTATCAAATTCTATGTATTCGGTTCGTATAAAATCAGAAGGTATTTTAAAATGCTTGCATTTTATAACAATAGTATCCTTCCCTAATGTATTCATCATACCGATCTCATAAAAAATATTTGGAATTGCAGAGGATTTTATTGTTTTTGTCACAATAGCAACTCCCATTGGTACAGACATAACCAGTTTCCAGATTTTAATTAAAAAATCTTTACCAGTAATCTCGGAATTACCATCAAGTAATTTAATTTCCCTATCGTCTAATATCCTTTTTGTTCTATCAATTATTTCGGTCAAATCTAATGGCCTTATGCCACCTAATTGGGTCATTAAAAAACAACTTCTCGGATTATAATTAATCCATTGAGTAACAGGATCATTATTAGTATTATAATAGATCATTTTGAACTTTTTCTTACAATAGTTACTCCTTTATAGGGTCCATCAGATTTTTTATGAGAGAGTATCTTCCCTTCTTTGCGGTCTATCTTAACATAGTGACCTGATTTTGGATTTTTTACCTGTACTATTCTTTGTTTTTCAGCCATACCTTTAATCATTAGTTATTGGTTGCAATAGATAAATGTACGAATTTCTGAGAAAACAATAATGTATTGAAATAGCAAGTGATCTTGGTCACCTTTGGACAGAATAAATTTACCGCCCTAATTTTGAGTTAAACTTGTCATTTCCAAATTTATGTTAAGTGTTTCCAGACCTTCTTTTGAAGTGGTCAAAGAAGGACGGATTTTGAAGAAAATCAAATATTTATAAACCCAAATTGGAGGTGTTTTTGATATTAAGCATGGGTTCCGCCAGGTTTTGGACAAAAATGAACTGTTTTTACTATAGATTCACTTCCTTTCAGGTGACTGGAGATTTCTGGTCAAGTGGAAAAGCTAGCTGTCTTGACGATAGTTTGCCTGACTAGACTGATCACAAAAGTTGGCGTAAACCGACTTTCATTACCATAAATTAGTGCTTGTTGTTAATTATTTATGTTTTTATAATCTGATTAATCAAATGTGAACAATGTGTCCCAATTTTACGATTAGAAGTTTTATTGACTCTTCTACTTTTCATAGTGATTTTATGTTGTTTTCTATATTTTGGCTAATTTAGTATGTCTTTACAAGGTCAAAATATCTTGTCTCTTTAAGAAAAACCAAAATTAATTATATCTTTTGTGCTATGCGTATACTACTTGACACTAATATCATTATTCATCGAGAAGCCAGTAAAGTAATTAATGAAGATATCGGCCAATTATTTAATTGGATTGATCGGTTGAAATACGTAAAATGCGTTCATCCAGTAACTATTGAAGAACTCAAAAAACATCTTGATCCTGAGGTCGTAAAAACAATGACGATCAAAGTAAGTAGTTATAATATTTTACAGTCTGTAAGTAAGCTGAGTGATAAAGTAAAAGAAATCTCTGATCGATTTGACAAAACAGAAAATGACAAAAACGACTCAATAGTTTTGAATGAACTTTACATTGGACGCGTAGATTGTTTAATAACTGAAGACAAAATAATATTTGAAAAAGCATTACAACTCGGCCTGAAGGATAGTGTTTATACGATTGATACATTTCTTGTAAAAATATTAAACGAGAATCCCTCCCTTGTTGATTACAAGGTATTAGCTGTACAAAAAGAATATTTTGGGAATATTGATCTTACAAGTAGTTTTTTCGATAGCTTCAGAGAGGAATATGCTGATTTTAATAAGTGGTTTCTAAAGAAATCTGATGAAATTGCTTATGTGTGCAGATATGGCAAAGATATAGGGGCATTCTTATACTTGAAAGTAGAAGAAAAAAATGAAAGCTATTCAGAAATTATTCCTCCTTTTAAGCCAAAAAGAAGGCTAAAAGTTGGAACTTTTAAGATCTCTTTGTATGGATTACATTTAGGAGAAAGATTTCTTAAAATAATTTTTGATAATGCCTTGAAACAAAAAGTTGATGAAATTTATATTACTGTATTTGATAAACATCCAGGCCAGAAATTACTTATTAGATTATTAAGCCAATTTGGATTTATCTTTTGGGGATTAAAGGATACTCCAACTGGGAAGGAACAGGTTTTCGTCAGAGATTTCAGGCACTATGCAGATAAAAATAAACCTAAAAACACATTCCCATTTTTACCAAAGGATACTAATGTGTTTTTTGTCTCCATCTATCCGAAGTACCATACCGAATTATTTCCTGATTCTATTTTAAGAACTGAATCAAATCTCGATATTATTGAAAATGTTCCTCATCGTAATGCGATTATTAAAGAGTATATATCACACTCTCTTGAACGAGATTTAAAAAAAGGAGATTTACTCATTTTTTATAGAACAGGCGGTTATTATAAAGGGGTAGTGACAACAATTGCGATTGTTGATAATATAAAAGATAATATTCAAAGTGAGCAAGAGTTTATTAACATATGTCAAAAACAAAAGAGAACAGTTTTGTCAGACAATGAATTGAAAGAATTTTGGAATAGATTTAGAAAATTAAAACCTTTTATAGTAAATTTACTGTACGCTTATTCTTTGCCCAAACGCCCTAACTTGAAAAAATTGATGGACCTTGGCATTATTAAAGATTTTGAACAATTACATAAAGGTTTCGTTAAAATCACTTTAAATGATGTAAAGATTGTTTTAAAAGAAGCCGAAGGAGATGAAAGTATTATTAGCGATTAAACCTGAATATGCTGAAAAGATTTTCGCTGGAATTAAAAAATTCGAATTCCGGAAAACTGTCTTTAAGGATAAATCTGTACGAAAGGTTGTAGTTTATGCTTCTTCACCAGTTAAGAGAGTTGTCGGAGAATTTGAAATTGATGAAATAATAACTCTGGAAAAGGAATCTCTCTGGAAGGAAACCCATGAATTCGCTGGTATATCAAAAACTATCTTTGATAATTATTTCAGAAAAAAAGAATTGGCTCATGCAATAAGGATCAAAACTACTAAAAAGTATAAAACTCCTTTATATCTTGATCTCGACTTTAAAATTAGATCAGCTCCTCAATCTTTCATATATATCAATAGTAATTGAATGATAATCTAAAAAATACCATGGGCTTTATAAAAGGGCCCATTTTTATTTTACATCCAAAACATATTAAAAGAAATTCCTTATGACTCAAAAAGATCTCGAAGATTACCTGTGGGGGGCAGCAAATATCCTGCGTGGGATGATCGATGCCGCCGACTTCAAACAATACATTTTCCCTTTATTGTTTTTCAAACGAATAAGCGACTTATGGGACGAGGAATACAAAACCGCTCTGGATGAGAGTAATGGAGACCTTGATTATGCTTTTTTTGCTGAGAACCACAGGTTCCAGATTCCAAAGGGATGTCATTTGGAAGATGTCAGAAAGAAAACAGTGGATGTAGGAGCTGCACTTCAAAAAGCCCTGAACGAGATAGAAAAGGCCAACTTCGAGATACTTCACGATGTATTTGGAGATGCTCAGTGGACTAACAAACGGCGAATGAGTGACGAGAAGATACTCGATCTAATTGAACATTTCTCGCAAATGAACCTCAGTGTTGAGAATGTACCTCACGACATTATGGGTAACGGGTATGAATACCTGATTAAAAAATTCGCAGACGATAGTGGGCATACTGCTGCTGAATTCTATACAAATCGTACTGTTGTTAAACTGATGACCCAAATAACCAATCCACAACCTGGAGAAAGCATTTATGACCCGACATGCGGCAGTGGTGGAATCTTATTGAACAGCGTTTTACATGTTAAAGCACAGGGGAAAGAATTCAGGACCCTGAAACTTTATGGGCAGGAACTTAACCTTATTACATCTGCAATCGCCCGAATTAACATGTTTATGCATAATGTGGATGAGTTTCTTATTGTTCAAGGCGACACCCTTGACAATCCTCAGATACTTGAGAATGATGAGTTAAAGAAATTTGATGTTATAATGGCCAATCCACCTTACAGCGTTAAAAAGTGGAACAGGGAGAAGTGGATGAACGATCCCTTTGGTCGCAATATCTGGGGTACACCACCTCAAGGATGTGCCGATTATGCCTTTCAGCAACATATTATGAAAAGTCTTAATGAAGAGACAGGTCGGTGCGTAGTTTTATTCCCTCATGGAGTTTTGTTCAGGGATGCTGAAAGCGAGATACGGAAGAAAATGATCGAGAACGATTATGTTGATGCAGTCATTGGTCTTGGTAAAAATCTCTTCTATAACAGCAGCATGGAGAGCTGTCTGCTGGTCTGCAGGATGAAAAAGCCTGAAGAAAGAAAAGCTAAAATAATTTTTGTTGATGCGAGGGAAGAACTGCATATTGAAAGAACAAATGCCTGGTTGGAGCCGAACCACATAAAAAAGATAATTGAAGCTTACTGGGAATTTAAAGATATTGAAGGCTTTTCAAAGGTGATGAGCAGTCAGGAGGTATTGGTAAATAATGGGAATCTTAGTTTACAGTTATATGTTAAACAGACCACTAACAAGACTGAACATAAAACCGAAGATTTAATTACGAATATTATTACAGGCCAGCGAAAGATTAATGAATCTCTGGAATATCTTTATTCTCAACTTAAAAATATTGGAATAGGATCATGATGTTGAGAAAAGATCATTGGGAAACATTAACACTTGAGGAATTGTGTGAAATCTCTGTGGGATCAACCCCTTTAAGGAAAAATAAGGATTTCTGGGTAAACGGGACAATACCTTGGTTTACAATAGATGATATTCGAGAAAGTGGCAGGATAATTAGAAATACTAAGCAAAAGATTACAGAAAGAGCACTAAGAGAAACAAGCCTTAGATTGCTGCCACCCGAAACAGTTTTGCTTTGTTGTACCGCATCTCTTGGGGAATATGCTATTTCGAAAATAACAATTACTACTAATCAGCAGTTCATTGGCCTTATCATGAAGGATGATAGGAAGATTATTCCTGAATATTTATTCCATTATGTATCCACATTAAAAAACAAACTTCATGAACTAAGTGGTAAAACAACGATTGATTTTGTTCCTATTTATCGGATTAAGAATTTAGAAATTCCCCTGCCTTCAATTGAGGAGCAAAAACAAATCGCCTCCCTTTTCCAGTCCATCGAGACAGCTGCTGAACTTGTTGAAGGGCAAGAGAAAAATCTTGCTATTTTAAAAAAACAATTACTCAAAGATCTATTCGGAAGTTCCAACAAGTTTGGTAATTCTCTCACTAAACAGGATTTTGAACCTGTAAAATTTGAAAAGCTTGCGAATAATATTTCCGAAAGAGTTGAGCCAAAAGAAACAGATCTGGATATTTATGTAGTACTCGAGCATCTTGACCCAGATTGTCTGACAATTGAAAGAACTGGAAAACCAGAAGATGTGATTGGTACAAAATTAAAAATCTACAAGAGCGATATCATATTTGGGAAAAGACGAGCCTACCTCAGAAAAGTTGCTGTATCTCATTTTGATGGAATTGCCTCTGCCCACAGTATGATAATGAGGGCAAATGAGAATAACATCGAGAAGGATTTTTTACCCTACTTTATGCAAAGTGATACTTTTATGGAAAGAGCAATCCAAATTTCAGAGGGATCTCTTTCTCCGACAATAAAATGGAAAACTCTTGCAGCCCAAGAGTTTGTAATTCCGACGAAAATGAAACAACCTAAACTGGTCGAAGTATTCAGGCAGTTTGATTCTACAACTCAATTGCTGAAACAGCAAAAATCAACATTAAAGACTCTAAAACAGAATTTATTAGATGAAATATTGGCTAATGTTATTTAATGAACAAAACAGTGTAGAGTATTTCATTATTCGCCACCTCACAGGGGTGAATCTGAATGTAGTTCATGAAGGTATTGTGCGAGAAGATACCATCGCATATGGCAATGATCCACTATGGAAATATGTCGAGCCTGAACTATTGATTCGTGACATAACTGATGTCTTGCTTGAGAAGGAGCTTAAGGAGGCCTTATGTAAGTTAAACCCTTCGATTGCCTCAAATCCTGAAAGAGCTGACGAAGTCATAAATAAACTCAGGGCAATTCTCATTACTGTAAATAACGTGGGTCTTGTCCGTGCTAACGAAGAGTTCTCTCGCTGGCTTAGGAACGAGGTCTCACTTCCATTCGGGAGGAATAATCAACATGTGGTTATCCGTCTTATTGATTTTGAGAATATTTCAAATAACAGTTTTATTCTGACCAATCAGTTTAAGATACGAGCCAGGGAGACAAAGATCCCCGATGTTGTTATGTTTGTCAACGGGATTCCTTTGGTTATTGGAGAGGCAAAGACTCCAGTCCGACCAGCAATAAGTTGGTTCGATGGTGCTTATGATATTAACTTGGTTTATGAGAATGCTGTACCCCAGCTATTTGTGCCTAATGTATTCTCCTTTTCAACTGAAGGTAAAGAGGTTTTTATCGGAGCTGTCAGAACGCCACTTGAACAGTGGGCTCCATGGAGGATTGAAGATGGGAAGGATGAGCTAAGTCATTTAATCGGTTTAAAGGATGTAGCTGGGAAACTATTGCACCTGTTAAACCCATCTACTCTTCTCGATATTCTTCAGTTCTTTACTGTTTATGCAACAAACAGTAAGAAAAAGAAAATTAAAATTGTCACCCGCTATCAGCAATATGAGGGAGGGAATGCAATCGTTCAAAGAGTTAAGGAGGGGAAGATTAGAAAAGGACTGATTTGGCATTTCCAGGGATCTGGAAAATCATTGTTGATGCTCTTTGCTGCTCAAAAGATGAGAAAACAGGAGGACCTTAACAATCCTACTGTTATAATAGTTGTAGACAGGACTGACCTTGATACACAACTTACAGCGACTTTCAACACTGCCGAGGTTCCCAACATGATAACTACTGATAACATCCGAGAACTTCACAAGCTTCTTGAACAGGACACTCGAAAGATCATTATAACAATGATACACAAGTTCAGAGATGCTTACCCTGACATGAATAAAAGAGATAATATCATTGTTATGGTGGACGAGGCTCACAGGACACAGGAGGGTGATTTGGGCAGAAAAATGCGTGCTGCCTTACCCAATTCCTTCCTTTTCGGGCTCACAGGTACACCTATCAACAAAGCTGACAGGAATACTTTCTGGGCTTTTGGAGCCGAACAGGATACAGGAGGATATCTTAGTAGATATACATTTCAGGAAAGTATCAGGGATAATGCCACTCTGCCGCTTCATTTTGAACCAAGATTACCAGATTATCATATAGATACTGAAGGACTTGATATTGCCTTCAAAGAACTGGCCAATGACCTCACGGAATCAGATCGGAATAAATTGACCCAAAAGGCGGCAAAGATGTCGGTTTTTCTTAAATCTCCTGAGCGAGTCAGAAAGATAGTTGCCGACATAGTTGAACACTTCAGGTCACATGTCGATCCTGAAGGACTTAAAGCAATGATAGTTACTCCAGACAGACAAGCTTGTGTCCAATATAAAGAGGAGCTGGATAAACTTATCGGCGAAGAGTCAAGTGTGGTTGTAATAAGTATATCGGCTAATGATGATTTTGAATTCAAAAAGAAATGGGCACTTGATAAGGATCAGCAAGAAAAGGTCATCGAGAGATATAATGATCCTGATTCTCCATTGAAATTTTTAATTGTTACGGCAAGACTACTTACGGGATTTGATTCTGCCATTCTTCAAACAATGTATTTGGACAAATCACTGAAGGATCATACTCTTCTTCAGGCTATCTGTCGAACAAATAGACTGTTTCCGAATAAGACCTTTGGACGGATAGTTGACTATTTCGGAGTTTTTGATGATACAGCAAGAGCTCTGGCTTTTGACGAGGAAAGTGTCAAATTGATAATCACAAACATTCAGGAGCTGAAAAACTTCTTGCCATCAAGAATGCAAAAGTGCCTTTCATACTTTGAAGGGATAGATAGGAATATTGGAGGTTTTGAAGGATTACAGTCAGCTCAGGAATGTATCAAAACCAATGAAAGCAAAGATGCCTTCGCGAAAGATTTCATAAGTCTGTCAAAATTATGGGAGGCAGTATCGCCTGATCCTATTCTTAATTTGTATCAAAAAGATTACAAATGGCTATCACAAGTCTATACGTCTGTTAAACCTGGGGCTGATGACGAGGGAAGATTACTCTGGCATGCGTTAGGAGCACAAACAACAGCTCTCATTCATGAGCATGTTCATGTAAGTGGGATTAATCATGAAATGGAAGAGATGGTTCTTGATGCCCAGGTTATTGACGACCTGATGAAGACCAAGGACACCAGGGAGGCTCAGAAAGTAATCAAAATACTGACAAGCAGGCTTCATAAACACGGCAATCATCCGATTTTCAAACGTCTTAGCGAAAGACTCGAAGAACTTAGGAGGAGAGCAGAAATTGGACTAATTCAATCTGTCGATTTTATCAAAGAACTATGCCAGATTGCGAAAGAAACACTTCAGGCAGAAAGACAACAGGATCCCATCGATCTTCAGAAAACTGCTAAAGCAGCACTTACAGAATTATTTCTTGAACTTAAAACTGATACTACTCCCGCAATTGTCGAAAGAATTGTCAATGATATTGATGAAATTGTAAGGCATGTTCGGTTTGAGGGGTGGCAGAACTCTACAGTTGGAGAGAGGGAGGTAAAACGAGAACTTCGTAAAATACTATGGACGAAGTATCAGATAAAGGATGAAGGTTTATTTGTAAGGGCTTATGATTACATCAAGGAGTATTATTAATACACCCAACTGAAAATTCCACCCTTATATCTAAAGCCGATTTGCCAAAAGACCATTTCTAACTGATTTGGCAAACGATCACAGTTTGAGGGTATATTCCCATCTCTATTAGAAGAAAATTGACCGAATTTAATCCCAGTAGGTAATACCATTGAGATTTTAGCAAGATTCGATGTTTCGATTCCAAATTCAAGTAAATTGGAACGAGTCACAAAAATTGTTTTCTATTGATCCCCAAAACTTTCCCAACCGTAACGTTTATTTCTGGCGAAAAGCTCTATTTTTTTAGAATTTGGATATAAGTCTTCGATCATCTTATAATAGAATTCAGGTTTCTTTGAATGCTCGGTTTTTTCTTCAGAATACACGCTGTTAAACAAATTTCTTTGCGATATCACAAAAAACTCTTATGGTAATAATAGAGGTTATTGTCTGTAAACAAGATCAACAAGATATAATTCTCTTTCTTAATTTGTACTACTTGGATTAAAAATAAACAGCTCTCATAAATTAAGAGCTGCTTATTACCTTATTAACTAACTAACCCAACATTATTAAGTTCTTATATCTTATTGATTATACGCCATTTTAATCTCAAAAGAATACGACAAAAATTAATATTGTTGTTTATGGTATTTCTGCACTTACATTATTTGTCATAAATTGAATTAAAAGTTGACGAGTATAGATAATCCGTAATACTGTATAGAAAGTAATTGCAGTTCTTTTACTAGAGAATTGTTTGTCTACGTGCTTTCCAATAAGCACCCTGAAGATAAAAAATCCCAGATGTGGAAACATGTTTGTAGTCCAACCGTGTAATTGCTTGTATTAGAAGTGATTTCTGTTCTTCCGAGAAAGTGTTATTCAAATCTATAAGCTGTGTTAATGCTGCTTCACCACTCTCACGTACACAGTACCAGATCTTACGATATTCACTCCCTGTCGAGATACCGACGCCATTTCTCCAATCAGATGTGATCATCGTTAAATCGAGGGTTGAAGCATCATTATTAGCTTTAATAGCACGATTATAAGCGCGTTGAGACACCATAATCATAATTTCATCCATTTGCTTTTTCAGATCTGAATCCTGCTCAAGCGATTGCAGAAGCTCAAAGGAACATTGCATTTGTAACAACGCATAAGTAGTTGTTCCATCTTCTATATCAAAAGACAACTCGACTGCTTGTTTTATGTACTTACGATATAGGTCATAATATTCTATCTTTCCAGTAGTTTCCCAAGCGGCAGCATAGATCATTGGTAGGCGTGCCACCTCGTGTCCTTTTACATTCCACATCCTTGAAATTCCACGAGGATCACGCGATCCATCGGCTCTTAGGAAGTCATAATCATTTTCTGGAGTTACATTTTGCTTCATCCTATCTGCTATAGCAGCAAGGATTTTCCCTATTTCTGTCTTGGTCTCAGAATTACAAAGAGGACTGTTAAAGTAATACCAAAGTCCATGTACAGCATGAGTATACTGGTCCCTGGAGGATCCTATGTAAATGCTTTTCTGATCTTCGACACAAACACCTCGAGCCAAAAAACCTGGAATACCGTGAACTGTTGCACATCGTTTAATTCCCTGAAAAACTAAATAAGCGTATTTTTTAAGCTTTTCATCCTTTGTGACCGCATATCTATCAACGATCATACACAACATAACTCCTGCAGAGATCATACAATCTTCCATACCAGTACCATATCCATAACTATTTGGATATTCCTGTGAAACCTCTTTGGCTGTCGGCAGATGGGACAGTTCTAGTCCGCGTTTATAGCTAATTAGATAATCATAAAATAACTTGGTTTTTGCATTGTAGAAGCGTTTCCATGAAACATCCCATGCTTGATTAATGCATTTTGAAAGATTTTGGGATAAAGGTGACACTTTTAAGCTAAGTTCAGGAGAATATGTTTTGTCAGCTTCAAATAAAATATCATGGAATTTCACACCCCGTGTTGGGAATAATAAAAATATTCCTATTAACAAAAAACTTTTCATTATACTATAATCTTTAAATGATACACTTAAGGCTGATCAAAAAGTTCCAGTTCAACCTAAGAGTTGTCACAATATGTAAAACCAGTTTTGAGTGCAATCACGAGTAGATTACTCGTCCTTTTATAAAGAAACAAGCCATAAAATAAATGTAACCCTGGTTGTTTACCAAGGTTACATTGATTGGAATTAATATCCTGGATTATTGGGTCCAATTAGTTTATTATAACTTGTCTCTCCCACAGGGATAGGCCACAGAAGCATACTTGTTGCCATGTCTTTATTGAAGGTTTCTTTAATAATCTCAGCTGCTTTATGTGTCCTTAGAAGATCAAACCAACGCTTAGCTTCATCAAATGTTTCATAACCTTTTTCTTGTAAAACTAATTTAAAGAATGAATCTTCATTATAATCCTCAATTTTAAAATCAATAGGGGAAGGGACCTTAGGATCATAACCATAACCTCTGCGATGCACCATGTTTAAATATTCAACTGCCGCGGTGGTAGGATTTTTATTTACTCTATTATCAGCTTCGGCGTATATCAACAGCACTTCGGGATATCGATAGATAGGCCAATCATTTGGTGCATTATTGAAACCCTGTGGATCAATCCACTTTTTAAATAAATAGGTATCATTACCTAAAGCAATATCCCACAGGTAAAAATTGTTTTGTTTACGCAAATCATTATTATCCCAATTTTTATAAAAAAGATTTCCTGCTAATGTATAATGAGCGAAATAATTTGCTCCATAAGGTTTATATCCATCTGAAGGATAGTGCAAGAAATTCAAAAAACCATTACCATATTCACGACTATATTTAAAGTAAAATATTTCTTCTGAACTGGTGACAAGATCTGGTCCGAAAATATTTTTAAAATCACTTGTTGTTTTTATTCCAACTAAAGTGTATTTAACTGAGGCAATAACTTCACCAGCTTTATCTCGTGCTTTTACCCAATTTTCTTGGGTTAGATATACATCTGCTAATAATGTTTTAGCAGCCCATTTTGAAGGAGTACCTATCAACCTGGGATTATCTGGCAAATTTATTTCAGCGAATAACAAATCACTTATGATAAAATTATAGACTTCGTCTACTGGACTTCTTACTAAATCAATAACCTTCATGGTTTCTTCTGTACGAAGCGGAACTCCTCCCCAAAGTCTAACCAGATGAAAATATGCAAGTGCTCTTAAGAATTTAGCTTCTGCTGTGTATTGACTCTTTTGAGCTTCTGAAGTTCCTGTACCATTTGGTGTATTTAATATAACCAAGTTTGCATTTCGGATCATCAAATAGTAAGCTTCCCATAAATAGCCCATATTAGTAACATTAGCTGAGCTAAAGCCGATGTAGTCATTTATATAAGATAATGATCCCTTTCCATATTCATAATCTGCAAGAGCCTCCACCAAGTTAATTTCATTTGTTAACTGGGATACACCAACTGGATAGTATATAGCATTTACAGCTGATTCGACCTCTGCAACTGTGTTGTAAAATGTTTCGCTTGCAATAGATTTTGGACTTTCCTCCAACAAGTCATTACAAGCTAATAAGGGAATTAAAACGGCAGTTATAAACATTATTTTTTTCATAGCATTTTTTTTTAAAATGATAATTTAATCCCAAAAGTATATCCTTTGGCTGAAGGATATGAGTAGTAGTCTATTCCTTGGTTAACTGAATTACTGCCACCCATGGAATTAACTTCCGGATCCCACCAGGGATAACTTGTGATGGTTATTAAATTTTGACCGCTAGCATAAATATAGGCTGCTTTAATCCAACTGACACTTTGGTTTTTAAAGGGTATATAATATCCCAATTCTATATTCTTAAGTCGTAAATAAGATCCATCGAAAACAAATTGATCAGAGTATTTTGTAGACACACTATAGTCAATAGTGGGGAATTTTGCATTATGGTTTTCCGGAGTCCAGTGATTGTAAAGGACCTCTTTAAGAGTATTATATCCTTGGTAATAGAGATAATTCTGATGAATGTAAGTCAATCCAAGAATGTCATTACCCTGTGAGCCTTGTATAAAAAAGCTAAGATTGAAGTTTTTCCAGGACATTTTGGAATTAAGGCCATAAATAAAATCAGGATTAGGATCTCCAATCCAAGTTCGATCTGCATCTGTAATTTTACCATCATCATTAATATCATTGTAAGTATAATGCCCAGTTTCATCAAGACCTTTATATGAGTACCCGACAAAAGCGCCTAAGGGTTTCCCCTCGTGGAGAAGGTTGACATAGCTGTTATCAACAGTTACAGAATAGATTGATCCTTTGATATCTTGTCCGCCATAAAGAGATATAATTTTATTTTTATTAAAAGAGATATTACCAGAAACATCCCATTTAAAATTCCTATCTAATATAGTTGCATCAAATTGAAATTCAATCCCTTTATTCTGAATCTTACCTATATTCTCTATTGTGGTAACATAACCAAGTGAACGAGGCAGTTGCACAGTATTTAACAGATCACGTGTATTTTTTATATAGTAATCTACTGTTAATCTGAGACGATTTTCTAATATGCCAAGATCAAGTCCAACGTCAAATTGTGATGTGGTTTCCCATTTCAAGTCAGCAGGTAAACGGGTTCCAGGAGCAAAAAAGGTATATAGCTTATCTGCAAGGCATACTTTACCAGATGATAACATATCGAGTGTGTAATAAGGATTAATAGCTGTGCTACCTGTTTCACCATATCCCACTCTAACTTTTCCATCAGATATAAAAGGAAGAGCTCTCATGAATTCTTCTTCTGAAAACTTCCAAGCTATGGCACCTGAGGGGAAAAAACCCCATTTATTATTTTTGCTATAGCGGGATGACCCATCAGATCTCATTGTCGCAGTCACTAAATATTTACTTTTATATGAATAGTTTATGCGACCCAAATATGATAATAGTGTCCAAGCAGAATAAGAAGAATAAGGGACTCCAATAGTAGTAGCCGAACCTATATTATATGTTTCAGTCACGTCACTAAGAAATCCTGTCCCAGAAGCGCCGACATTTTTATAAACATAACTTTCATAAGTTGCTGCCCCAGTAAGTATAAAATTGTGGTCTGTATTAAATGTTTTGTTATACGTAATTATATTATCAAAATTTACATGAAGTGAGTTGCTGGTGCCAATTGATGCAGAAGAACTTGTCTGAGGCATCTTTGTACTTGTATAATTGTCTGAACGATAATCGATATTTGAAACATTCCCAGATATCCTTATTGATAGGTCCTTTATTGGTTTTATGATGAATGCAAGATTAGTCATCACATTATTTGAGTAGCTCTTGTTAGATACTTCATTAAAATAAGCTACTGGATTTCCAAGATCGTCAGGACTAAATGGGTAAACCGTATTTAACAAACGGTAATTACCATTGTCAAGATATGGCCCTACAGTTGGTGGAGCCTCTAGAGCATTTCGTGTTACACT
>Ga0326726_10002378_pt1 | contig 17324 bp, 14 predicted proteins | sample MHFenrmetagenome_2_FD_207603 | JGI IMG/M metagenome (GOLD analysis project Ga0326726, IMG submission 207603) | Lab enriched peat soil microbial communities from Michigan Hollow, Ithaca, NY, United States - MHF15MN | ecosystem: Environmental > Terrestrial > Soil > Wetlands > Peat | place: USA... | reverse complement strand
TATCCCAAAAGACGCAAAGGGCAAACAAAGCTCCACTCCGTGGAAACCACAAATCTTCTTGTCCCGCTCCAAGTTGCTCTCGGGCAGCCTCACAACGTCATCGAACATGGTTTTCCGAACTGCCGCTGCGCCATGCGAGATGTACTCGTTGACGTATCGTTGGTAGCCCCCGAAAAGCTCGTCTGCGCCCTGCCCAGCGAGCAACACGTCAAGCCCAGCCTCCGCCGTTTTCTGCGCAACCCAGTAGAACGGAATCCCAATCGCCGCTTTGACGGGGTCGGATTCCTCAATTAGCGCAACAGCCTTCGAAACCGTCTTCTCAACGTCGGCTTCTTCGAACAAGTGGACAGCCAACGGCAATTTCAGCTCGTCAGCAGCTTTCTTAGCCTCATCAGTCTCACGCTGACCACGCAGGCTCACGTGAACCAACTGAACCTGTACACCGCATTTCTTAGCCAAGAACGCCACGATGCTGCTGTCTAACCCGCCTGAAAACGCAACAGCAACCTCCTTCACCCCATGCACTCGAACCCGAACAGAATCCTCGAGCAGTCTCTGGAGTTTTCGAGCGGCTTCATTTAAAGTGATACTCTTCGGTTTCGAGAAAGAAAGCGTCCTGATAGGTTTGAACTCGAAGCCTTCACGACTTAATGAAGCAATATTTCCTGATGGGAAAGAATAGGCTTTGCTTATTCCGAGTTTCCACAGAGCCGTTTTGTTGTTTGCCAGACCTGTCAATTCGTCGTTTTCGCCGTAATACAACGGTTGAACTCCGACAGGATCTCTTGCCGCCAAGATTCTTGCAGGCTCGGCGGTGATTATTGCAAAATCACCCTCGAACTCCTTCAACAAGTTCTCAACTATTCTCTCATTCGACATTGACCCCTGTCTATCGAAGAGTGGGTTATGCGAATCGGCGAGCAGAGGGGGGTACAATCGTCCCTCAAATGATAATGATGCATCACCAGTTCGCCTGAATTGTGGGGCGAGACGTTTGAGACGCCTTGGAAAAACGCAGCCAACCACTACGGAAGAGCAAACACCTGCTTCTCTCAGCGCTTGAGTGTTATCCGTTTCATGCAGCGTCAACGGTGACGCTATGACGAAGCGACTGTCTTCCAGCTTCAAAGAATCCAACACTTGGATAACGGTTGGAACGACGTCGCCCCCATTTTTTCCTAAAGCCGCGATTGTCGCACCCACAAACTTCGCCTTCCATGTTTTGAAAAGTTACTGCTTCGGTAAACATTAATCTTTAACCTAGTGCAATCTCTCACACGAGGAAGTTTACAATGCCAATACTACCCATCGACACAGGCAGATACGGAACACCCGAGATGCTCGAAGTCTTTCAAGAAGAAAACCGAATCCAAAAACTGCTCGACGTCGAAGCCGCACTCGCATGGGCACACTGCGAAGTCGGCAACATCCCACGGAAGGATGCCGAGAAGATTGCGCGGATGGCTTCGCTCAGATACGTGAAGATAGCCCGAGTAAGAGCCATCGAGAACGAAATCAAACACGACGTCGCAGCCCTGGTCAGAACATTATCTGAAGCGTGCGGAGGTAGCGGCGCCTACGTGCACCTCGGCGCCACAAGCTACGACATCGTGGACACGGCAAACGCATTGCAGTTGAAAGAAGCCGTTGAGATAATCGAGAAGAGGCTCGCCTGTTTGCGAAGGATTCTTCAGGACAAGACAGGCAAATACAAGTCTACCATCATGATGGGACGAACGCATGGACAGCACGCTCTGCCCATCACATTGGGTTTTAAATTCGCTGTCTGGACGTGCGAAGTTTCACGTCAACTCCAAAGATTGCACGAGTGCAAAGACCGCGTTCTAGTCGGCAAAATGAGCGGTGCCGTCGGCACGCAGGCTGGGCTGGGTGAGCACGCGGTTCAGATTCAGGAACTCGTGATGAAACGGCTCGGAATTCAAGCAGCCGAGATTTCGACGCAGATTGTGCAGCGCGACCGCTACGCCGAACTCATCTGCTTCCTGGCAATGGTTGCAGCATCCATGGAAAACTACGCCACCGAGATACGTGAACTCCAGCGACCCGAGATCGGCGAGCTGTTCGAGGCTTTCGAGTCTGAAAAGCAAGTTGGCAGTTCCACGATGCCGCACAAGCGGAACCCCGAAACCTGCGAACGAGTCTGCGGCATAGCACGCATCGTGAGAAGCCTGGTTGCGCCATCACTGGAAAACATTGTTACGTGGCATGAGAGGGATTTGACGCAGTCGTCCGCTGAACGGTTCATCTTTCCCGAAGCCTGTATCCTCACCGACTACCTAGTTGAGTTGATGATTGACATCCTGTTGAATCTGCAGGTTGACGAGAAACAGATGCTGAAAAACATTAGTCTGACGCAGGGGAGAATCATGTCGGAATGCGTTATGATGACGCTCACTCACAAAGGCGTCAACCGCCAAGAAGCCCACGAACTCCTGAGAAAATTGACCCTGAAGAGCGAGAACGAGAAAAAGCCGTTCAAGCAGGTCCTGATAGAGGACGAGTTCGTGCGCAAAAAGCTGACGGAGAAAGAGATTGACGAGGCGTTGGACCCGAAGAATTACCTCGGGACAGCCGTGAAGCAGGCGGAGCAGTTCGCTCAGACTAGTACTCCGTGAGCGCTCGCTGTTTCCATTCCTCGCCTTTGTCTAGGTTTTCCCACGCTTCTTTCTTTACGAATCCGCCGACTTGTTCCTTGATTTTTTTGGCGATTCGTGGTCCGATGAGGGGCAGGTTCGTCAAATCTTCGAGGTTGGCGTGTTTGATGTCCTCGATGGTTTTGTAGCCTGCGTTGTAGATGATTCTGCCTCTGACGCGTCCAACGCCTTCGAGTTTCACGATGGGCAGAAGCTCTTTCTTGATGCCTTTGGAGACGCGTTCAAGAAGTTCCGACGTTAGGGGGAGAATTTCTTTGCATTTGAAGAGCGCTGCGAGTTCGTCGGTGGCGTGGAGGAGCCATTTGGCGTTTTCAATCGTCTTGTACAGGTCGCCTGGCTGCACGTGGAAGCGTTCGATGAGGGTTTCTTCGGTGGATTCTTCGATCCAGTTTTTGAGAACGGTGGCGGTTTTGATTTCGCCGAGAAATTCCTCGTAGGCGAAGTGGTCTTCCCATTCGTTTGGGGGTTCTGCGAAGAGTTCTTCGCGGTGTTCTTCCATGACGACGCCGAGCTGGTCCAGCTCATTTGAGTAGGGTCGCATGGGTGCACCCATGTCGGGTGTGTGGGCGATGAGGTGGAGGAGGCTGAAGTCCGTGAGCGTTGGCGGCTGGTTTTGGAGGGCGTCGCGGATGACGACGGCTGTTGCAGGGTCGATGTAGAGTTCGCTGACGCGTTTGCCGAATCGTGTGGCGGTGACTTCGTCGCCTCTGAAGGTGAGCATATCTTCTTTGCAGAGGTACTGGAGGATTTTGGCGATGAGGCTGCGGATGGCTTTTATGTCGTATTGGTGGGCGTAGAAGGTTCGGGCGAAGAACTCGTAGACGCCGTTCTCTGTTTTGGCGAAGTCTGAGGCGACGGTGGCGAGGACGTGTCCGCGGATGATTTTTTCGACTGCTAAGCGTGACCAGATGCGTTCGGGTTTGGCGAGGAGGTAGTTGTCCATTAGGTAGTCGGCTTCGTCGGCGGTTTTGGCTATGAGGATGGATTCGCCGACTTTGTCGTATTTCGGTCTGCCTGCTCTGCCGGCCATTTGTTTGTATTCGAGGACTGCTATGGGGTAGTATCCGTATCCTGCTTCGTATCTGCGGTAGTCTTGGATGATGACGGTTCGTGCTGGGAGGTTGACGCCGAAGGCGAGTGTGGGTGTGGCTGTGAGGGCTTTGATTTTTCCCTCGCGGAACAAATCCTCAATCAGTTTGCGGTGTGCGCCTGCTAGTCCTGCGTGGTGGAAGGCTGTGCCGCATCGCACGAGGTCGGCGAGGTTTTCGCCTAGTCGTGTGCGTTCGCCTGTGTTGAGTATGTGTTCGGCTTCGTGTTCGAGGGTGCGTTTCATGGGTTTGCTGAGGGCTTCGCTGGTGTGTTCGCTGATTTGTTTGGCTGCGGAGGCGCTGTTTTTGCGTGTGCTGGTGAAGATGAGGGCTTGTCCGCCGTTTTTGATGGTGTTGAGGACGATGTTGATGGTGGGGTTGCGGGTTTCGTGGGTGATTTTGCGTGCGTCTCCGTCTTTGTACTGGATTTCGTCGTTGAGTATGACGCCTTCTTTGAGGGTGACGGGTCGCCATTCCGTGGTGACGTAGGTGGCTTTGAGCCAGTCTGCGATTTCGTCGACGTTGTTTATGGTGGCGCTGAGGGCGAGGATTTGGATGTCGGGGTTGACCTGCATGAGGCGTGCCAAGACGATTTCCAGTGTCGGTCCACGTTCGGCTTCGTTAAGCAGGTGCACTTCGTCAGCGACGACGAGGGTGATTTCGTCCATCCATTTTGCACGGTGTCTGAGCAGTGAGTCGGCTTTCTCGTTGGTTGTGACGATGATGTCATAGCGTTGCAGCCATGAGTCTGCTTTGTCGTAGTCGCCTGTGCTGATGCCGACGGTGACGCGTTTGCCGTCTTTCTTGAGGAGAGTGGTGTATTTGCGGAATTCGTCGAATTTTTCGCTGGCGAGTGCGCGGAGTGGGGTGAGGTAGATGACTTTGCCGTTGCGTTCGAGGATGTGTTTGAGTCCTGCGAGTTCGGCGATGAGGGTTTTGCCGCTTGCGGTTGGGCTGGCTAGGACGAGGTTTTTGCAGTCGAGCACGCCTGCGTTGACGGCTTCTTCCTGTGGCGGGTAGAGTTCAGCGATGCCGCTGCGAAGCGTGACTTCCTTGAGCTGTTCGGGGATGTTGAGGTCGACAACTTTCACGTTGAATTACGCCTAGTATTTGTTTGGAGAAGCATTAAGAAAACGGTGGCTTATAGTGTTAATCCGAGGTTTTGGCGATTTCGGAGGGGCTCTAATGGGCGATTTTTTTCTATACCCCCCTTATTTAAAGGGGTAATAACTATTGTAATTTGTTTCTGTATACTCCGTCTTTCAGCACGTCTAAGGGTGTGCCGTCTTTTCGGTAAGCTTTCACGGTTGGCTTACTCATGAGGAAGTCCATGTGGTTGGCGCTGTTGTTCTGCCCCGAGGGGAAGTCGGTGTTATCGCCGAACGCGATGTGGACGGTGCCCTTGATTTTTTCGGTTTCGAGAAATTCTTCGATGAGGCGTGCTTTGGGGTTTATGCCGAAGGCGAATTCTCCTACCACGCTTGCCATGGTGTCGGTTGCGAGGGATGTGTCGACTCGTTTCTTCACCGTGGCATCGGCTGAGCGGGTTTCTCGGACTCTTCCGTCCTTGACGGCTAACGTGACGGGCTCTTTGAGTGGTCCTATTCCGCCGACCGCCACGTCGCAGACCAAGGTGCCCTCGAGTGAGTTTTCGACGGGTGCCACGATGACTTCGCCCGTGGGCAAATTCATCCACTTCAGCGTCTTCCAGTCGATTTTTGTGTCCGTGAAGAACTCACGGTTCTCCACGCTGAACGTTAGGTCTGTGCCCGCGGGAGTAGTGAGTTCAATCCTGACAACGCCGTCCAGTTTCTTCATGAGTCTGTCGGCGGAGGCTTGCATCTGCCTGTGCTGTGCTATCGTGAGTGCGAGAGCGCCTTCCGTGAGCATATCCATCGTAATTCCAGGGCAATGTGCCAGACGGGTCTGGTGTTTGCCTGCTTCGGCGTGGATGAGTTTTATCCTGAACGGCGTCTCCTCTCTTGTGCCCGTGAGGAGGTTGACGTAGATGTCGGGTCGCTCGGTCGTGAGTAGCGGCATGTGTTCGGGCGGGATTTCCGTTCGGAAAATGGTCTGGCTGGTTTTGAAGAGCACGTAGGTCGTCCGCAACCCTAAGCTCTCTGTGCCTCTGCGGAATGCTTCTCCAACGTCGGCGCGAACGTCGTCGCAGAATATGACCAAACGCTCGTTCTTCTTTGCTTCTAAAACGAATTCCAAAGCGTTCTTGGCAGCTTCCGATGAGTCCATAACAGCACCCAGTTTAGGACACTGTGTCAACGTGATAAACTTTGGCATAGAGGAAATGACGTGTCGTGTTAGACGCTGGGGGCAGGGGTGTTTTCTTCGTCCTTGTTTTCGTTGTTCTCTTTCTGCGGCTTGTGGCTTGTTTTTCTGCGCAGCGAGATCGCTTCAACGAAGAACAGAATCATCGCAATTGCCGTTACGCCTGTGAGAAAGAGAAAACTCGTCTCAACAACCTGACCCGTCCAGTAGCCTAGCCCGATGACTCCGATTTCGGCGCTGAATGCTCCCATGAAGAAGAAAGAATAGAACAGCAGCCTCGGCAGGAGGTTTCTGCCCACCCACATGTGGCCGCTGACGTTCGCTTTCTCTTTGAGCACGAAGTCTCCGTATGCGTTCTTCTCTATCAAGCCGAGGGCTTCGAGCTTCTGCAGGTGACGATGCGCAACGCTGGGGCTGCTGAGACATGCGCCTCGTGTGACGTCTCGGGTGCCGACGGGTTTGCCCTCTTTTGCGATGAAGGCGTAGACGCTGAGAGTGTTGCCCTCGATTTCCTCATTGCCCACTTCTTATCACTCGTCTCCCGTTTTCTTTGTTCTCAACTGAGATTTAATATATGGGGTGAAGAGGATCCATCAATGCGAGCATGTAGTCAGGAATTATTGTGTTGTAGAGGAAGCCGTTTCCGTACTTCTTGAGATCAATTTGCTCGATTAGCCCTGCGTCCGCCTTAGAAACGACAGTTGAATTGCCAGTGAAGATTACCTCTCCTAATCTGCTAAGGCTGAGTGTAACCGTTTGGGCGTTTTCAAGGAGTGGCGCTTGTCGCAGATTTGTTGATCCCGAATTCGACCCGCCTCCGCTCAACCGTGAGGTTCCAGTTGTCCAATTTAACCAAAATGATCCTCCACCGCTAGCTCTGAGATCCATCCAGTCTTGTCGGAAGAAACTGAAGGTATTCATTGGATTTGAGTGCATTTCTTCTTTAGTGAAAGTAGTGTAGGCAGCTCCCACGGATTCCGTTAGGTTATTTATTGAACCCTCATTGGTGTGCAATTGAATTACAAAGTAATCGATTTCAGCGTCGGGAATCTGCTCCAGCGAGTTGAGGTATTTTGTTGAGTTCAGGACAAACACAAATTTGATTGCTTGCCCCGATGCTGGGGCATCCGAACTTCCCGGCATTGCTGGCAGTGTCGTGTTTTCAAGCACGATGTAAGCGTAAGCAACATTGGCGCCAATATTCGCCGTTGACGACTGAGGATTAACTCTGACTTCGTTCTCGGGCGCAACGTAGGCGGTGAACAAGAGGGGTGAAACCGCTGAAGCGCCCATTAAAAGCGAAAGCAAACAACCCCATATATACAGATTTCCAAACTTCATGATTTAATCACCAACAATGTCTCATGTGAACCAGGCTAATAATTCTCCCCGAAGAACAAAACTGTTCTCGAAAAGAACAGATGTCTTTCAGATGAGGTTGAATGTTCCCAAGAAGCAAGACTTTAGTAAGCGTGCTCTCTCATCTGTTTTGGTGACTTGTTTGAAGTTCGCGGTGCTCGTGGAAAAAGACGAAAGTGGATACTTCGTGGCTTCGGTGCCGGAGTTGCCTGGTTGTCACACACAAGCAAAAACTCTCGATGAACTGAACAAAAGAATCAAGGAAGCGATAGAAGCATATCTGGAAGTAGAAGGCGCGAAGCCAAAAGAGGGCATTAGTCTCGTCGGTCTCCAGTTCATAGAGGTCACCACCAGTTGAGCCTGCGACCTCAACCCGCTAGGAGTGTAGTAAAAGCGCTCTCCAAGCTCGGGTTTGAGATTGTTAGGAAGCACGGCAGTCACTTCGTCTTGAAGCATCCTGATGGCAGAATAACCGTAGTTCCAGTTCACGCAAACGAAGACGTTGGCGTCGGCTTACTGCTGAAGATAATGAAAGACGCCAAACTGGAAAGGGCTGAGCTCTTAAAACTACTTGCGGAAAAGTAACGCTCCTCCGCGTTCATCTATATCATTTTCCTACAAATCGTTCCTTCAACCACCTTCATTATGACGTTACTGTCTGCGTTATGGTTATATTGTGCCGTCGTGAAACACAATGCGAGACCCTCTATGTCCGATGTTGGCGTAACCACCAAGAAAAACGAAGACTTCAGCGAATGGTACACGGAAGTCGTCCTCAAATCCGAAATGGCAGACTACGCCCCCATCAAAGGCTGCATGATACTCCGCGAACATTCATACGCCATATGGGAGAAGATCCAGGAGGTCTTCAACAAGAAAATCAAGGCGACCGGGCACAATAACGTCTACTTCCCACTTTTCATCCCCGAGAGCTACCTGAAGAAGGAGGGCGAGCACTTCGAGGGGTTCGTGCCCGAGGTTGCTTGGATAAGCCAGGGAGGAAACACCGAACTAGAGGAGAGACTCGCCATCCGACCCACCTCCGAGACCATCATGTACGCCACTTTCAGCAAGTGGATACGCAGCTGGCGCGACCTTCCTCTCAAGATTAACCAGTGGTGCAACATCGTCCGCTGGGAAACCAAAGCCACAAAGCCGTTCCTGCGCACACGCGAGTTCCTCTGGCAGGAAGGGCACACCGCCCACGCCACCGCAGCGGAGGGCGAAGCCGAAGTCATGTACGCTCTCGGCGAGTACCGAGACCTCGTTGAACGCTACCTCGCCATCCCCGTCCTCGTCGGCAAGAAGAGCGACAGCGAAAAATTCGCGGGCGCCCTCTACACCACGTGCATGGAGGCGATGATGCCCGACGGCAAAGCCCTCCAGATGGGCACCAGCCACAACCTGGGACAGAACTTCGCCAAAGTTTTCGACATCACGTTCATCGGCGAGGACGAACAGAAACACGAAGTCTGGCAGACCAGCTGGGGCATCACGACACGGCTCATAGGCGCGGTCATCATGGTGCACGGCGACGACAAAGGCTTAGTCCTGCCGCCCAGAGTAGCGCCCATACAGGTTGTCATCGTTCCCATCCCGTTCCGCGGAGCAGAACCTGAGACAATCGCCGCCAAAGCCAAAGAGTACTTCACGTTGCTCAAACAAAAGGGATTCACGGTGGTCCTCGACGACCGCGGCGAATACACGCCAGGCTGGAAGTTCAACCACTGGGAGCTCAAAGGCGTCCCCGTCCGCATCGAAATCGGCCCCCGAGACCTCAAACAACAGCAAGTCGTGATGGTACGCCGCGACACAGGACAAAAAACCGCCATCAAAGAAGCCGACGTCGTCGACGCCACCGAGAAACTTCTGGAAGAGATTCAGCACAACCTCTACGCCAAAGCCCGCGTAGACTTAGAGAACAAAATCACCACCGTCCAAACTTACCAGCAGTTCCAAGAGACACTTAAGGCGAAGGGCGGCTTCATGAAGGCACCATGGTGCGGCAAAGCCACGTGCGAAGCCAAAATCAAAGACGACACAGGCGCCACAATCAGGGTGATACCGTTCGAGAAGGAACCCCCAACGTCGCCGTGCGTGGTGTGCGGCGAGAAAGCTGAGGAAATGGTGTACTTCGCCCGCTCCTACTGAGCCATCAGTCTACAAGCGCGACGTACTTGCCAAGCTGCCCCGCCACGTCGCCCAACCCGTACTTCTTCAGCGTGCTCCGTCGCGGGATGCCACGTTCGTCCCAGCCCTTCTTCGTGTAGTACTTGCCAAGCATGCCGTCAAACTTCTCCTTGTCCAGCCTGTGTCCCTTCAGCGGTCCCTTCGTGAGCGGCTCCTTGAACCACCTATTCGGCGGCTCATCCATGCTGCTCGCCCAGTTTTTGCCGAACTCTCGCACCCAGAACGCTCTGATGAGCTGGCTGGATCGCTCGGCGATTTGGTACAGCGTCGCCCACGTCAACTCCATCCCAGTCGCCGCCTGCAGAAACTTCGGATACCACTCCAGCTCCAAGCCCAACTGCACGTGCGGAAAACGACAGAGCGTCAACGCTTCGAAGACGCCGCCTCGGAGCCGCTGGGTCTCGATGAGCCTGGTGACTTTTTCCTCGTTGTAACTCGCTCGTCCGTATTCAATTTCCCAGCCAATGATCCACGCGTCCTTGTGGTGGGCGCCGATGAGGCTCGTGCCGTAGGAGAGCGCCATGACGGGCGCGGCGTGGCAGTCGTAAGCTGAAACCTCCAAGCCCTTCACGTGCATCGCCCAGTCGCTGGAACCGTGCCCCACCCGTTCGGAGACGCGTTTGACACCCTCGGCGAGGATGCTGCCCAACCCGCGCCTGTATGCAATGTCGGTCACGAGCGCCTTCGTGTCCTTGAACTTCCCCCAGTGAATCCGCTCCGCGATGAGCTTGCGCTCGGAGGCTTCCATGACAAAGCCGAGCACGTTGCCCAAAGAAATCGTATCCAAGCCGAGTTCATCCGCCACGCGGTTCAGAGCCGCCACCTGCATGAGGTCGCCTAGCCCGATGTTACTGCCTAGCATGGCGACATTCTCGTAGTCCAGCTCCGACTCGCGCTTGTCCGAGCCCCTCACGACGTTGCCACACGTCATGTTGCACTGCGGACACCCACGGTTACCCACCTTTATCTTCTCCATGGCGAACCCGCCGATTTGCGAGGCTTCGTCGAAAACCCCCTCGCGGAAGTTCAGCGTCGGCAAACAGCTATTCTCCTGACTCCATTCAATCGTGCTCATCGTGCCCTGCCTCGTCCAAAACTCGTAATTCGGCTTCGTCATCACTTCCCTGTAGGCAGCGGCGCTGAGCTCCTTGAACTCCTTGGGATGCGCTGGCGACAGCACGCTTAAGCCTTCGATGACGACGGCTTTCAGGTTCTTTGAACCCATGACCGCGCCCATCCCAGGTCTTCCTCCAGAGCGCCCCTCCTGGGAGACGATGGTTGCGAATTTGACGAGGTTCTCGCCCGCGGGACCAATGCTCACGATGCCTGCCGTGCGCTCGAACATCGGCTTCAACTGCTTCTCCGTCTCGTAAGCGTCCAAGCCCCAGAAGTTCTTGGCGTCCACGATCTCGGCAACCGTGTCTTTTATGTGAACGAAAACGGGCGATTTCGCTTTGCCCTCGACGATAATAGCGTCGTATCCTGCCTTCCGCATCTGGAGGGCAGCGTTGGAGCCGATGTTGCCATCGCCGTACCCTCCCGTAAGGGGGCTTTTTGCGGCGACGACGAGTTTGCCGCTGTTGGGCACACCGAAACCCGTGAGGGGACCTGCGGCGAAAATCAGGACGTTGTCGGGCGACAGCGGGTCAGTGCCCGGTTGGACTTGGTCCCAGAGGAGTTTGGCTGCGAAGCCTCTGCCGCCGAGGTAGTTGAAGGCGAAGCTGGCGTCATAGTTCTCGGCGACTGCCTTGTTCTTTGTTAGGTTCACGTGTAGAAAGTGCCCTTGCCAACCGTACATCTTGACAGCCTCGAATGTGGTGTATTACTAATCAATACAAAATCATTATTTAAGCGTAGTGAAACCTCAATAAACAACCGCCCCCAAAACCGATGCAAAACGGTCGAGAAACGTGGCGGTTTTTAGGAACCTTTATTTTTTCGGAACCCTGTGAGTGGTTTGCAGGGTCACAGCTTTGACGCGCATCAAAGTCACCGCAAGAGCCAGAAACATCGAGTACGCCATACGCGACATCATAGCCCACACTGAGCACCTCCTGCAGGAAGGCAAAAAACTCTACTGCCTCAACATCGGCGACCCCGGCGCCTTCGATTTCCCCACCCCTGCGCACGTGAAGCAAGCGCTGTGCAAGGCGGTGGAGGAGGATGACAGCTACTACTCCAACTCTGAAGGCATCCCTGAACTGCGCGACGCCATCGTGAAGAAGGAGAAGCGCGTCAACGGCGTAAACATCTCACCCGACAACGTCCTCGTCACCGACGGCGTTTCCGAAGGCATCGAGATGACGCTTGCGGCGCTTCTTGACCCGGGCGACGAAATCCTGTTCCCCGGACCCACGTATCCACCTTACATCTCCTACGCAAAATTCTTCGGCGGCACACCCGTCTCCTACGAGACGATTGAGGCGGAAGGCTGGCAGCCCAATGTCGACGACCTCCGAAGCAAGGTCTCCGAGAAAACGCGTGCTCTCGTAATCACGAACCCCAACAACCCAACGGGCGCGGTCTTCGGCAAAAAAGTCGTCAAACAGATGCTGGACATCGCTGCGGAGAACGACCTGCTCGTCATAACGGATGAAATCTACGACCGCCTCACGTTCACGGAAGACTTCGCCAGCACCGCTTTCCTAGCCAAAGACATCCCCGTCGTCGGGCTGAACGGTTTCAGCAAAGTCTACCGCATGACGGGCTACCGCCTCGGCTACATCTACTTCAAATCCAAAGACGGCGAGCTCAGCGAGCTCAAGCAGGCGATTGAGAAGGAGTGCCGCATCAGGATTTGCGCCAACACCGCCATCCAGAAAGCGGGGACTGCCGCGCTGAATGGACCACAGGAAGAAATCAACGACTACGTCGCCAAACTCAAGCAGCGAAGCGAATACTCTTGGAAACGACTCAACGAAATCGAAGGCATAAGCTGCGCCAAACCCGAGGGCGCGTTCTACGTGTTCCCCAAAATCCACGGCGTCGGCTCACGATGGAAAACCGACCTCGACTTCGTCCTGCACCTGTTAAAGGAAACGGGTGTGCTCACCGTGAACGGTTCGGGCTTTGACCCAGTCTACGGTTGCGGGCACTTCCGAGCCGTCACGTTGCCGCCGATTGAGACGCAGGAAGAAGCCTTCAACCTGCTAGAGCGGTTCATGAAGAAGAAGCCGAAGAAAGAAATGCCGAAGCGCGTGGGTCACGGCTAAACCATTCCTTGTTGCATTAATGTGGAGACTAAGTCTGCGCAGTCGCCAGTTTCGTTGCCATCTAAAATCAATTTCACGGCGACTTTCTCATTGTGAGTATCCGACGCAACCTGCTCCACCAGCGATGCGAAGTCACTTTCGACGTAGTTGCTGGAGCCGGTGGTCGCGAACACGCCCAATTTTACGTTACTTGGCAGGGTCTTCAGGTATCCGTCAATCGAGCCGCTGACCGCTCCAAAATACATAGGTCCACCCGCCACAATCACATCATAGCCAGATGGGTTGCCAGCCGTTCCGCTCCGCACTCCCGCCAATTCAACCAAGTAACCCTTTGCCTGGAGGTCATCCGCAATCCTAGTTGCCGCCCGTGCTACGGATCCAGAAACGCCAGGGGCATACACAACCAACGCACGACCAATGCAGGTGTCTGCAGGATTCAAGGTCTCACTGCCATTGGCACCGTAGCTCATTAAGTCGAAACTGAAGACTGCGAATACTGATACGAGTAAAACAACAATTACAATGAGAAAACTATTCCAGCTTTCAGCAGTTTCCTCATGTGAACTCCTTCAATTTGGCGGCGAGTTCCCTCGCATAGCCTTTGGTTCGCTCCACTTCGCCGTCCACAAGCGGTCCCTTTTGCCCCAAAACAAGAGCTTTCAGAACGGGCAATGTCTGATTCATTTTCTTCTCCCTAAGCTTGTCAGCAATCTTTTCCGCTGCGCTCCATTCTTTACTCTGCTTACGTGCTTGTTCAACGTTCTCAGGATTCTCGGTGTCAAACGCAGCAAAAGGTCTGTATGTCCATTCGTCACTCTTCAGCTTGCCCAAAAAAAACTTGACGGCGAAGCTCATCGTGCCAAATTTGGTTGGAGACCCCAAAACGAGGAAATGATAATCGTTTGCGCTTAACTTCTTCACGTCTTTTACGTGGAAGAGGTCTGCTTCTATCCCGGACGCTTTCAGTGTTTCCTTGATTGTTTCTGCTATTTTCTTGGTGTTTCCATACGAGGTATCATAAATAACTACGCCCTTCATCTTAACCCCCGTTTCAGTTTTTGTTTGCTTTGGAGTATTAAATTTTGCTCTCAGCTAACGCCTTTACTATCATGTGAACGCAAGTTTCTACCATAGTCTGCTCATTTACACGTTACTCATTGTTTCAGAATTATCCTTTTTGGGGAACAGAGAGGCTATATTTTGACGCCATTCTTCGGGTCGGCAACCGCCTTCTGGAACTCAGCCAAAAGCTTCTTCGTCGCTGGACCAGGCTTGCCGTCGCCTATCTGCCGTTTGTTGACTTCGCGGATGGGCACGATTTCGGCAGCCGTCCCCGAGAAGAATGCCTCGTCAGCGTTAAACAACATGAACGGTGTGATGTTGGCTTCTTCAACCTCGTAGCCCAGCTTGGCAGCGAGTTTTCTCACGACCTGCGCCGTTATCCCAGATAGTGCCCCACTACAGGTTGGCGGAGTGATTAGTCTGCCGTTTTTGAAGATGAATATGTTCTCGCCGACGCCCTCCGCCACGAACCCGTTCTTGTCGAGGCTTATGGCTTCGTCCGCGCCCGCCATGTTGGCTTCGATTTTCGCCATGACGCTGTTGAGGTAGTTGAGTGACTTAATCTCGTGGCTCGTGGCATCCACTGCCTGCCTTCGCACCCACGAAATGAACGTAGTGATGCCCTTCAGCTTCGCCTCGTCACCATGCAAGACGATGCCGCCCGTTATGCAGATTATTGTGGCTTTCGGGCACTTCCGGGGATCCAAACCCAAGTCGCCCACTCCTCGGGTTACGACAAGGCGGACGTAGGCGTCTTTCATCTTGTTCTTCCGCAGTGTCTCCAAAACCGCCTCGACGGTCTGCTCTTTCGTCAACGGAATCGTCAGCATCATCGCGTGTGCCGACTGGAACAGGCGGTCAATGTGCTCCTTCAGCTTGAAAACTGAGCCGTTGTAGGCTCGGATGCCTTCGAAGACGCCGTCGCCATAGAGGAGACCGTGGTCGAAGACGCTGATTTTGGCCTGTGATTTGGGGTAGAATTCGCCGTCAATGTAGACGAAGGGTTCGTCATCCATCTGCTTCTGCCTTCTTGTCGGAGGGTTATTGGAGGATTGTTTGATATAGCTTTTGCCAATACTCTATACGATTCATTGTCAACCGTGGAATTGTGGGCGCTTCGACAGAGCACGTGGCAGCGGCAACGGCTTAAACGGTTTGCCTTCAGTTTTACTCTTGATTTGCGAGACCAGCTCATCCAGCTTCATGCTTTCGACTTTGCCATTTTCTTCCCTAATGCGGACTGCAAGCACGCCTGAATCTATTTCTTTTTGCCCCACGACGACGATGTAGGGCGTCCAATCGATTTCTGCCTCGCGGATGCGTTTCTGTAGGGTGTTAGCGGTGTCGTCAACATCCACGCGTATGCAGGCTGCTTCGAGTTTCGCCGCGATTTCCTCCACTTTTTCGAGGAACTGCTCGGAGATGGGTATGAGCCTCACCTGCGTAGGCGACAACCACAGCGGAAGCATAGGTGACTTGCCCTTCTGCTGTTCACGGTAAGCTTTCTCGAGCAGGGCGTAGATATCTCGTTCGATGGCGCCGCTTGGACTGCAGTGCAGAATCAGCGGGTACTGCTTTTCGCCTTTTTCGTCCACGAAGGTTATCTCGTAGCGTTTCGCGTTTTCAACGTCAATCTGGTCTGTGGACAGCGCGGCGGCTTTGTCCTGGTTGTCGACGAAGTTCAGGTCCCACTTCAAGATGAAGTAGAAGAATCGTTCGTTCCAGACTTCTGCCAGCATGGGTTTGTCGAAGGTTTTGGCGAGTTCGGCTATGAAGTCTTTGTTTTCGTCGTAGAATCCTTTGGTGAAGCGCATGGCGATTTCGTAATCGTCCTTGGTGAAGCCGATGTTGCTGAGCACTTCGAAGCACATGTCGAACCGTGTCATGAACTCCTGCTTCGCCTGCGGGAGGTCGGCGCAGAAGGCGTGGCAGTCGGGCATCGTGAAGGCGCGGAGGCGTTTTAGTCCGACGACTTCGCCGCTTTTCTCGCGGCGGAAGCTGTACCGGGTTAGCTCGTAGAGTTTGATGGGGAGCTGCTTGTAGCTGAACTGGGCGTCGTGCGCCATGAGGAACTGGCCAAAGCAGGCGGCGAATCGCAGGAAAAGCTCCTTGTCCTCGGATTTCAAGACGTACTGCCTTGCCGGGAAGCGGTTCATGTAGCTTGCGAGGCTCGGGTGGTGGAAGTCGTACATTATGGGGGTTTCGACTTCCATGGCGCCATACTGGCTCATCCTTGCGGTCACGTACTGCTCCAGCAGGGATTTGATCATGCGTCCTTTGGGGTACCATCGGAGGTTGCCTGGGTCACTGCCTGGCTCATAATCCGCGATTTCGAGCCTCTTCATGAGCGGCACGTGCGGCGGCATGGCGGTGACGGCGCGGGCTTTCTTGATTTCGTACTGAGCGAACTTTTGCAGGTTCGCGTGTCCTTTGAACTTGAATTCCTCGACGGGCACGAGGGAGCCATCGGGGAGGATGACGTGCCAGAAGGACTGCATCTTGTCTTCGGCTTTCAACGCGGCGGAGACGGGTTCCTCTTCCTTCCTCGCTTCGCCCTCGGCTTTCCCTTCAGCCTCGGCGGTTGCGGCGGTGTAGGTTCGAGCGGTTTCCGCCAGCGGGTGCCCCTTGATGGATATGGTGAACTGTTTGTTCCAGCCGAACGGGGCGCGATAGGTTTCGATGCCCTTGGATTTGGCGTAGCCTTCCATGTCTTTGATGATCTTGAGGGCGTCGCCTGGGTTGCTGAGGTTGCTACTCAGGTGAGCGAATGGGTATATGAGAATGCGGTTGACTTTCTGTTTGCCCAAAAACGCGCGGAGGTCGTCGATGGCTTTTTGCGCCAGCTGGGGCGTGTCGCCCTGTTCTATGGCGGTGAAGAGGACGACGACTTCTTCGATGCGGTTTTCCTTCTTCTCGGCTTCTTCAGCCATCTGGATTTCTTTTTCCACGGGAGTGTACGTGATAAAATTGGAGTGCATCTGGAGGATTCGCATGGGTTTTCACGCTCGTGTTAAGCGCCGTAGCGCCACTTATCGATGGTCTTGTCTTTTTTGGTTTTTTTCTTGAATTCTTTGTAGTGGTCGTGGCAGAGATAAACGCGTTTCTCCGCGCTGCTAACTTTCAAGCCTGCGTGTTTTGCTTTGTCGGCGTTGATGGAGCGCACGGCTTCGTTGGCGCATCCCGACACGTCGCATTTGACACCCTTGTCGATTCGACCCATAAGTGGCACCTTTTAGAATGTACAATGCGGTTATTGCTTAATTCCCTTTTCGTATATGACGTCCGCTCGACGGTAGATTTCCTCTTTCTGCCCGACGCTCGTCGCTCCAAAGCTTTCGACAACCATGGAGGCGGCGGCGCTGCCCACACAAGCACACCAGAACGTCTCTTTTGCACGTGTGTATTCAGTGAGGAAGGCGCCGATGAACACGTCACCCGCACCCGTCGGGTCCACT
>Ga0326726_10002377_pt1 | contig 17328 bp, 14 predicted proteins | sample MHFenrmetagenome_2_FD_207603 | JGI IMG/M metagenome (GOLD analysis project Ga0326726, IMG submission 207603) | Lab enriched peat soil microbial communities from Michigan Hollow, Ithaca, NY, United States - MHF15MN | ecosystem: Environmental > Terrestrial > Soil > Wetlands > Peat | place: USA... | reverse complement strand
TTCTTCGGGAACGTACCTATCGCGCATGCTGACGAATTTTTGTGAGGCGGGGGCGACGGATGATCGAAACGATTATAGGCGCCGGTATAGTCCGCACTCTCCATGAACCTGCTCGACAACCTCAACAAACAACAGCTCGCAGCGGTCACGCTGCCCGATCAACCCGCGCTGATCCTCGCCGGCGCAGGTAGCGGCAAGACACGCGTGCTCACCACGCGCATCGCCTGGCTGATCCAGACCGGACGTGTCAGCCCGCAAGGCGTGCTCGCGGTGACGTTCACCAACAAGGCCGCCCGCGAAATGCTCACCCGGCTCTCCGCGATGCTGCCGATCAATACGCGGGGCATGTGGATCGGCACCTTCCACGGCTTGTGCAACCGGGCCCTGCGCATGCACCAACGTGATGCCGGGCTGCCGGCCACGTTCCAGATCCTCGATTCCTCCGACCAGCTCGCCGCCATCAAGCGTCTGCTCAAGTCGCTCAATGTCGACGACGAGAAATATCCGCCGCGCAATCTGCAGCAGTTCATCAACAGCGCGAAGGAGGCCGGCCTGCGCGCACGCGATGTGGAGGTCAACGATGAGTACAACCGCCGTTTCATCGAGTACTACGCCGCGTACGACGCGCAATGCCAGCGCGAGGGCGTGGTCGATTTCGCCGAACTGCTGCTGCGCTGCTACGAGCTCCTGATGCGCAACGATCCGCTGCGCGAGCACTACCAGTCCCGTTTCCGCCACATCCTGGTCGACGAGTTCCAGGACACCAACGCGCTGCAATACAAGTGGCTCAAGCTGTTGGCCGGGAAGAGCAACGCGATCTTTGCGGTCGGCGATGACGACCAGTGCCTGGTGGCCGGCACGCAGGTCACGCTGGCCGACGGCTCCATGCGCTCGATCGAGGACATCAAGCCGGGCGACGAAGTGCGCTCGAGCGTCGGCGGCGGCGAGTTCGGGCCGGCGCGGGTGATCCGCGTGCACAAGCGGCCGGGCACGACCGAGCTCGTCACGCTGCACACGCGCGGTGGCCGCAAGCTCACGTCGACGCCGGAGCACACGCACTTTGCCGGCTACGCGGTCGGCGAGCAGCCCGAGAAGTTCTTCGTCTACCTGATGCGCAAGCGCCAGGTCGGGTACCGGCTCGGTTTCTGCGGCTACCTGCGCCCCGGTACGGACCTGCGCCCCGTTCCAGGCTATCGCTGGCGCGGCCGGCGTGAAGGGGCCGACGCGGTCTGGGTGGTCGGCAGCTTCGACACCGTGCAGGAAGCGCGTGTGCAGGAGATGCTGCTGTCGCTGCGCTACGGATTGCCGACGCTGCCGTTTGCGGGCGATCGCAAGCCAAAGGCGGACGAACGGCGCGGCGGGCTCTCGGACGATCCGAAAGTCGTGGCGCGTGTTTATCGCTCGCTCGACACGGACGCGGCGGCCAAGCGCCTGCTCGCCGATCATCAGCTCCTGCTCTCCGAGCCGCACGAGACGTTCAGCTCCGGCGCGGCCAATGACGGCGACGTGCTGCTGCATCTGTGTGCCGCGCGCGGCCGCGGCAAGCCGCAGCATCGCGCGTACGTGCGCATCTATCGCGAGCCGGTCGCCGAGAAGGCGCGCCAGGCCGGCTTCGACGTGAAGCCCGTGACCGACGGCATCGGCGGCTGGTACGTGCAGTTCTGGCGCGCAAACTATGGCGTCGCGCTGCGCGAGGCGGAAAAACTCTCCCAGGTGACCGGCGGCAAGCTGGTGCAGAAGGCGCGGGTCGCCGACGAAACGCTGCAGTTCGCGCGCGCAAGCGCGGTGCAGCCGGGCATGCAGCTCTTCGTCGGCGATGGCACGCTCGACACGGTCGAGCGCGTGGAGCGGCACGAGCCGGTGTCGACGGTCGTATACGACATCGACGTCGACGCCGCGCACAACTTCATCGCCAACGGCATCTTCACGCACAACTCGATCTACGCCTTCCGCGGCGCCAACGTCGGCAACATGGCCGCGTTCGAGCGCGAGTTCAAGGTGCAGAACGTGATCAAGCTCGAGCAGAACTACCGTTCGCACGGACACATCCTCGATGCCGCCAACGCGCTGATCCGCAACAACGCGCGTCGGCTCGGCAAGAACCTGTGGACGTCCGAAGGCCACGGCGAAAAGGTGCGCATCTACGAAGCGCAGACCGACGGCTACGAGGCCAACTGGTTGATGGAGGAGATCCGCAACCTGGTGGGCGAAGGGCACGCGCGCAGCGAGATCGCCGTGCTGTACCGGTCCAACGCGCAGTCGCGCATCATCGAGCACGCGTTGTTCAGCGCCGGCATTCCGTACCGCGTCTATGGCGGCCTGCGTTTCTTCGAGCGCGCCGAGGTCAAGCATGCGCTCGCCTACTTGCGCCTGATCGAGAACCCGGCCGACGACACGGCGTTCCTGCGCGTCGTCAACTTCCCGCCGCGCGGGATCGGCGCACGCACGCTCGAACAATTGGCCGATGCGGCGCGCGCGGCGGGCAAGAGTCTCACGGATGCCGTTCCCCTGCTGAGCGGGCGTTCGGGCACCCACCTCGCCGGCTTCGTCGCGCTCATCAACGATCTGCGCGCGCAGACGGCGAATCTGCCGCTGAAGGAGATCGTCGACGCGACGATCGCGAAGAGCGGCCTGATCGAGCATTACAAGACCGAGCGCGAAGGGCAGGAGCGGGTCGAGAACCTGGAGGAACTCGTCAACGCCGCGGCGGCGTTCCTGGCCGAGCAAGGCTACGCGCAGGACGTACCTGCCGGCACCGCGGACGCGCAGGCGTCACTGCCCTCGCCGCTTGCCGCGTTTCTCTCGCATGCCTCGCTCGAGGCGGGCGACAACCAGGCCGGCGATGGGCAGGACGCGGTGCAGCTGATGACGGTGCACTCGGCGAAAGGCCTCGAGTTCTTTGCGGTCTTCATCACCGGCCTCGAAGAGGGCCTGTTCCCGCACGAGAACAGCCTGACTGAGCAGGACGGCCTGGAGGAAGAGCGGCGCCTGATGTACGTCGCGATCACGCGGGCGCGCCGGCGCCTCTATCTTTCGTTCGCGCAAAGCCGGCTGCTGCACGGCCAGACACGCTACGGGATCCGGTCGCGCTTCCTCGAGGAGATCCCCGCAGAGGTCAGCAAATGGCTGACGCCGCGTATTGCGGTGGGCACCGGCGGCGCACGCTACGGACGCTGGTACGACGCGCCGGTGGTCGCACCGCAGACTTCGCCCGCGCTGCGAACCAGTCAGGCTTCACATGGATTTCGCGTCGGCCAATCGGTGCATCACGCGCGCTTCGGCGAGGGCGTCATCATTCGTCTTGAGGGCAACGGCGACGACGCGCGCGCGAAGATCAACTTCGGCCCGCAGGGCGTGAAGGAACTGCTTCTGGGAATCGCCAAGCTCGAAGCCGCCTGACGCGAGTCAGGCGGCTGCGGGCGGTTCCGCGAAGATCGAGCGGTACATCGGATAGAAGCTCGCCTGCACGAACGTCGCAAGGGCGAGCGCAACCGGCGCCGCGACGATGGGCGCGACCTGGTTCGAAAAGAACGCGCCGATCACTGCCGCCCCGATCGCCATTGCGCCGACGAGCACGCACACCGTGAGCAGGGCGTAGACAAGCATCGCGCCCTTGTTGCGCCAGAACGCCACGGCGCTTCCGAACATTGCTTTGCCCACATCGACCCGGTGCCAGCCGGTGAGCATCGGTGCGAACCACATCGCTACCATCACCGGCGAATAGAGCAGCGCGACCACCGCCATTCTTCCGATCCGCAGATCTTCCAGCGTCGGCTGTTCGCTCTCGGGCGGTGCCGGGAGTGGCCCAATCAGGACGCCGGCGACGAGTGTGACCGCGATCATCAGCGCGGCGTGGATCAGTCCGAGCTTCAATAGCGCCCGGCGCACCGCCTGGTCCTGCAGCGCCTGTCCGTACACCGTGGGCGTCGGCAGACGTCCCGCGGCGACTTCGCGGAACGCCGCCATCAATCCGACCGTCGCGAACGGAGAAAGCACGCCGAGCAGCACCAGGCCGACGTACGGAAACGGAATGGAAAACGGCACGAACATCACGAACGTGTAGACGACCACCATTGCCGAGAGTCCGATCGGCTGGCGCTTGAGCAGCCGCCAGCCGTCGCGCAGCCAGGCTGCGCCGTACGAGGCGGGAAGGGAGAGGATTTGCACGAGTGAGGTCGCAGCGAACGTCCTGAGAGCAGCCGGTTTGCACAACGCAGGCGGTGCGCGGTGCCGGTCAGATTATCGCGGCCACGGCAGCCACCCGTCGGCGATCCGCTGGCGCAGGGTGAGTTCGAAGCGCCGAGGATCGTGTGGTTTGAGCACTTCTGCCGTGCGTGGAAGGTGCAAGTCGTAGAGGCGTGACAGCCAGAAGCGAAAGGCCGCGGCGCGCAGGACCGTGCGCCACGCGGCGTGCTCCGGTTCGCTGAGCGGCCTGGCTGCGTGGTAGGCCTCGATCAACGCGGTGGCGCGTGGCCGATCCCAGGCGCCGGTTTCAACGTCGACGCACCAGTCGTTCATCGTCACGGCCAGATCGAACAACCACAGCGTGCAGCCGGCGAAGTAGAAGTCGATCACCCCACCGACCTTGGTGTCGTCCCAGAGCACGTTGTCGCGAAAGAGGTCGCCGTGCACGGGTCCTTGCGGCAGGCGCTCGAATTGCGGACTGCGCTGGAACGAGTCCTGCCGGATCACTTCCTCGGCAAGCAGGTGGAAGGTCGGCGCGTCGACGAAACGTTCGAGTTGCGGAACCGTGCTCTTCCACCAGCCGAGGCCGCGCAGATTGGGCTGAAAGTGTGGAAAGTCGGCCGCGGCGGCGTGCATCTGCGCGAGCAGCGCACCGATCGTTGCGCACTGCGCCTCGCTCGGCCGTTCCATCCATTTTCCGTCGACGCGCGAGACGATCGCGCACGGCTTGCCCTTGAGCTCGGACATCAGGCTGCCCGACCGATTCTCCTGAGGCGCCGGAACCGGCAGGTCGCGGCGCGCAAGGTGGCGCATGAGCTCCAGGTAGAACGGCAGCTGGCGGAAATTCAGGCGCTCGAACAGCGTGAGGACGTAACGCCCGTGCTGCGTGTCGACGAAATAATTGGTGTTTTCGATGCCGGCGCCGATGCCTTCGTAGGTCACCAGGTCGCCGAGCGCGTAGTGCGCGAGCAGACCGCCCACTTCTTCGCGCGACAGCGGGGTGAAAACGGCCATCGATCTACGCGGCGCGCCGCCACCGCGCGCGCAGCGCGATGCCGTAGCACGAAGCGCCGGTTTCCGGCCGATGGTGCATGCCGACGATCAGAAGTCGAAGCGCAGGAAGCGGGGTGTTGAGAGACCGGAACTCAGTTCCTGTGTCGTGAGCGGCGGACGACCCTCGCGGTTGATGATCACGTAGCTGCTGGTCGACCCTTGCGGCGTGACGACGATTTCCACGATGCGGTTGCCCTGTCGTTTCTGTTCGATGCGTGTTTCCGGCGCGGCGGGGTGTGCCGGTGGCAGCAACGCGTCGTCCGGTGGCTCGCCGGTCGCCGCGGTGGCCGGCGCAGCCGGGCGCACCGGCGCATCCTGCTTCACGCGTTCCGCCTCCGGCAGTTTTGCAACGGTGCGCCGGCTCGAACTCGGTTGCACAGGTTTTGCGTTCGGCTGCGCCGAAGCGCCGGTGCCGGGTTTCTCGGCAGGCAGCGGTGGCGGCACGTCCAGGCCCTTCTGCGCATAGGCAGCTGTACCGGCGAGGCTCGCTATAAGCGCAGCGATGAGAGCATGCGTCTTCACGTGATCGATTCTACGCCGCACGCTACAGGTAGAGCAGCTGTTCGCGCTCCGCGGCCGTCGCGGCGAACCCGCGCTTCTCGTAGAAATCGAAGATCGCGTCGACCACCAGGTCGTTGTCGTCCACCACGCGCATGAGGTCGAGGTCCTTCAGGTCGATCATTCCCTGCGCGGCAAGCGTTGCACGCATCCAGTCGAGCAACCCGCTCCAGAACACTGAGCCGACAAGCACGATCGGGATGGTCCGCCCCTTGCCGGTCTGGATGAGCGTGAGTGCCTCGGACAATTCGTCGAGCGTCCCGAAACCGCCGGGCATCACCACGTACGCGGCGGCGTATTTCACGAACGCCACCTTGCGTGCGAAGAAGTGACGGAACCGCAACGAAATGTCCTGGTATGGATTGCCGCTCTGCTCGAACGGCAGCTCGATGTTCAACCCGACCGAGGGCGATCGGCCTGCGAACGCGCCCTTGTTGGCCGCCTCCATCGCGCCCGGCCCGCCGCCGCTGATGACGGCGAATCCGGCATCGGACAACTTGCGCGCGATCCCCTCCGTCTGCTCGTAAAGCGGCGTGCCGGGCCGGTAGCGCGCGCTGCCGAAAATCGACACGGCGGGCCGGATTTCGGAGAGCCGTTCGGCCGCTTCGACGAACTCCGAGATAATCCCCCAGAGATGCCACGATTCGCGCGCCTTTTGCGACGTGGCACGCTCCGGCATCGTGACCGAGCGCAGGCTCGGGATGTTCTTCTGACGGTCCAACATTCGAATCTCCTGTGAAGACCCTGTTACTCGTCGACGGATCGAGCTACTTATACCGTGCCTATCACGCGCTGCCCGATTTGCGCACTGCGGCGGGCGAGCCAACCGGCGCCATCCGCGGATTCGTTGGCATGCTCAAGGTATTGCGCGAGCAGGTGGCGGCCGACTACCTCGCCTGCGTGTTCGACGCGAAGGGCAGGACATTCCGCGATGATCTCTATGCGGACTACAAGGCCCATCGGGCACCCATGCCGGACGACCTGACGCGCCAGATCGGGCCCATTCACGAGGTGGTCGCGGCGCTCGGCTGGCCGATCATCGAGATCGAAGGCATCGAGGCCGACGACGTGATCGGCATCCTGGCGCGGCAGGCGCGGGCACGCGGCGTGCGCACGGTGATCTCGACCGGCGACAAGGACCTCGCCCAACTGGTGAACGAGGACGTCACGCTCGTCAACACGATGAGCAACGAAACGCTGGATATTGCCGGCGTGCGCGAGAAGTTCGGCGTCGATCCCGGCCAGATCGTCGACTACCTGACGCTCGTCGGCGATTCGGTCGACAACGTGCCGGGGGTCGAGAAGGTCGGGCCGAAGACGGCCGCGAAGTGGTTGCAGCAGTATGGGTCGCTCGACGGCGTGATCGCCTCGGCCGACAAGCTCGAAGGCAAGGTCGGCGAGAACCTGCGCAAGGCGCTGCCGTGGCTGCCGACCGCGAAGAGGTTGGTCACGGTGCAGACCGACGGCGATCTCTCGGCGCATGTGCCGGATTTCGAGGGGCTGCGCGTGCAGGATCCGGACAGCGCACGCGTGCGCGATCTTTTCACGCGGTGGGAGTTCAAGGCGCTGCTGCGTGATGCGCCGGCTCCGACGCGAGGCGCCGCCGGCGCCGAGCCGCCGGCGCCGGAGACCGAGGCGGTCGCGGTGAACGTCGATTACGAGACCGTTCTCACGCGCGAACAGCTGGACGCCTGGATCGCGCGGATCAATGCGGCACCGCTGACTGCGATCGACGTCGCCTACACCGGCGTGGACCCGATGCGAGGGCAACTCGTCGGCATCGCGTTTTCCGTCGAAGCGGAGCGCGCCTGCTACGTGCCGCTCGCGCATCGGTATGCCGGGGCGCCGGCGCAATTGTCGCTCGACGCGACGTTGCAGCAGCTGCGCCCCTGGATCGAAAGCGAACAGCACAAGAAAGCCGGCCACGACCTCAAGCTGGTGGCGCACGTGCTGGCCAACCACGGCCTGCGTCTTGGCGGCATCGCACACGACACGCTGCTGCAGAGTTACGTGCTCGAAGCGCATCGCAATCACGAGATCGATAGCCTGGCGCAGCGCCATCTTGGCCGCAGGACGTTGACGCTTGAGGACGTGTGCGGCAAGGGCGTAAGTCGGATCGAAATCGACGCCGTGACGCTCGAGCGTGCGACCGCCTATGGCGCCGAGACTGCCGAGATCTCGCTCGCGCTGCACCGGGTGCTTTGGCCGCGCATCGAGGAACACGAACCGCTGCGCTACATCTACGTCGACCTCGAGATCGCCGTCTGCAAGATCCTCTTCGAGATGGAGCGCACCGGCGTGCTGGTGGATCGCGACGCGCTGGCGCGCCAGTCGGCCGAACTCGGGCGGCGCATCCTGGAGCTCGAGGAACGCGCGCACGAGCTGGCCGGGCAACCGTTCAACCTCGGATCGCCGAAGCAGATCGGTGAGATCCTGTTCGGCAAGCTCCAGGTGCCGGTGGTGAAGAAGACCGCGAGCGGCGCGCCGTCCACCGACGAAGAGGTGCTCGAGAAGCTTGCACTCGACTATCCGCTGCCCAAGGCGTTGCTCGAGCATCGCGGCCTCGCCAAGCTCAAGTCGACGTACTGCGACAAGCTGCCGGCGTCGATCAATCCGGCGACCGGCCGCGTGCATACCAGCTATGGGCAGGCGGTCGCGGTGACCGGGCGCCTGTCGTCGAGCGAACCGAACCTGCAGAACATACCGATCCGCACGCACGAGGGCCGCCGCATCCGCGAGGCCTTCATCGCGCCGCCCGGCAGCCGGATCGTCTCGGCCGACTATTCGCAGATCGAGCTGCGCATCATGGCGCACATCTCCGGCGACGAAGGCCTGCTCGCGGCATTCACCGCGGGCGAAGACATCCATCGCGCGACTGCGAGCGAAGTGTTCGGTGTTCCACTTGGCGAGGTGAGCGCGCAGCAGCGGCGCTACGCCAAGGTGATCAACTTCGGGCTGATCTACGGCATGAGCGCGTTCGGCCTTGCCTCGAACCTCGGCATCGACCGCGATACCGCGAAGAACTTCATCGATCGTTATTTCACGCGCTATCCGGGCGTGGCGCGCTACATGGAGCGCACGCGCGTGCAGGCCAAACAGCACGGCTACGTCGAAACGGTGTTCGGGCGGCGGCTCTGGCTTGCCGAGATCAACTCGCCCAACGGTCCGCGCCGCCAGGCCGCGGAGCGTGCGGCGATCAATGCGCCGATGCAGGGAACAGCGGCCGACCTGATCAAGCTCGCGATGATCGCGGTATCGCGCTGGCTGCACGCGGAGAACCGGCACACGCGCCTCATCATGCAGGTCCACGACGAGCTCGTTCTCGAGGTCCCGGAGACGGAGCTCGAAGCAGTGCGCGCCCGGGTGCCGGCGCTCATGTGCGGTGTGACGACGCTGAAGGTTCCGCTCGTTGCAGACGTCGGCGTCGGCGCCAACTGGGACCAGGCGCACTAGGAAGCGCCGGGCTATTCGCGGGTGAAGACGAGTTCGACGTCCGTGGTGGTCGCCTGGCCGGGCGGATCGTAGCGCCACGTCGCGAGCGCGCGCCGCGACTCGCGCTCGAAGTATCCGGGCGGCGTCGCGCTGAGGACCTGCGTCCCGGTGACGCGCCCGTCGGCGTCGATGGTGAGACGCGCCACAACGCGCCCCGATCGAATGCCAGCGCGGATCGCCTCGCCCGGGAACACGGGCACATTCCGATAAGCGATGCGCAGCGGCGCGGCGACCGCGGGCGCGGCAGCTTCCGTTCGAGCCGCGGCGACGACGCGCTCCGGCGCAGCGGGAAGCGGCGCCGAAGCGGGCGGCACCACCGCCGGTCCCTTGACCGCCCGCTCGACGACGCTGTTGTTTGGCGGCTCCACGGCGGCCCTTGCGACCGGCTCCGGTGCCGGCTGGACCTGGCTCGCCACCATGGCTGGACGGCCTGGGTCGGCCGCTGGCGTCGCGACGACCGACACGGTGGCGGCGGGTGCGCGCGGTCGCGCTTCGGGCACGGTGTTTTCGCGCGGCGCAGGCGCATCGTTGCCCCGCGGCGCGCTGATCTCCGCTGCTTTTACAGCGTTGCGTTTCGGTGGGGTCGCCTGACGGCGGCGCGACCGGTTTTCGATCCCGGCGATGTGGCGCAGGACCGAGTCGTTGCGTACGTCAACACCCGCAAATGGATCGGTTGACGACGCGGTGGGCGGACTCTGTGCCGGTGTCGCGAGGTTCGAGTCGGGCGCGAGCACTGCGGGCTGGGTTGCCACCGCGCCCGTCACTGCGCGTGGCGCCTCTTCGAAGGGCCGAACCGACATCACTTGGGTCGCGGCCCATACGGTGCCGACGCCGACGCCGACGGCAAGCAGGAGCTTCCAGGCGATCGCGCCGTAGACGCGCTTGTCGATGCGCGCGCTGCCATGCATCGTCACCATTGGCCGGATCTCCGCCGCTGCGCCATCGCACAGCGCCTCCGCTTGGTCTGCGGAACGCCACTTCAGGATACAACCGGCCTCGAGCATTGGCGTGACCGCAATGCCGTGAAGGGGCGGCCTTAAGCGAAACTAAAGCGTGAAGTGCAACGCGGACAACAGAGTTCCCGGCACGCGGCTCGTTTCGATGGAGCGTTGGTTGTACGTTCCGGAGTTGACGATCCACTCCCGCTCGCGGGTGAAGTCGACGAGGTTGTCGCCGAGCATCCGGAACAGCGAATCGTCGAAGCGCATGACCGCGAGCGGCGCGACGATACGGCCGTCTTCGACCCAGAACGTCCCGAAACGCGTCATGCCGGTGATGCGGCCGTTCGGTCGGTCGGAGTAGTTGAGGTACCAGAGGTTGCCGACGTAAACGCCCTTGTCGAGCGCAGACAGCGCGTCAGCCTCGGCAAGCGTGCCGCCGCCGAGTTCCATCGCCTGCATCGCTTCATCGTCGCGTGCGCCGTTCGCCTCGATGCCGTATTCGCGCGCGGTGCGCGGCGAGACCAGCGCGCCGGCGTGCCGGCCCTCCTTGATGAGGTCGACCGTGGCGGGGCGCACGAATCCGGCGGCGTCGAACGCCGGCGCCAGGCCACCACCGATGTTCTCGCGCAGGTGCACGCGCTCCGAGAGACGGGCGTCCTGCTCGACCAGACGCTGGATCGGGCTCTGCTTCGTCTGCTGCGACTTGGCCGACACGCCGCCCCAGTTCAACATCCAGAGCAGTTCGTCGAGCGCCGCGGGCGCGAGGTACGCGCGGCATACACCCGGCGCGATCACCTTCGGCGGACGTGCGAGGTAGGCGAGGCGTGTCCGTGACGCGGCAATGCGCTGAAGCGCTTCCGGACGGCTCCAGTGTGTTCCCGCGTACGCCGACTTCACGGCTTTGTCCTGCGCGTGATAAAGCGACCACTCGAAGTTGAAGCAGTCCACCGCGTGCCAGTTGCGCTGGCCGGCCGAGTTGGCAAAGCCGCGGAACACCGGTCCGCTCGCGAGGATTCCGACAAGGTCGGTACTGCCCGCGCCTTCGACGACGGTATCGATCGCCTCGGCAGCGTGGGGCAGCACCCCGGCGCGGACGGCCTGCGATGAATTGACGGTCGTCGCGTATAGGAGATACGGGTCCTCGGGTAGCGTCGGCAGATCGCCGCGCAATTCGGCGAGAACCGCGTCGACCGCGGCGCGGTCGGTTGCGCGGTCGGACGAGAGCGCGAAGCACACCGTCGCATGCCGGTTGCCCTCGATGAGCGTCAGCGTGAGATGCGCCTGCTTGATCGTCATCGCCTGGCGCACGCGCGCCTTGTTGAAGCGAACGAAATCGGACACCTCGCCTGCGAAGTTGGCGATCAGGAATTCATTGCCACGCAGCGCACTGACGGCTCGGTCGGCGAGGTCGAAGAAGAGTTCCTTCATCTCAGCGCTCCGCTCCGAAGACGTCCACGCCGCTGAACTTGCACGCGGGACTCGCATGGCCGACGCGGATGATCTGGTTCGGTTCGCCCTTGCCGCAGAACGGCGTGCCGAGCACCTCGACGGTCGCGGGTTCGCCCACCATCGACAGCGACCGCCAGAAGGTTGCCGAGATGCCGCGGTAATTGGGGTTGCGCACCACCTCGGCGAGTTTGCCGTTGCGGATGCGCTGGCCCCACTCGCAACCGAACTGGAACTTGTTGCGCGAATCGTCGATGGACCACGACGTGTTGGTCATCATCAGCACGCCGTCGTCGATCGAGGCAACGATGTCGGCGAACGGCGTGGTGCCCGGTTCGACGTTCAGGTTCGACATGCGATCGATCGGCGGTCGGTTCCAGCCGCTGGCGCGCGTCGTGGCAACGCCCTGGATGTCGGCACGGGTGCGCTGTGCGCGCTGCTGAGAGACGCTGCCGCCCAGGGGCCGGACCAGGATCCCGTCCTTGATGAGGTACGCACGCCGCGCTGGCGCGCCGTCGTCGTCGAAGGCGAAGTTGGCGAACTCGAACTCGCGCGCCGGATCGAACGTCACGTTGAGAAGCGGCGAGCCGTAGCGGTACATGCCGAACATGTCGAGGGTGACGAAGCTCGTGCCGGCGTAGTTGCGTTCGTCGCCGAGGATGCGATCGAGCTCGAGCGGATGGCCGATCGACTCGTGGATCTGCAACATCATCTGGTCCGGCATGAGCAGCAGGTCCAGCTTGCCCGCCGGGCAATTGGGTGCAGCGAGAAGGCGCAACGCTTCATCGGCCGTGCGCGCGCCTGCGCCAGAAAATCCCGCGCGGTCGAGCACCGCGAGATCGCCCTGCTGGCAGAAGCCGTTGTGGCGGCCGCCCCAGGAACGCGTCTGCGTAAGTCCGGCGTGATGTGCGGTGACATGCAGCCCCGGCACTGTGAAGCGCCACTCCTGCAACGCCTCGCCGCCGTCGGCCGTGAGCATCAACTGGCGGCTGGTGGTCGTCCAGAGTTGCGCGGCCCAGTCGACGATGCGGTCATCGAGGCGGCAGGCCGCCGACTCGCGATGAAGCAGCGCAAACGCGTCAGCCTTCGACAGATCCGCGCCGCCGACACCCGTCGAGCGAAACGCGCCGCGCGCCGAGGGCAGCACCGGCGGCTGCCCCTCGAACACGCTGCGTCCGCGGCTAAGCGTCGCCCACTCGCGGGCGCGCTCGATCGTATTGGAAAGGCCCGCCTCGGAGCAATCGCTGCTGGCGGCGTAGCCGAGTCCGTCTCCCTCGACGACGGTCACCATCGCGCCGAAGTCGCGTGTCGTCTGGGTCGGCTCGGCAACATCCTGGCGGACGCAAAGGAACTGCGAGGTTTCGTCGAGCAACCGCAGCGAACAGAAGTCCACGGCGGGCGCGACGCGGCGGAACCGGCTTGCAATCGTTTCGATGTCAAAGGGCATCGTTCACTCCAGCGATGGGCCGCCGGGGTCGCGCGGACCATCCAAAAAATGCCGCCGCCCTCGTGAGGCGGCGGCACGTGTCCTTGGGATGCGCGGATTGTAGCCACGGCGTGCGTTGTTTTCGCCGTTGCGCGGCGCTGCCTATACTCGCCGGCGCTGACCGTTGGCCCACCACAACACGCAAGGAGAGCGTTATGGACGAATCATCCGGACTGCGCGGTGCAGCCGAGGAAATCGACAGCCTGCTGCCGCCGCTTCAGGTCGATCGGCGCGGATTCGTCAAGACCGCGCTGTCGGCGGGGTTTGCGGCGGCCGTGTCGCCTGTCGTCGCGCAGACGATGATCGTCACGGACAGCCAGGGGCTTACGGCAGGGGAAGTGAAGATCCCGGCGAAGGGAGGCGACATGCCGGCGTATCGGGCGATGCCGGCAGGCAAGAGCGGGCTCGCGACGGTCCTGGTCGTGCAGGAAGTCTTCGGCGTGCACGAGCACATCAAGGACATGTGCCGGCGCTTTGCCAAGGCGGGCTTTCTCGCAGTGGCGCCGGAGCTTTATGCGCGCCAGGGCGACCCGGCGAAGTACCCGGATATTTCGAAATTGATCAGCGAACTGGTGTCGAAGGTTTCCGACGCCCAGGTGATGGACGACCTCGACGCGACGGCGGTGTGGGCGGCAAGGAACGGAGGCGCTGCCGCCAGGGTTGGTGTGACCGGTTTCTGCTGGGGCGGACGGATCGTGTGGATGTACGCGGCGCATAACCCGATGCTCAAGGCTGGCGTTGCATGGTATGGCTCGACGGCACGCGCGTTCAGCCCGGGCGACAAGTCGGCCCTCGATGTGGTCGGCCAGATCAAGGCGCCGGTCCTGGGTCTGTATGGCGGCGCGGATCAGGGCATTCCAACCGACACCGTCGAAAAGATGCGCGATGCATTGAAGGCCGCCGGCAACAACAAGTGCGAGTTCGTCATCTATCCCGATGCGCCGCATGGCTTCAACGCCGACTATCGCCCGACCTATCGCAAGGAACCCGCCGAGGACGGCTGGAAGCGCTGCGTCGCCTGGTTCAACAAGAACCTGCCTTGACGCGCGTTGCGCGGCGAAACGCCGGTCGATGACCGGCGTTTTCATTTGCGCGGCCCGAGCCGCAAAGGTATGGGTCGGGTTTGTTATGGTGACGGCCCCGATCGTTTCCCATGACCGCCACGCTCGCCTACATCATCGTCGCCAACGTGCTGACGACCGTCGTTTCGCTCGGCCTCGCCGCGTGGCTCAGTTTTCGCTGGCTCGCATCGCTGGTCGACAAGCTGGTCTGCGTGTCGGCCGGGCTGCTGCTTACCGTCGCATTCACCCACCTGCTGCCCGAGGCCTTTCACAGTTCTGCCGACCCGGCCGTACTCGGCTGGTTGCTGCTGGCCGGCATTCTCGGCCTGTTCCTGCTCGAGAAACTCGCGCTCATCCACCACACCCATCATCACGAGGGTGACAGCCATCATCATGCGCACGGACACGATGCGCGCGAGGCGCACCGCGGCGGATGGCCGGTTCTGATCGGCGATGCCTTCCACAACTTCGGCGACGGCGTTCTGATCGCGGCGGCGTTCGTCGTGGACGTGCAGCTGGGTGTCGCTGCGACGGCTGCGGTGCTGGCGCACGAAGTGCCGCACGAGATCGGCGACTTCATGATCCTTCTTAACGCCGGCTTCAGCCGGCGCAAGGCGTTCGTGTTCAATCTTGTTGCCGGCGCGTCGGCGGTGGTGGGCGGCGTGGTCGGCTACTTCGTGCTCGAGACGCTGCAGCGGTTGCTGCCCTATGCGCTTGCGCTCGCGGCGGCGAGCTTCATCTACATCGCGTTGAGCGATCTGCTTCCCGAGATGATGCGGCGTACGTCGCTGCGCCGCTCCCTTCCCGAAGTCGGGCTCGTTTTGCTTGGCGTCGTGATCGCGGCGCTCGCGACCACCCTGGTGCGCGCGCCGTGAGCGAGGCTCAGGGGTTGCATCCGCGCGCGACCGGCCGCGCGCGATCGGCGACCCACTCGCTCCACGAGCCCGCATAGAGCTGCCCGCCCGGAAGGCCGGCCACCTCCATCGCGAGCAGGTTGTGGCAGGAGGTCACGCCGGACCCGCACTGGTGCACGACATCGGCGGGCGCGCGCCCGGCCTACAGGACCTCGAACTCGGCCCGCAGCTCGGCGGCACTCTTGAACTTGCCGTCGGCAAGGTTGGCCTGCCAGAAGCGATTCACCGCACCGGGAATGTGCCCGGCGACCGGATCGATCGGCTCCTGCTCGCCCGCATAGCGCTCCGGCGCGCGCGCGTCGAGCACCGTCGTCCGGTTGTCTGACAGATGAGCGAGTACATAGCTGGCGTCGACATAACGCACGAGCGGCGCCCGTGCTTCGAACGAGCCCGTCGGACGTTGCGGGAGGGCTTGGCCGATGCGACCGCCGTGAGCGAGCCACGCCTGCCAACCGCCGTCGAGGACCGCAACGCTCGAATGGCCGAGCCACCGGGCGAGCCACCAGAGCCGGACCGCGAACTGCCCGCCTTGCGCGTCGTAGGCCACGAGTTGCGTTTGGTTGTTCATGCCCCAGCGGCGGAACAGCTCGACAACCTGCTCGCGTGCCGGCAATGGATGACGTCCGTTGCTGCCGGACTTGGGCCCCGCGAAATCGGCTTCCGTGTCGCCGAAGTACGCGCCCTCGATGTGGCCCTTGGCATATTCGCGCCGGCCAAACGCATGGTCGAACAGGTCGTGCCGGCAATCGACGACACACCAGGCCGGGTTGTCCAGTTGCGCCGCGAGTTGTGCGGCCGTCACAAGGGTGGTGAGGGTCATTTGTCAGCGGTTGCGATGGTGGGCTTGATGACGGACGCGGAGGACCGGCGTGCAACCAGCGCGGTCGCCGCGATGCAACTCGCAATGATGGTGCCGATGCCCAGCCAGCCGCTCGGCGCCACGACGTCGCCGAACAGGGCCGTGCCGAGCAACGCGGTGAACACGATCGCGGAAAACTGCAGGTTCGCGGTGAGGACGGTGCGACCCTTGCCGTACGCGCGCGTCATGGCGAGCTGCGCGAGCGTGGCGCAGATGCCGACGGCGAGCAGGAGCAGGCCATCGTCAGCGCTGCCCGGCAACGTGAAACCGTCGAGCAACGTCCCGCTCAGGCCGAGCGCGCAGCCGCACAGCGAAAAGAAGAAGACCGTGCGCCACTCGGGTTCGCCGAGCCTGCCGAGCCCGCGCACGTGCCCAAGGGCGCTTACACCCATCACGCTGCGCCGCCGGTGCATGCCGGCGAGCGATGTGGCGAGCGACGGGCGGGCGACCCTTGTATAGGTGAAAAGAAGCACCACACCAACGACTGAGCGGAAGAACACGATCTCCGCCGTTCCGTACCGCGCTGCGGCCAGCTTGACGCACGCCGCCATCAACGCAAATAACAGGGCAGAGGCAAGCATCCAGAGCGATTGCATGACGTTGCAGTGTAGCGTCGGCCGGGCGTCGCTCGCTTCGGCGCGCGACCGGACCCGGGCGTCGGCACTAGAATCGCCGGCTGTTCCCGAGGACGTGCCTGGCGCCATGCACATGCCGAAGATGCCCACAACCCCGCCCCAGGTCGAGACGCTCACTTTCGAGCAGGCGCTCGAGGAACTCGATGCGCTCGTGCGGCGGATGGAGTCCGGTCAGTTGGGACTCGACGATTCAATCGCGGCTTACAAACGCGGCGCCGAGTTGGCGCGCTACTGCCAGGCCAAGCTTGCCGCAGCAGAAGAACAGATCAAGGTTCTCGACGGCGATGTGCTGAAGCCACTGGATCCGGCTCAGATGCGCGCGTCGCAGGGCAACGGATGAACAAGGCGGTGGTGGAGGAATCGGCGCAGGCATCGTTTGCGCAATGGCTCGCCGGTGAACTCGAGCGGTTCGAGGCCGTTGCGCGGCAAGCACTGCCCGCCGTTGATCAGCCGCCGCAGCGATTGCATGAGGCGATCCGGTACGCCGCGCTCGGCGGCGGCAAGCGGGTGCGACCGCTGCTCGTATACGGGGCGGGCGCGTGCGTTCTGCCGGAGCACGAGGGCGCGGTGCTCGACAGCGCCGCCCTTGCAGTCGAATTCGTACACGTCTATTCACTGATCCACGACGACCTGCCTTGCATGGACGACGACGTCCTGCGGCGCGGCCGGCCGACGGTGCACGTCGCCTTCGACGAGGC
>Ga0326726_10002376_pt1 | contig 17328 bp, 14 predicted proteins | sample MHFenrmetagenome_2_FD_207603 | JGI IMG/M metagenome (GOLD analysis project Ga0326726, IMG submission 207603) | Lab enriched peat soil microbial communities from Michigan Hollow, Ithaca, NY, United States - MHF15MN | ecosystem: Environmental > Terrestrial > Soil > Wetlands > Peat | place: USA... | reverse complement strand
TTATCCCCCTCCATAGGGTAGGTTGTCCACGTGTTACTGAGCAGTATGCCGAGGTCTTGCACCTCTCGACTCGCATGGCTTAATCGAACTCCGATAGCAGTGGCCTCTGGCAGGATCAACCAGAATTCAAATTGTACATTGTACGCACACTATATCTGAACTGTTTAAGGAATTAGCGGTTACTAAACAAATTTCCGCATTGCCAGTATCAACGTCAGAACCAACTCCGGTCATGCCGGATTTTGTTGGATCTCCATCAAAAGTAATTGGAATGATTATTATCGTCGTGTTTGTTCTACTTAAACACAGGCCTATAGTGTAGGTTTCAGGATTATTTATACCTTGTTGCCTGCACACTTTTTTCTCTGAACCGACACCTGACTTTTGCCAGGTTTTCGTCGGTTCGTCATCAGATCTTGTGGATCACATAATAACACATTCAAACACTTAAACGTTATCCATGGCCGAACCTTCGTTTTTTTCCTCAATTCTATTGTTAAAAAAATATTCAAAGAAAAAATAACTTCTGATTGCTTCAATATAGGAGTTTCAACCGTATTTTTCGCATTTTTTGTAATTATAAAGACTATTGAGTAAAATCCATGTTCTCAACTGCGAAAGAGTTTCCATAGCACATTCGCTTGCAGAGCGCGTTATTGTTCCCCGCTATTTTCTGACGACAACCTGTTTTTAAATTTCTAAAAATAAAAACCATGCCGCGATCGCGCAGGCAACAATTGTTCCTGTTCCCATAAGAAAGCATCAGTTGTCTGCATGACAAATCTGAACAAAGATGTCGCCGAAAAACTCTTCCTGTCGCAGGGAACACCGCCCATCAAGAGCAAGGAAGAGGAGAGGGATATAGACTTCCGGGATGCCCCACTCCATCTGCCGGCACAATTCTGCCAGGGTCATCTCTTCATCGATCTCCAGCCCTTCGAGGTATTCTGTGAGCCGCACCATGGACGATTCCTGGTAGCCTTCATCATGTGCAATGCCCACAACATCATCGGCGTAGATAAGGAGATCGTCCACGGTATCCGTAAGGCGGCGGCGGCGGCGCTCTTCTTTTTCGATGTTTTTAAGTTCAATGATCAGTTCAAAGAGCGTAACCGGGCTTTTTCGCAAATTCTTCCGGTCGAGCCGCCGCTGTATCTCATGTTCCAGCAGCTCGATCGGACCAAGCCTGCCATGATAATCGGTCTCTGAATCGAGAGCCAAGTCATAGTCTTCTCCAAACAATTCGTCATCTTCATCAAGGCCTGCTTCGGCGGGATCTGACAGGAGTTCGAGATGTTCTGACTTCATGCGCAACAGGGTTGCGGCATAAAAGAGCGTACGCCCGGAGACCTGGAGATTAAGTTGCCGGCATCGTTCAAGTTCAGACAGGAACCGGTCGGTCACTTCAATGATATTAATATTCCACGGATCGATTTCACCCCGCTCTGCGAGTCCCACAAGAATCTCAACCGGGTCTTCAATAACGCCATGCAGGGCTGAATCGGAAGGTTCAGGTGCTGACGAAGCTCCCTCAGGAGCTCCCGCCTGACCTTGTTCTACGTGGTCTTCTGGTGGTACCGCAGGCTCTCGTTGGGAGTTCCCCGGGGGATTGTGTCCCGGTTCATTCTCCACCGGATCAGCCATTCGCTTTTACTCCGGTAACGAGCGTGCTTTTATCCGGTCGCAGGGTAACACCCATGATCCGTTGTGCAGCCTCAATCATCGGTTTGCGCAATGAGACAATGACAAATTGTGAATGGGGAGAAAGCTCCGTGATCATTGAAGCGATACGCTCGACATTGGATCCGTCAAGCGACATGTCCACTTCATCGAATGCATAGAATGGTGCTGGGATATACCGCTGGATAGAGAAGATGAACGCCAGGGTGGTAAGCGATTTTTCACCCCCAGATAGCGAGGACAGGAGGTGTACCTTCTTGTCGCGGGGCTGTACGGCAAACGTCATGCCGCCGGCAAAAGGATCTTCCTCATTCTCGAGGATAAGGTGCCCGCTTCCACTCGTGAGCCTTGCAAATATCTCACGGAAATTGGTGTCAATCGCGCGAAACGCGGTTGTGAATGCTTCATACTTCATCTGCTCAAATTTCTCAATACGCTCAATCAGGGTCGCCCGTTCGCGGGAAAGGGTTTCTTTTCGCTCCGTTCGTTCCCCTACCTGTCGCTGCACTTTCTCGTACTCTTCAATTGCGAGCATGTTTACCGCCCCGATCTTACGCAGTGCCCCATCTGCTTCAGCAATCTTTCCTTCAATCTCTGATAACGAGAGGTTTGTGTCCATATCACCTACCTGGTGCCTGAGCATATCCACTTCGATTCCGAGAGTACGGGCCCGCTCTTCAATTGCCACCATCTGGATGGTGATCCTCTCTTTATCGGCATCAAACTTCATAAGTTTTAATTCAGAGTCCTGGATCTGCTGCGATGCTTCGGAACGCTTGGTACGCAATTCGTCAAGCTCACCTGAGAATTCCTTTTGTCGTTCTTCAAGTGCACCAATCTGCAATTTGTGAACCGCGATCTGATCGTTTGATCCTCCGATTTCAGCATCAATCTGACCGTTGCGTTCGTCCTGCCGTTTGCGATCATCGCCCAGTTCAACAAGGCGGGCAGTGAAATGCTGCCGCTCGCGCTGGGCATCATTAATATCCCCATCCTTGTTTCGCAACCGGCGTTCTGATTCTTCGATTTCTTTTTTCTTCTTCTCTATCTGGTCAGTGAGCACCGGAATATTGGTATCATCGAGGCGTGTCTTGATCTCATCAATCCGGGAGTTGATCTCGTTGATGGATTCCGTAGTTTTGTCAATAGCTGCTTCGAGTCTGGTGAGTTCTGCGGCACCGTTCTTCGTCTCTTCCTGCTGCCGTGCAACCGCTGCTTCGATGGTCTGCTTTTCGACCGTGATAGCTTCGAACCTGCGGGAAAACTCCTCGGTGAACATCCCCAGGCGGGCGATCTTCTGCTCTATCTCGTTGCGTGTTGACCGCTTTGTATCCACTTCTTCGGTCAGCCTTTTTACACCTGCTTCAAGTGTTGCCGCTTCACCCAGAAGTTCCCCAAGATGTGCACGTATGCGAAATACCTCATCATCTACGGCTGCGCCGAATCCTCTTCCACCCTGTTTCTTTGTCGCACCACCCGTCATTGCACCGCTCTTTTCGAGCAGTTCGCCCTCGAGCGTTACCATCCGGTACTTGCCAATGAGTTTGCGGGCTCGTTCAAGCGTATCGACAACAACGGTTGATCCAAGTGCAACGGCAAACGCCCGGTCATACTTCGGATCATATTCAACCAGATTGACGGCGTAATCGATAACCCCGGGCTCTTTCAGCGGGGGAAGGGCAGGAGGTTTTAACTTGTTGAGCGGGAGGAATGTGACGCGACCGAGCCGCTCTTCTTTTAAGAACCGGATGGCATCTGCTGCCACCTGATCATTGTCGCAGACGACAAACTGGAGCTTGTTACCTGCAGCAATATTGAGGGAAGTGGAATATTCCGCAGGTGCTTTCCCAAGGTCAGCGATCGTGCCATGCACATGTTCCATGGCCATTACTGCTTCGATCGCCCTGCCCCCGGATTCACCTCTCGCCTGCTGTGCTGCCTCGAGCCGAAACGCATCCTGTTCATTGTCACGGATCTCGTTACGGAGGCGTTCCAGCGAGGACCGCTGTGCAAACATCGCTCCTTCCAGCTCTGACAGATTGCGATCCAGCTCTTTTTTTTCCGCGAGAAGGTCGCCGGCGCTCTTTTCACTGTCTGTAAGCTGGGTCTGCTTTGCAGCGTACTCTTCATCCAGCTGGTTGAGAAGCAACGTAAGGCGCTCGAGTTCCGTAGTGCGCATCCGGCTCTTCTCAATGTGCATGTCCTGCTGGTGAAGGATTTCCGATCGCTGCCCCCGCTTTTCCTCGAGGTCGTGTAAGAAGCTGAACAATTTTTCACGGGCGCCCTCAGTATCCTCCCCATGTTGCCGGATCTCGGTCTCAAACTTTTCAAGCTGCGCTTTGGCTGCAGCAATCTCCATAGCTAGGTTCGTACGGTCTATGGATAACGTGCGAATCTGATCAGTGCATTCTGCCACCCGGGCTTCGGCACGTTTGGTATCCATGTAGACCCGACTGATTGATTCAAGATTGGTCTCCTTTTCCTTTCGGAGACGCACGATGGTCTGTTCAGCGAGTTTGATTCCGCTTTTTGCTTCCTCGAGCTCGGCAATAAGTTTGAGATAGTCAGATCCGCTCTTCTTGTTAATCAGGTCATCAATGTCTTTTAAATCGGCCTTAAGGTAGGAAAGTTCATTCTCTTCCAGGCTCCGGTCATCGCCAATACGCGTGAGCACAATCCTGTGCTCATCAGTGGATCGCGTGAGAGATCCAAGCTCTTTTTCCCGATCGTGGAGCTGGGCCGCTGCCCGGCAGTTCTGGAAAAAAGAGAGATCTTTTTGCCATTTCTGGTATTCGAGGGCGTGCTCCCGCTCGCGTTTGAGATCATTTACTCTCTTGGTAAGCTCGAGCAGGAGAAGTTCTTCACGTTCGATCCGTTCCCGTACGATATCAAGTTCGGAAAGAGACTGCTGCTTTTTCAGATCAAATTCTGAAACACCCGCAATCTCGTCGATGATCTTTCGCCGCTCGAAATCACTCATCTCCATGATGCGGGTGACATCTCCCTGCATAACGACATTGTAGCCATGAGGTTTTATCCCATGCTTTGAAAGGTGATCAACTATGTCGCTTTGCTTGCAGAGCCGTTCGTTGAGGTAATTATAACTGTAGTACCCGTTGCTGGTACGTTTGATCCTTCTTTTTATCTTCGTCCCATCGGAAAATTCGAGTGCTACCTCTGCGGTATTCCTGCCGGAATTGAGGTTGATCAGATCGGTAAGCTTCTCGGCACGGAGATTGCGTGAACTCGAGAGCGCAAGCACAAAAAGGATGGAATCGATGATGTTGCTTTTCCCCGAACCGTTGGGCCCGGAAATAACAGTAAACCCCTCTAAAAAGGGGATTTTTGTCTTTTTAGAAAAAGACTTGAAATTGTCAATCTCCAGTTCGGTGATATGCAAAGATCCGGCTCCTTACTTCTTTGCAGGATCCTTCTTGTCTTCTTCTGCGGCCACGATGAGATCGCCCTGTTTTGACTTGACGGAAGTTCCCTTCTTGTTTTTCCCGTAGCCTGGCGATGCAACGATGTAGTTTTTGTCACCTCGCCGTTCTTCCAGTTTCATGGTTCCATCCGATTGCATGATCATGTCCATGGATGGTTCTGGCGGTGCTGATGGGGCGTCGGATGGACGGGGGCCTTTGCGCATGACGACCGTACTTGAAGCTCCGGGAGTACCGGCAGGTGTGGCGGGCTGCGGCTGTACTCCCTGTACAACAGCCGGCCCCCGCTTAGCTTCCTGCCTGCTGCGTTCTTCGGTCTGTTTGGACATCTTCATTGCTATTGACTTGAGATCAAGAAGCTCCTGGGTTAACCCCTTGACAAGTGCTTCTAAATCTCTCACCTTTTTTTCAATCGCTACAATACGCTCCTCAGTTGCAGCTCCGGTTCCTGAAATTTCCAGCATTGGTATCAGTTTCTCCTTTTCACATGTGTTCTTTAATCAAGATTTGTGATCTTTGCATCAGGCTGCGTCACAACGCATACTTTACTGTACTGGTGCGACGCACTCCTTATAAATAATAGTAGTGATCGCCGGATAAGGAAAAAAGGTTTGTGCTTTATTTCACCCTGCACTACGGTACACGCGGGTCACACGGACCACTTTTTACGCGCTCTGCTGGCGCAAAATAGTAAAAAGGCCGTTCAGCAGTATATCCGTACAACGCGCCCGCCAGTCCCGGGAAAAAGGTATTACCTGATTGAAGCGAACCCTTCTCCATATGTCTTATCTGTCTAAAACTGATCCAGAAATAGCAGATATCATCGAGAAGGAGCGGCTCCGCCAGCAAAACGGGCTTGAGCTGATCGCGTCTGAAAATCTCGTTTCGCATGCAGTACTTGAGGCCATGGGGTCAATAATGACCAATAAATATGCCGAAGGATACCCCGGGAAGAGATACTACGGGGGCTGCGAGTTTTATGATATGGCAGAGAACCTTGCCCGGGACCGTCTGAAAAAGCTGTTCGGTGCAGAGCATGCAAACGTTCAGCCACACTCAGGTACCCAGGCAAACATGGCAGTCTATTTTGCGTTCATGAACCTCGGGGATACGCTGATGAGCATGAAGCTCACGCAGGGAGGACACCTTTCCCATGGTTCACCGGTCAGCTTTACCGGGAAATTTTACAAAGTAGCCCAGTATGGCCTTGACCCAAAAACGGAAACACTCGATTACGGTGTGATTGAAGAGATGGCAAAAAAGGAAAAGCCGAGGATGCTTGTCTGCGGAGCGTCTGCATACCCGAGAACCATTGATTTTAAGGCGTTCCAGGAGATTGCCGAAGGTGTAGGTGCATATTGTATGGCAGACATTGCCCACATCGCCGGACTTTGCGCAACTGGAGTTCACCCGAACTCAGTCAATGTCGTAAATTTCACCACGACAACAACCCACAAGACACTTCGGGGTCCCCGCGGTGGCGCGATCATGTGCAACAGCGAGTACGCACAGGCAATCGACAAGGCAGTATTCCCCGGCATGCAGGGGGGTCCGCTGATGCACACGATCACCGCAAAAGCTGTCTGCTTCAAAGAGGCACTCAGACCCTCGTTCAAGGAATACAATAAACAGATCGTAAAGAACGCACACGTGCTTGCTGATACCCTGATGGATAACGATCTCCGGCTCGTTTCCGGCGGTACTGATAATCACCTGATGCTTCTTGACCTCACTGCACAGGGTATTACCGGTCTTGAGGCGGAGAATGCACTCGGCAAAGCCGGCATTACTGTCAATAAAAACACCATCCCCAATGAGACCAAGAGCCCGTTTGTCACCAGCGGGCTGCGTGTCGGCACACCGGCAGTCACTTCCCGGGGTATGAAAGAAGCAGAGATGCGCCAGATCGGTACCTGGATAGCAATGGTGGTAAAGGATATCAGCAACGAAGCAGCAATCAAAAATGTGCATGCCGGCGTGACTGCGATGGCCAGCAGATTCACCCTGCATCCCGAATAAAGATAGAAACACCGGACTCACCCATGGCTACGATCCTTGACGGAAAAAAGATTGCAGATATGAGGATGGAAATCCTTAAAAAGGAAATTGAGGCCTCCAGCCTCCACCCTAGACTGGCGACAGTGATTGTGGGAACTGATCCGGCGTCACAGATGTATATCAGGATGAAGCACCGGGCCTGCGGGCAGGTTGGTATCGGCTCGGTTGGGATGGAGCTGGCAGGAGATGCAACAACCGATCAGGTATTACACGCTGTTGCGCAGCTGAATGACGATACAGACATCAATGGTATCCTTATCCAGCTCCCGCTCCCAAAACAGGTTGATTTTGAACGGGTAATCGCAGCAGTACACCCGAAAAAAGATGTGGACGGGTTCCACCCGTTCAACCTCGGCCTTCTCTTTTCCGCACGGCCGCGGTTTGTTCCCTGTACACCACAAGGGATCATGACACTGCTGGCGGAATACAGGATTGCGCTTGCAGGTGCCCGGGCAGTCGTTATCGGACGCAGTATTGAGGTTGGTCACCCGATGTCAGCGCTCTTAACAAATGCCGATGCAACGGTCACCCTTTGCCATAGTAAAACAAAGAACCTCGCTGATGAAATCAGACAGGGAGATATCCTTGTATCTGCAATCGGTAAAGCGCACTTCATCACCCGGGATATGGTCAAACACGGGGCAGTCGTCATAGACGTAGGTATCAACCAGTTGAACGGCAAACTGGTGGGGGATGTGGACTTTGCGGCGGTAACAAACATTGCCTCCGCAATCACTCCTGTGCCGGGCGGCGTTGGCCCGATGACCATCGCGGCCCTGATGGAGAATACCTATCGTGCAGCGGGTCTGGGGACATGCGAAACTGTGTGGTAAATAATCTTGTTATCGGGGGTGTCGCACCTGTCCGCGTTATGGGTGTGATCAACTGCAGCCCGGAGTCGTTTTATGCCAATTCCTATTTCCCGACCGATTTCGTCCATAAAACAGCAGTCGAAATGGTAGAAAAGGGTGCCGATCTTATCGATATCGGCGCACGAAGTACAGCCCCCAATACCCAGGCCATCAGCGGGAGTACCGAAGCGGAACGGATCGATGCTGCTCTGAGGGAACTTGACGGCAGCGGGATCACGGTCTCTGTGGATACCATGAATCCCTGGGTGCTCGATGTCTGTCTGAACCATGAGATCCATGCAATTAACGATATTTCCGGACTCTCTTCCCAACGATATGCACAACGGCTTGCACAATCAGGGCTTCCTGCATTCCTCATGGCATCCAATAATCAGCCGGGTGATGCGGTTGGACTGGATGCAACTCTCGCTGCACTTGAAGGCGTGGTAGCGCGGTGCGAGACCAGTGGTATCAAAGATTATGTCCTTGATCCCGGTATCGGGATATGGACACCGCTCAGATCGGTGGAGGATGACTGGACACTCTGTCAGCATTTTGCTGAATTTGGGAAATTTGACCGACCGGTTCTTGCCGCAATCTCAAGAAAAACGTTTATTGGAGATCTTTTGGGCCGGGATCCTGAAGATCGACTCGCCGGAAGCCTCGCGGTTACCCTGATGCTGCTGGAGAAAGGAGCATCCGTTGTCCGTACACACGATGTTGCACAGACACTCGATGTGATACGGGTGTTCGAACGCATGGTGAAACGGGAATGAACCGTTCGTTCGAGGTCTATGGCCTTCCGACGGGAATCATTACCATGGGCGATTCTATGGCCGATCGTGTTGTTGCAGCAGCCAGGAAAACCTGTAGCGGCTTTATGGATGGCGACATACTTGTTCTTGCCGAAACTGCTGTTGCGACCGCAGAAGGGAATGTAATCACACTTTCTGCTATCAACCCTTCGAAGCGGGCACAGGAACTTGCAGCAAAATACCGGATGGATCCCTGCACCGCTGAAGTCGTTCTCCAGGAAAGTGATTCGATTGTCGGGGGTATTCCCGGATTTCTTTTATGTATGAAACACGGCACCCTGCTCCCGAATGCCGGTGTGGATGCCTCGAATGCTCCATTGGGGTGCGTTACACCGCTTCCGGAAAATCCAGACCAGAGTGCATGTGCCATCAAACACGCCATCAAAGCCCTCACAGGAGCGAGAGTTGGGGTGATTATCGCCGACAGCAGGACCCATGCGATGCGTCGTGGATGCAGCGGGGTTGCGATAGGGTGTGCCGGGATCACCGCGGTCATCGATGACCGGGGCAGAACCGACCTGTTCGGGAGAAAACTCGAGGTGACACAGCGTGCAGTCGCAGACAACATCGCATCTGCAGCGGAACTGGTCATGGGGGAGGCAGATGAGTGCATACCTGCGGCGATTATCCGGGGGCTGGGAATGCCCATTGACGATCAAACCGGTATTGAATCAATTGCTGCCGAAGAGTGTCTGTTCATGGGTGTATTCCGGAAAAATACAGGTTCACCCTGAACCTTTGTAACGGATTTAAAGTAATAATCATGGAGCCATCTTTTACTGCTGCCAATTCATTCATTCAACTCTGTTTTCTTTCCCTTTCGCCCGACCCCGACCCTCCCTTTCTCCACGGAGAGCACAAATCCAAGTTCTTCGAGATACGTACGGCTCTTACCCGTCCCGTGAATCAGCAGTTCGACCAGATCCTCTTTCTCATCGATATCCGTTTGGAGCCGGAACGAATCGATCACTTCACAGGAAAGTCCTGCATCCTGTGCAATTTTCAGGTGCTTGAGAAAACTCGTGCCGTAATAATCGACATGGAACCGTAGCGGGTCCTTGATAAAAATTACATTCGATCCGCCACCCCTTCCGGGGACTATGGCCATATCATTTTTGGTGGTGATAACCCGCTGGATTGCCTGGGCATTGGCAAGGGGGAGATCGGCCATGATAATCAGAATCGATCCAACGGATTGGGGTAGAAGTGAATTGAGGGTCTGGTTGAGGTCAGCATCAGTGACCGTGATCTGGATATCCTCGCTGTCAAATAATTCGGTGCCCACGACCACCGGACTGCAGTTCGCATCTTTTACCGCGTAGATCACATCTTCCAGCATCGCCCGGGCAAATGCTTCCCGCTCCTCCTGGCTGAGCATGCAGGAGAGCCGGGTCTTCGGATTAACAATCTTGTACGGGATCAGGGCATGAGGGCACATTTCATACCGTGATATGCAGTAAGATAAAAAAAAGATGCTGGTACGCATCGGACTAAAAAGAAAAGGTGAAAAACCGCAGATATAACATCCCGCCTGTCGATATTCTTGGCATGGATGACCTCGCATTCACCGTAAAAAAAATGCCCGGAAAAATTGTCATGGGAGTCCAGCGCAGGACTTCAAATGCAGATGGACGAAGTAATACGGATATTCCCGCATGCTGGCAGGATTTTCTATCACGGAACATGGCATCAAAGATTCCTCACCGGGCTAAGACGCCGGCAATGTTTGCCGTGTATTCGGATTATGAGAGTGACTGGACCGGTGAATATGCCTATATGATCGGGAGTGAAGTAACAAAGGCAGATATGATTCCCGCAGGGATGGCAGTCGTCAGGATTCCCGCCCAGACATATGCGGTCTTCACAGCAGCCGGGCCCATGCCAGACTCAATCCTTGGAGTCTGGGCATCGATTTGGGGGACAAAACTTCCCCGGATATATACCTTCGATTTTGAACAGTACGATGCCCGGTTCACCCGTCCGGAGAATAAGGAGGCTGATGTCTGTATAGCGGTGAATGAAAAACAGTTGAAAAAAATGCAATAATATTCTGGAAGACACCCTTTTTTATGACCGCAGAAATATTCACACGCTGGCGTGGCAGAAACGCCCTGATAGCACGGCTAATCGACCGAATATCTCAATTGCTGGTAATGCTGATACTTCGTGACAGCATTACCTTTCAATAGATAGGACGAGTATCTTTTCTCATGCAGCCCCGCATCATCACCTTTTCACGAAACGTATTTCTGCCTCTCACCTCAGTCTGCCGGAACCGCTGTGGATACTGCACCTTCCGTACTCCCGTACAGGATGGATGCCTGATGGCACAGGAAGAGGTTGAAAAAACCCTTCAGAACGGGGCAGCACTTGGGTGTACGGAAGCACTCTTCACGTTTGGGGAGCACCCGGAGGATGAACCGGGATTTGTGGCGTATCTCAAACGAACCGGTTATCCTACTATTCTCGATTACTGCGAGGCAATGTGCAGGAAAAGTATTGAATGCAGTATACTCCCGCACACAAACGCCGGTATCCTGACCTATGAGGAGATGGAACGGCTGCATGAGGTAAATGCGAGCATGGGACTGATGCTGGAGACAACCGCAAAAATTCCGGCGCATGCAGCATCGAAAGGCAAGGAACCGGAAATCAGGCTAGGCATGATTGAGAATGCCGGAAAACTCAAAATTCCTTTCACAACGGGCCTGCTTTTGGGAATTGGTGAAACAATGGCAGACCGGGAGGAATCCCTTCTGGCAATAAGGGATATCCATAAAAAGTATGGCCACATCCAGGAAATTATCATCCAGAATTTCTGTCCCAAACCAGGGACACCGATGGCAAACCATCCTGTGCCGGGAACCGATGAAATCTGCACTACCATCCGGATGGCACGCGATATTCTCCCGAAGGATGTCGCCATCCAGATCCCGCCAAATCTTATCGATGCATCGGTACTCATCTCCTGCGGGGTGGATGACTTCGGAGGAATCTCCCCCCTTACTATCGATTATGTGAACCCGGAACACCCGTGGCCGGCGATTGAAGAACTCAAAAAGATCGCTGGTGACGCATCGCTCCGCGAGCGGCTCTGCATCTACCCGCAGTATGTAAAAAAAGGCTGGTACCATCCCGGTCTGGAACCCCTAATAAACCGGCTCGCACAAACAGTTAAGGCAAGGAGCAGTGGGACGTGAAGTGCAAAGATCTCATCATTAAAGGCAAAGCGAAATCGGTATACACTACCGATACGAAGGGCAAACTCATTGTTGAGTTCCGCGATGACATCACCGCATTTGATGGCGGGAAAAAAGATATATTAAAAAATAAGGGGACATGCAATGCGGAGGTTTCAGCATTCTTCTTTGAATATCTCGAACTGAACGGGGTAAAAACCCATTTTTTCACCATGCTTGATCCTCATCATATGGTTGTAAGAAAACTCGAAATGATCCCGCTTGAAGTAATTGTGCGGAATATCGCTGCCGGCTCCATTGTCAGAAATTATCCGTTCAGGGAAGGGACTCCGCTCGACCCGCCCCTGATTGTGATCGATTATAAGGACGATTCACGGCACGATCCGATGCTCAACGATGAGATTATTATTGCCTTAAAACTCGTCACGCCTGCTGAGCTGAAAACAATCAAGAAGATGGCACTCGAAGTGAACAGGCTTCTTTCTGCATTGCTCGCAAACCAAGGAATCACACTCGTAGATTTCAAGATAGAGTTTGGCAGGCAGGGTAGGACGATCTATCTTGGGGATGAGATCAGTATGGACTCAATGCGTCTCTGGGACAAAAAAACCGGTGAATCGCTGGATAAGGATGTATACCGCTTTGAAAAGGGGGATGTGATGGCAATTTACAACAAAGTGGCGCGGCGGATCACGAGGCCGGTAAAAAAATCGTGACACGGGGATGAAAAAGCAGTTCTTCGCTCTAAAAAAGGCCAGACATGAAACGATTCGGGATCACATCCGAACCATGAAAACATAGTTTATGCGAATAACACCCGCCTCAGGTCCTCTCCGAGGCATGGCGGGCAGGGGGTTTTTTTGAATGTTTATTTACCGATCCGCTGCGGGGGCGCCCCTTCGGGGCGGCTGTATTCATCGTACCTGATGCATGGAGTGGCAAAAAATCCCGAATGGTATCTTAATACTACGATTTCAATAGGAACTGTTTTTTAAACCTGAACGTCCAGGGGGTTTCATCCCTGCCGTTTTGGTTCCACCGTAGTGCGATAACTCCTGAAAAAGTAGTACGACATCCATCACTTCAATGCAGGGCGGTAACGGGACAAGGCAGTCTCCTCCATCACTATACCTGTGCTTTTTATTCCCTTTCATAATAAAAAGGAATTCTTCAAAGTCGTTCTTTAAAGGGCAAGCACATCTTTGATTCGCGGGGCTGTGTCCCGAGCACAAAGACTAACGTCTTTAAAAAAAAAGAAACATATCGTGATGATAAGGAGATTATGCGGGTTGGGTCGGGGAGTACTATGACTGATGAACACGCAGATGAAGAAGAAATGCTCAAATGGGCAAAGGGATACGCAAACAAGCAGGGCTGGGATCTCAGTAAGGATGAAAAACAACTCTCAACAGTTATCCGGGGGCTTGTACGGAACAAAAAAAAATTCGGAAGACCGTACTGTCCCTGCCGTATCCGGAGCGGGGATGAAGAGAAAGACATGGCGATTGAATGTCCTTGCGTGTACCATAAAGATGAGATTGCCCAGCAGGGTCATTGCCATTGTAACCTCTATTTTAAAAAGACCTGATCTTTTTTTTTTCAGGATTTAACCGGGATATTATTCACTGTATTATGGATGAACCACCCGATATCTGTCCTGCCTGCCCGGTCCGGTGTCTGCCACCTCTCCGGGGCGAATTGCCTGAGGTAATCATTCTCGGAAGTTTTCCCTCCCGTCAGTCACTGCAGAAGAAGGAATATTACGGGAACCCCATGAATCATTTCTGGCGTATAATTGAAGCCTTGTTTTCTATTAATCGACGTCTTCCTTACGGTCCGATCTTCTCTCCTGGTTGAACACCGGATCGTACTTTGGGATGTTATCTGCTCTTTGCTCCCGCGAAGGGAGTGCAGATGCCCGGATCCGTAGCCCGGTGTTCAATGATCTTGCCGGTTTCTTTGAAGCATTTCCTACACTAAACCTCGTTGCTCTCAACGGAAGCTCTGCCGGCCGTACTATCACCAGCTGAATATATCGGCATCTGTACCTGCAGTAGTACTGCCGTCAACGAGCCCGGCAAACACGCGATTCACGCTCAGGGAGAAAGTGAGAAGATGGGAGATAGTTCACTCGGAACCATCCAGTAAATTTCGATAGAGAAAGGCCTACCGTCCGCTGTGGAACCTCAGGAAAATTACGTGATATATCGCGTAGAAACCAACGAGCACTGCAAGGGTATACCCAAAGATTGCAACCCAGTAGATCGAGTCTGGAAGAGATAACGGATGTGAAAGAAGTATAAGCGAGGAACCAATCACCAGGGATGCGACCACAAGGCCCATCATGACCTTATCGCTGGCCTTGTCAAGAGCCATCTGGATTTTCTGGATATTGGTTTCCTCGATTTTCAGGCTGAAAGTCCCGGTAGAGAGCCGCCGGAGCATCAGGTTAAGGTTACGGGGCATGTCAAAAAGGGCATCGACCCCATCGAGTAGGGATATGGAGGCTCTTTTGACATACGCAGCGGAAAGGTTTCGCGCATCAGCAAGCTTCGTCAGATAGGGAGTGACCTCTTTTCCAAAATTGAATTTCGGGTCAAGACGGACGCCGATATCAAGAACCATCATAAAGACCTTGAGCAGGAGCATCAGGTTCATCGGGACTTTCAGGCGATAGCGCCGCATTGCTTCCGTGAGTTCAGTCACGACAAGTCCGAAATTCATCTGCGCAACCTCGTCACCGCCGCCGAAATCGTGCATAAGAACGTAGAGGTCATCCCGCAGGGATTCGCGGTCAGATTCATTAATCACGATCCCGAATCCTTCGAGCGACCGGATCATCAGTTCAACATCATCATTAACAAGCGCAAAAAGGAGATTTATGAACCCCTGCCGTTTTTCCGGGCGCAGGATACCCACAATACCGAAATCCAGGAAAACAATGTCTCCCTCTTTTGTGACGAGAAGGTTACCGGGATGCGGGTCGCCATGGAAGAACCCGTCCTCAAAGATCATCTTGAGGTATGCATGAAATCCCCGGACCCCGATTTCATGAGGATCAACACCCATCGCAGTTATCGCTTCGGGATCATCGATCCGGACCCCCTCGACATAGTCCATGACCATCATGCGGGATGAGGAATATTCCCAGTAAATCTTAGGGAACCGAATACCAGGTACATCATGGAAGTTTCGTCTCATTCGATCAGCGTTCCGGGCATCCCGTGTGAAATCAAGCTCTTTCACTATCTGGTGAGCAAAATCATCCACCATCCCGACCGGATTGTACACACGGGTTTCGGGAAATACCGTTTCGACCCGCTCTGCCAGGGATCGCAGGATGGAAAGATCGGTCTCGATAATTTCACTGATACCGGGTCTTTGCACTTTGAGCGCGACCCGGGTCCCGTCTTTGAGGATAGCGGCATGCACCTGGGCGATCGAGGCGGAGGCCACCGGAAGTTCATCGACCTTCCAGAACCATTGTTCACATACGTTAGTATTATCACAACTCTGTTCGATAACCCCCCGGACTTCTGTGAAAGGGAGAGGTTTTGCATGGTCCTGCAGTTTTTTGAGCTGTTCGATCAGGTCCGGGGGAAGCAGTTCTGTCCTCGTGCTCATAATCTGCCCGAACTTTACAAATGTCGGGCCAAGTTCCTCCAGGGCAAGCCGCATCCGTTCGTAAACCGTGGACGCATCGGGATCCTTCCCGGGTATGGGAAGCCGGAACCGCGCTTTTCCGGGGAACATTGTTTCAAGCCCGATGCCAAAACCGTATTTGCTCAGGATGTCCATGATCTGCGCATACCGCGTGATACGGTTAACCATGCGTATGATTTGGATGTCGTGATACTTAAGGCGTGCTTCTTCCGTCACAATCTGTGGGGATGTACGGTAAATAAAAAAGAGGAATTCGTGGAATCAGGTTCCATAGGGTTGTCCCATGGATCATTATCGTCTTCAGGACTTATGGAAAATGACGATCCGGTTTGTATTCGTGCCGGACGCCATATTCTTCACGCCCCAGATATTGGAGGTTTTGGTGAATACCTGCTGGTTGATCAGCACTCCGTCGCAGGTGAACCCTGCAGTGATGCCAAGGGGGATGACATATTCTTCCAACCGAATCGTCCGTTTCCTTACCTCCCCGACTTCAAACGCAACATAGCCCCCAGAACGGGTGATCCGGAAGAGTTCCCGGAATACCGACGCCATAACACCGGTCCATTCGTCCAGAGTCCGGGCCATCGTAATCTGATCCCCGATCGCTTCCTCATTTTGACCGTTAAACCAGCAGCGGAGCCAGTTGTCCTCCCGGTACTGGACGATATCAAGAAACGGGGGTGATGTCACGGTCAGCTGTACGCTGGCTTCCGGAATGTCGGGTGTTGAACGGGCATCACCGGTAAAAATGCGGGCTTTTTTTCCCGCCCGGTTAAGATTCTTCTTTTCCGCAGGGGAAAGTGTACGTAAGAGACTCTTTGTCTTGTACAGAATAATTTTGTGGGTATCCCGGTAGTCGGGGGTCTGCCGGCGTTTCCGGTTGATCCGTTGCTGGCTCTGTTGTGATACTGCCTGATTTGGCGGAAGGGTATATACCGAGAAGAATCCCTTTGAGTGACCGGTGAGCCGGTTCGTCGCCACCATCGCAATCCAGCGGTCAATCATATCGTCCCTGCGATCGGCTTTCCGGTTCAGAAGGTAGTGCCTCAGGGCCACAATTTCCTTCTCGGTATCGGGATGGTAAAACATGGAAAGATCGATGGTTGCCCCTTCGCTTTCACGGGAGATGGTGATAAGACGTTTCTCGATGCCTGCAATATCAGGAGGAAAGAGCCGGGGTTCCGTCATAACCCTGGAGAGGGGGTTTGCGTCGTTTGCGAATACATTCCGCCCGGAAAGCCCCGCTTCGATGAGGGTTGTACCACGGCCACTGAATGGATCGTATACAGTATTACCTTTCCGGGTCAGGAGATCAATGAATAATCGGGGAAGTTGTGGTTTGAAGCATGCACGATAAGATATTTCATGGATTGATGATGCCTGCCTTTGCCGGGAGGTCCAGAATTCATTGGTATATTTTGGGACAGTAACCGGTCCGATTACCATATCTTCAACGAGTGTCGGGATAGCGGCATGGCTCACAAATGCGCGAAGATACCGGTTCAGGGTATCATCGGGTAAAGGGGATCTGCCGGCTGCCATAATAGCTAAGGGTAGGTTGGCGGAAGAAGGTATAATGCTGGTGCCACCTTCCATGATAGCAATTTTACTATTCACC
>Ga0326726_10002375_pt1 | contig 17328 bp, 12 predicted proteins | sample MHFenrmetagenome_2_FD_207603 | JGI IMG/M metagenome (GOLD analysis project Ga0326726, IMG submission 207603) | Lab enriched peat soil microbial communities from Michigan Hollow, Ithaca, NY, United States - MHF15MN | ecosystem: Environmental > Terrestrial > Soil > Wetlands > Peat | place: USA... | reverse complement strand
ACATCGCCCGGGTGCATGGGAACGTTCGCCGACGTGTCGCCGCCCTGGACCAGGTCCTTGAGGCGGACCCTTATTTCCATGGGCTTGCCGTTCACATTGCGGACGATCTTTGCGCGATTGCCCGAGGCAAATTCGCCGAGACCGCCGACGGCAATCATCACGTCGAGTAGCGTCATACCATCGCGGTAGGGCAAAGCCTGTGGCTTGGCGGCCTGCCCAAGCACACGAATCTGGTCTCCCAGCGTGCCCTCGGCCTTCGTGATGATGATGTTCACCGTCGGGCTGCGAACATACTCTGACAAGCGCTGCTCGAGATCTCGCGCGAGCTGGGACGGCGTCTTGCCGGCCGCCATCATGTCGTCCACCAGCGGAGTGGAAATGCGCCCGTCCGGACGTACCGGCACGTCGCGCGACAGCTCTGGATGATTCCAGACGTATACCGTGAGCGCGTCACCAGGACCGACACGGTATTCCGACTGTGGCTGGTCGGTGGCGGCGGCCGCCGGTCCCTTGCCAGTCGACGCGCAGCCTAAGAGCATCACTGCCGCCGCGAGCATCGCGGTCTTGGTGGTTGTCACCATTATGGCCGTCATCCTGGCCCTCATTCTGGACAGCACTTTCATTGTCTTCCTCACGCGTGGCGAGACCGTAAGCTCAAATCGTACCGCAGATTCCTCGCGGAATTATGTCTAGTCCGTTCGGCGTATGCGCTGCATCGCGTCCGGTCCGGTGCACTCGATCCGTTGTCACTGTGTGTCGGCTTCATAGACTACAGCGCCTCGACCTTGCGGCTTCAGATCGTTCTTGGCCATCAGGTCATAAAGCGTCGGACGTGTTACGCCAAGCAGCGCCGCGGCGCGCGAGAGATTGCCGTGCGTGATGACCAGCGCGCGGTTGATCGCATTGCGCTCCGCCTGCTGGCGGGCCGCCCGCAGATTCAGAAACTCGAGATCGTGGCCGTTCGTCTTCAGGCCCAGGTCCGCGGCCGTCAGCTGCGGGCCGTCCGCCATGATCACCGCGCCATTCACCTTGTTCTCGAGTTCGCGAATGTTGCCCGGCCATTCGTAGGTCTCGATCGCGCGAATCGCCTCCGGCGTGAAGCCGCGGACATCGCGCTCGTGCCGGCGCGCGCGATCCTCGAGCAGATATTGCGCGATCACCGCAGCATCACCGCTGCGCGCACGCAGCGGCGGAATCGGCACCGTGACCTCGTTGATGCGATAAAAGAGATCCTGGCGGAAAGTCTGCCCGGTGATGGAGGCCGCCAGATCGCGGTTCGTCGCCGAGATGACGCGCACATCGACAGGCACAGTCTCGCGCCCGCCCAGACGTTCGATGACGCGCTCCTGAAGAAATCGCAGGATCTTCGGCTGCAAGGCGAGCGGCATGTCGCCGATCTCATCGAGAAACAGGGTGCCGCTCGATGCATACTCGATCTTGCCGATGGTCTGCTTGTGCGCTCCCGTAAATGCGCCCTTCTCGTAGCCGAATAATTCGCTTTCGAGCAGCGTCTCGGGGATTGCCGCGCAGTTGATGGCAACAAACGGACCCTGAGAGCGGCCGGACAGTTTGTGCAGGGCGCGCGCCAGCACCTCTTTGCCGGTGCCGCTTTCGCCAAGCAGCAGGACAGTCGCCGAGGTGGCGGCGACCTTTTCGATTTGTCGGCAAACCCGAAGCATCACATCGCTCGTCGCGAGAATGCCATCGAGCGCCGCCGAGCTGTGCTGCGCCGTCAGGTGACGATTCTCATCCTCGAGTTCAGCCATCCGGAAGGCGCGATTGACGATGAGACGCAGCACTTCCGCATCGACCGGCTTCTGGTAGAAGTCATGTGCCCCAAGCGCAATCGCCCGCACGGCATTGGCTCGGTCGCCGCTGGCGGTCACCACGATGACTTTGGTGCGCGGCGCCAGCGCCAGAATTTCCGAGAGCGTATCGAAGCCGTCCGACGCGCCTGCCGGGTCCGGCCGGAGCCCGATGTCCTGCAGGACCACCGGCGGCTCGTGTCGCCGCAATTCGGTGAGCACCTCTTCGCGCGTCGACGCCAGCAGAATCTCGTGCTGCGGAAACACCCAGGCGAGTTGACGCTGCAGCCCCGGATCGTCCTCGACGATCAGTAGTTTCTGTTTCGGTCTTTCGCTCACGCTAGCGCGCCCCCTTCCCGAGCAGAACGACTTCGCAGGTCTCCAGGAGAATCATCAGATCGAAGGTCAGCGTGTGGTTCTTCACGTAGTACAGGTCGTATTGCAGCTTCTCGAGCGCGTCGTGTTCCGAAGAGCCGTAGGGATAACAAAGCTGCGCCCAGCCGGTCAGGCCCGGCTTGACCGTGTGCCGCTCGCGGTAATAGGGAATGCGCTCGCTCAGCCCGTTGACGAATTCCGGCCGCTCGGGGCGCGGACCGACGAAGCCCATGTCGCCGGCGAGAACATTGATGAGCTGCGGCAATTCGTCGACGCGGGTCTTGCGCATGTAGCGCCCCACGCGCGTGACGCGAGCGTCCTGCGCGGTAGCCCATTGCGCTTTGCCGGCCTGCTCGGCGTCGGCGCGCATCGAACGGAACTTCAGGACCTGGAACTGACGGCCCTCAAGCCCCACGCGCTTCTGCGGATAGAATACGGGCGCGCGCAGGCCGTCTTCGAGTTTGATGGCGATCGCGGCGATCAACATGACGGGCCAGGCAATCGCAAGCAACACGAACGAAGCGCAAACGTCGAAGACTCTTGCGGTAAGGCGGCGCAGCGTATCGCGCCGAAAGCCGCTCGCGAAGATGATCCAACTCGGATTGAGGACATCGAGACGCACCTTGCCGGTCTCACGCTCGAAGAATGTCACGAGATCGAGCACCTCGATGCCGGCAAGGCGGCATTCGAGCAATTCGTGGACGGGAAACTCCCGGCGGCGGTCGTCCATCGCGATGACGATCTCGTCGACCTCGTTGCGTGTGCAATAGTTAAGGAGCCCCTTGGGGAGATCGATCATCTTTTCCCTGGGGACGACGACGCGCTCGCCGCCGCTCTCGAGGTAACCGAGTATGATGAAACCGCGCTGATCCGTGCGCCGGCGCAGGCGCGCAAGACTCGAAGCCTGCGAGCCGGCGCCGAACACAAGCACTCGCCGCTTGAAGAGATCCTCATTGACCAGATGATTGAACCCGAAGCGCACGAGTGCAATCAGAACGAAGCCCACGCCGACACTTAGCAGCAGCCAGCCGCGCCACATATAGACATCGCGGATGAGATAGGCCAGCAACGCCATGAGCACGACGGCAGCTGCAAAACTGGCCGCAATACGCACGGTCAGCCCGGCCGCCTTGGCTCGCTGACGGGCGCTGTAAAGGCCCATTGCGACCATGCAGATAATGACGGAACCGGTGAAAGCGACGGCGCGCGGCAGGATCGGGCCCACGGACGCGGTTGCTTCCTCCAAGCTGCCGTGAAACCGCAGCAAAGCGGCCAGGAATACGGCGGCCATCAGTGCGGCCGATTCAAAACAGCCAAGAACCAGGATCGGCAGGTTCAAGTAATGGCGAAAGACCCGAATGTGCATGCGGTTCCGGGGCTGCTTGGGGGCGACAACGATTGAGCGAAGGATATGTAAGCGTGGCCTTACACTCCGTGCTCCAGTTCACGTGATTAAGTCAAATAGTGAGCATCCTGTTGGCAAATCTTACAGTTGAGTGATGCTTTTGCCGACGGTAGCGGTATTCCGCGAATAGGCAGCCTCGAGAGAGATGCAACGTCGGACGGTGTAGTCTGCGGGCGCTTTGCCGCCCCTGCGGCGTCCTCAAGCGGAGCGATGAGTGAATCCCGAGCAAGAGACCTCTATAGAGACACAGCGATCCTTCTGGAACGACTGGAACTCCACCCATCGGGAGCAGGTGGTCGGCCCGGTCTCCCAGCGACAGGCCGAAGTCATCCTTCAATGGATGACGGAGCTCGGTCGAACGAACCTCGACATCATCGACATTGGCTGCGGGACAGGCTGGCTGTGCGAACAGTTGACGCGCTTTGGCCGGGTCACCGGCACGGATCTGGCCAATGAAGTGATCGAGCGCGCGCGGCTGCGAGTGCCCGCCGCGCGCTTCATCGCCGGCGATTTCATGGCGCTTGATATCCCGGCGGCGTCCTTCGATGTCGTCACGACGCTCGAAGTGCTCTCCCACATGCAGGATCAGCCGGCCTTCATTGCGAAACTCGCGGCCAGTCTGCGTCCAGGCGGCACGCTGATGATGGCGACGCAAAATCGATTCGTGCTGGAACGCAATGACGTCCCTCAGCCGAAACCCGGTCAACTGCGGCGTTGGGTGAATCGCGGCGAACTGCAGCGTCTGCTGACGCCGCACTTTGACGTCGAGCGGATTTTTTCCGTGACGCCGGTTGGCAATCGCGGTGTCCTGCGACTTGCCAATTCGATCAAATTGAACCGGTTCGCGAGCGCTATCTTTGGCGCGGATCGGGTCACGTCAGTAAAGGAAAAGCTCGGCCTGGGATGGACGCTGATGGCCCTCGCGCGCAAGCGCTAGCCGCTGAAATGAAGCGGCCGCCGCACACTGCTTGTGTGCAGCGGCCGAATTTCCGAGACCTACTGGCTATCGAGGACGAGCGCCCAGTCTGAGCCACCCGCGGCGTTCGAGGTTCCATGCGACAGCGTACGAGTACCGCTTGCTGCAAACGGTGATCCGCTGACGGCCGAATACGTGCCGTTGGTCGGGTCATACCACTGTGCCCGCACATTGGGTCCGCTGAACTTGGCGAGATTCACGGTCACCGAGCCGCCCGCCCCATAAGCAAAGCCGAACGAGCCATTGGCGGCGTAGGCCGCCTTGCCCGTGCCATCCGGCACCAGCAGCCACCACGAACGCGACGTCCACAATTGCCCGGCGTACTTCATGGCCCTGGCGCCCTCGCTGTTCATCAGCGACTGCCAGCCAGTGGGGAACGGCCAGAGATCCTCGTAGCCGAGGAGATAGCCGGTGGCACCCGACAGATAGTCGGCATACACCTGCGGCCGAACCAGTCCGCCGTCGCCGGCCGATCCCGTCTCGTACGCGGACTCGACGAGGAAGAAGGGCATCGTCGACTTTGCGTACTCCTTGTTCGCCTGTGAAACGATCGTGCTGCCGTCAGTGTAGATGGCATTCAACGTGAGCCACGCGGCCGTCGTGTAGTCGAGGGCGTTCGTGTAGCGGCCACCATGGAATGTCTGCAACCAGGTCGTATTCACATCGCGGATGCCGTTGGCTATTGCGTCGATAAGAGTGTGATCGGATGGACTGTAGTCACCGCCCTGCACCCAGATAATGTTCGGGTAGGCCGCAAACCGATTGGCCAGGTACTGGCCGTACGTGCGCAATTTCGCCGTGCCGTTTGCTTCCATTTCGACGTACCAGCCCTGCTCGGCACCCACGAAACCGGCATACGCGGGCGTGATCATCACGAGCATGCCGCGGTTCAATGCGTTCTGCAGGAATGTCGCCACGTGGGCCATATAGGCTTCGTTCGGCGTAGAGAAGTCTCCCTTCGTCGTGAACGGGGGATCGCCGTAGACGTTGTTCGGGACATGCGACGGCGACGTCCAGGGATAGTGCTCCATCAACTCGACAAAGACCGTGTTGATGCCTTTCGCCTGTCGATCAGCGAGGTAGGCGTCCGCTTCCGCATCCGTCAAGCGATTGAGGAGATCCCACGGCGTGTCACCGTTGATCAGGAACGGCCGACCTTGCGCGTCGATAAGATAGTGAGTCGCGGTGTTCGCCGGATTCTGCAGCGGGAAGAGGCCGACGGTCGGCGTCTGTATCGTGACAGTCGTCGTCGCGCTGCCGCTGCCGCCAGCGCCAACGCACGTCAACGTGAAGCTGGTGGAACTCGTGAGCGCCGCCGTCGTCGCCGTGCCGCTCGTCGGCTGGTTACCGGACCAACCGCCGGAGGCAGCGCAGCTCGTCGCGTTCGCTGCACTCCACGTCAATGTGGAAGTGCCGCCACTCGCTACGCTGGTCGGGTTCGCCGTCAAAGAGACAACGGGTGCAGGCAGCAAAGTCACCTGGACCGTTTGATTGGCGCTGCCGCCTGAGCCGGTGCAGGTCAACCTATAGCTCGTGGCAGCGGTGATCGCGCCTGTGCTTTGAGTGCCACTGATGGCCTTCGTGCCGCTCCAACCGAGCGACGCTGTGCAGCTGGTAGCGTTCGTCGAACTCCACGTAAGTGTCGATGCGCTGCCGCTGGCAACTGCCGTGGGATTAGCCGCCAGAGTCACCGTGGGCGGCGGCGATGCACTCACGCTGACAATGACGCTCCGACTCCTACTGCCACCCGTTCCCGAGCAGGTCAATGTGAAGGTCGTGCTTGTAGTCAGCAGCGGCGTGCTTGCAGTACCGCTCGTGGGTGTCGCTCCGCTCCAGCCGCCGGAAGCCGTGCAGCTCGTCGCATTCGTCGAACTCCAGGTCAATGTCGATGCAGTGCCGCTCACAACGCTTGTCGGATTGGCGCTGAGCGCGACCGTCGGCCTCGGAACAACCGTAACCAGAGCCGTTTGGCTGGCGCTGCCGGCGCCATTCGAACAACTCAGTGTGTAGGACGTCGATGCGGTCAGGGCACCCGTGCTCTGCGTGCCGCTCGTCGATTGAGCACCGCTCCAGCCGCCGGACGCTGTGCAGCTCGTTGCGTTGGTGGAACTCCACGTCAAAGTCGCATTACCACCGCTTGCGATACTCGTGGGGCTAGCGCTCAAGCTGACCGTCGGCGCCAACGGTGGAGTCGACGTAATCGTGATCGTGACGCTCTGCGTGGCAAAGCCACCGGTGCCTGTGCACGTCAGAGTGAACTTCGTGGTTGCAGACAACAGGCCGGATGATTGCGTGCCGGCGGTTCCCTTCGAGCCGGACCAACCGTCGCTTGCCGTGCAATCCGTTGCGTTGGCCGAAGTCCACGTCAAAGTGGATGCCGTGCCCATCGCCACATTGAGAGGATTGGCAGTAAGAGACAACGAGGGCGCTGGTACCGGCGAGTTGACGGTCACCGATGCGGTCTGGCTGCTGGTCCCGCCGTCGCCTGTGCACGTGAGAGTGAAACTGCTGTTGGCCGTGAGAGGCGCACTGGTTTCCGTACCCGAGGTTGGCCGCGCGCCGCTCCATGCACCTGAAGCGCTGCAGCTCGTTGCCTTGGTCGAACTCCAGGTCAAATTCGTGACGCCGCCACTGTCGACGACGGTCGGACTTGCGCTGATGCTGACCGTCGGCGCAGGCGTAGTTACCGCAAGCTGCACCACCTGAATTGCGTTGATGTAAGCCTCACCCTGAAGGGCGGTGATCCTGATATTGAGAATCGTCGTCGGATTGTCGATGACGTAGACGCCGCTGTACTGCTGCCCGAGCGGGAGCGTGAAACTTGAAAGGACGCGCGTGCCATTGATCGCGACGTTTTCAATATTCGGGCCGCCATAAATCGACGTGCAATCGCCACAGGATTCGCGAAACAGCAGCGTGACCTGCAATTTGCCCGCGCTCACCGGAATGTTGTAGCTGAAGCTGCTGTTGGTCCACCGCTCCGTGTTGTAGACGCCGGGGAGTCCACCGTAATACCAGGCGCCGCCGCCGCTGTAATACCGATCGGCCATGTAGCCAGTGACGGCCGGGCCGCCAGCATTGATCGCGACATCGGCATGCGCCGCGGCCGCGAGCATGAAAGGCAATAGAGCGAACAGAATTATTTTGCGCATGAACCTATCCGTTGTTGCGCAAGTTCACACTTACGCCGAGCCGATCGATGAGGTAAATCCCTCCGGGCTCGCCCGCCGCCGGCGGTTGCTGAAGTAGAAAGCTTTTTTTTCTTAACCGTCACACCGATTCCTTTGCGGAACGGCCAGAACGCGCGGAATGATCGGCTTGCATGCTACAAGCGTCAATACAATTTTCGTCTAAGTAGTTGTCGCAGTTTGTCCTACAGCCATTGCTGTAGCAGCACAATTCACGCGGCATCTGTGCGCTAACGAACAATAGCTGCAGGACGGCGTTACTGGCTATCGAGGACCAGCACCCAGTCGGCGTCACCGGCATTGTTGTTGCCGGAGTGCGTAAAGGTGCGCGAACCGCTGGCTGCAAACGGTGACCCGGTAACAGTACTGAAGACGCCGTTGGTCGGGTCGTACCATTGCGCGCCGACGTTCGCCGACTTGTTGACCTTGCTGAGATCCACCGTCACGGAACCGCTGCCGGCATAGGCGAATGCGAACGTATGGTCCGACGCGTACGCCACATCGCCCGTGCCATCCGGAACGAGCAGCCACCACGATCGCGCGTTCCAAAGCAGCCCGAGGTACTTCATGGCCCGCGCGCCCTGACTGTTCATGAGTGACTGCCAACCGCTCGGGAACGGCCAGAGATCCTCGTACCCAAGGAGATACCCGGTCGCACCCGACAAATTGTTGGCATAGAGCTGCGGTCGCACCAACGCGCCGTCGCCGGCCGATCCCGTCTCATACGCGGACTCGATCAGGAAGAACGGCATGTTCGACTTTACATATTCTTTATTCGCCTGCGTAACGATCGTGCTCGGGCTGCCATCCGTGTAGATGTCATTCAGCGTGAGCCACGCAACGGTCGTGTAATCAAGAGCATTGGTTCCACGCCCGCCGTGGAAGGTCTGCAGCCACGTCGTGTTCACACTGCGAATCCCATTCGCGATCGCATCAATGAGCGTGTGATCGGACGGACTGTAGTCACCGCCCTCCACCCAGACGATATTCGGATAGGCGGCAAATCGATTGGCCAGGTACTGGCCGAATGCCTGCAGCTTGGTCGGCCCGTTATTCGTCATCTCAACATACCAACCCTGGTCGCCACCACCGAACCCCGCGTACGCCGGCGTGATCATCACCAGCATGTCGCGATCGAGCGCGTGCTGAAGCATCGTCGCCACGTGCGCCATATAGGCTTCGTTCGGTGTCGAGAAATCTCCCGTCGTGGTGAACGGCGGATCTCCGTAAACGTTGTTCGGTTGATGGGGGTCGGTCGTCCACACGGCATGCTCCATCAGCTCGACCATCACCGTGTTGATGCCCTTCGCCTGCCGATCGGCGAGATACGCGTCGGCATCCGCATCGTTCAACCGATTGAGCATGTCCCAGGGCGTATCGCCGTTCACGAGGAACGGATTGCCTTGCGCGTCGATGAGATAGTGCTTCGTCGGATCGACATGCAGCGGGAAGAGGCCACTCGACGATCCTGCGATCGTTACGGAAGCGTTCGCGCTCTTGCTGCCGCCGGTTCCGGTGCAATTCAATATGAACGTGGTCGCCACCGTGAGTGCGCCTGTGCTTTGATTGCTGTTCAGCGCCTTGCTGCCGGTCCAATTGGCATTCGCAGGATTCGCCGACGCCGTACAGCTCGTCGCGTTGCTCGTCGTCCAAGTGAGCGTCGAGGATGCGCCACTCGCAACGCTCGACGGACTCGCACTCAGATTGACTGTGGGCAACGGCAACAGCGAAACATTGGCAGTCGCATTGGCCGTACCGCCGGCGCCCGTGCAAGAGAGCTTGAAGCTCGTTGCTGCGGTGATCGCGGCGCTCGTGGCAGTGCCCGAGGCAGGCTTTGTGCCACTCCAGCCAGCAGACGCAGGCGTCGCCGAAGCCGTGCAAGAAGTTGCGTTCGTCCAACTCCACGTCAGCGACGTCGTGGCGCCGCTCGCGACACTCGTGGGATTGGCTGTCAGCGACACTGTCGGCGGGAGCGCTGTTCCAGTAATTGTGACTGTCACGGTCTGAGGCGCGCTTGCACCGCCAGCACCGGTGCAGCTCAATGTGAAGTCTGTCGCGGCCGTGATGGCCGCCGTCGTCTCCGTGCCGCTCATCGCCTTTGCTCCGGACCAGCCGCCAGACGCCGTGCAGCTCGTGGCGTTCGTCGAACTCCAGGTGAGCATCGTCGTGCCGCCGCTCGTGACACTTGTAGGATTCGCGCTCAAGGTGACCGTCGGCACCGGCGGCGTCACTGTGACGTTCGCCGTGGCGTTCGCATCGCCGCCCGCCCCCGTGCAAGTGAGCGTGAATGTGCTGTTCGCCGTAAGAGCCGCGGAAGCCGCATTGCCGGACATTGCTTTCGAACCGGTCCAAGCGCCGGACGCCGTGCAGCTCGTTGCATCCATCGAGCTCCACGTCAGCATGGTGGTGGCGCCACTCGCAACCGTCGTCGGACTCGCCGACAACGCGACCGTTGGCGCCGGCGGGTTCTCCGTCGTCGCAGCTCCGCCACCGCAGGCGTTCAGCACCAGCGTGCAGGCGAGCGCGCTCATAAGAAAGAGTGTGCGTCGCGGGAGGATTCGAATCGGCATCGAACAGTTCAATCCGGATTATGTTGACTATCGCGTTTACCCGCATTTGCGCGAGCTCGCGTTGTTACAGCGTAGCCAGATTGCCCGAAGATTATAACTGTCTCCAATCGCAGTCAGTCGCTACGCAATAAGGTCACTCACGCGCTCGGCGATCGCGAGCGAGGCCGTCAGACCCGGGGATTCGATGCCGAAAAGATTAACGAGGCCGCGCACGCCGTGATCCGCTGGGCCTGAGATCACGAAGTCAGCCGCAGGTTCATCAGGTCCACTGATCTTTGGCCGAATCCCGGTGTAGCCCTGCTCTACGCGCGCCGCGTCGAGGTCTGGAAAATAGCGGCGAATCGCCGCGATGAATGTCGCCTTGCGTGAGCCGTCGAAGGTGTAGTCGATGCCATCGATCCATTGAACATCCGGGCCGAACCGCGCACGGCCCGCGAGATCGAGCGTGACGTGTACTCCCAGACCACCCTGCTCCGCGACGGGATACACGAGGCGCCGGAACGGCGAGCGGCCGTTCAATACGAAGTAGTGTCCGCGCGCAAAGTACTCCTGCGGTACATGCGCTCGCGGAAAATCGGTGAGCGAGCGCGCAACGGCGGTCGCCGCCAGTCCAGCGGAGTTCACGACACAACGCGCGGTCACGCTCGCCGGCGCAGTGCCGCCGACTTCAAGACGCAAGCCCTCGGCGCCGACCGCGCCGCCGAGCACGGGACTCGCAAGTGCCAGAAATCCATTGTTCGCCTCGAGATCGCCCTGAAAGCTGAGCATGAGCGCGTGCGAATCGATGATGCCGGTCGACGGTGATAGCAGACCGCTCACACATCGAACTTGGGGCTCGAGTTCGCGCATCCGCGCCTGGTCCAGTTCTTCGAGATCGAGCACGCCATTCGCGCGAGCCGCCTGCTGGTACTTCGCGAGCGTCGGCCGCTCCGCCTCTGTTGTTGCGACGATGACTTTGCCTAGCCGCTGGTGCGGCACGCCATGCTCCTGACAGTACGCATAGAGTTGCGCGCGGCCCTGCACGCAAAGCGTCGCCTTCAGGGAGCCCGCCGGGTAATAGATGCCAGCGTGAATAACTTCGGAATTGCGGCTGCTGGTGCCGGTGCCGATGGCGTTTGCCGCCTCGAGAACAACGACTTCGCGTCCGCGCGTCGCAAGCGCACGCGCGACGGCAAGACCTACTACGCCCGCACCAATGACCACACAGTCGAGTTGTTCGTTCATTGAGGGGGAGAGCTTACCGCGCCGCGACGAGTCGTCGCGAGGAGCGTGCCCGCGGCGGACGCCAGCAGGCAGCCGCGCTTTTTTGCGCTCTGTCGGTAATAGCGCACACTTCTACGCTGGCGGATTGAACGTAATTCTGCATAAATGTGGACGTTTCGGGTCCCCTCACCCGGAGTCCTATATGCCCTGTGAGTCGCGGCTGGTCGAAACCGCAGCCTTTCGTTATCCATATGGCTACGCTCATGGCCTGCGGCGCGCGCTGCTGAGTCTCGTCGCGACTGCTCTCGTGGCCGCCTGCGGCGGCGGCTCAGCCAGCGATCCGGGCGTCGGCAATCCCCCGCCACCCCCGCCTCCGACTGACACGATGCCACCCGCGCTGAGCGCCATGGCGGCGATGCCCGGCATGCAGGACGCAAACATCACGTGGACGACGGACGAGGCCGCCGATTCGCAAGTCGAATATGGAACGACCTCGTCATACGGCAGCTCCACCGCGCTCGCAAGCGCGCTCGTGACTTCGCATGCTGTCAACGTCACCGGACTCGGGGCGGCGACCGTCTATCACTATCGGGTGAAGTCTCATGATGCGGCCGGCAATCTGGCGACCGGCAATGATCTCAGCTTCACGACGGCGGCTGTGCCGGACACGACCCCGCCCACGCTGAGCGCCGTTGCGGCATCCGCCGGCGTACAAACCGCGACGGTGACCTGGACGACCGACGAACCCGCGGATACGCAGGTCGACTATGGAACGACGACCGCGTACGGCACGACTTCAACGCTCGCTGCCAGCCTCGTGACCGCACACACTGTGAATCTCGCGGCACTGACACCAACAACGCTTTACCACTATCGCGTGAAGTCGCGCGACGCCGCCGGCAATCTCGCGACCGGCACCGACCACAGCTTCACAACGAGTGCGGCGCCGGACACGACGGCACCGACGGTTTCAATCACGGCGCCCGCTGCGAGCGCCACGGTGTCCGCGAGTGTTTCAGTGACCGCGAACGCCGCGGACAACATCGGCGTCGCTGGAGTGCAGTTCCGCCTCGACGGCACCGCACTCGGTGCCGAGGACCTGACGAGTCCCTTTGCGATCAGCTGGGATACGACGACGGCCGCCAACGGGTCGCACACGCTGACCGCGATTGCGCGCGATGCAGCCGGCAATCAGGCAACCTCCGCGAGCGTTGCCGTTACGGTCAACAACATTGCACCACCCACGGGTAGTGCCATCACGGTCGGCCAGATCGTCGTCGATCCGCCGACGATCGAAACGATCGGTGTTTCTCTGCCGATCGTCAGTGGCGATACCAATTACAACGCAACGGTTGCCGTGCAGTTCCGCCGCGTCGGTGACAGCGCCTGGCGCAACGCGTTGCCGCTGCTGCGGGTCAGGCCGGACAATCTGTCCTGGGAAGACGTGACGCCCTTTCCGGTTGGTGAACAGTTTGCCGGCAGCATCTTCGATCTCGATCCCGATACCGACTACGAAGTGCAGCTCAACGTCCAGGATCCGGACGGCGGCAGCACGACCCGAACCGCAACGATCCACACCCGCCCCGTGCCGCTTGCGGATCCGGCGACCGCTCGCGCGGTCGCAGTCACGAACATGACACAGCTCAACACTGCGATCGCCAATGCCGCCGCCGGCGACGTCATCACCCTCGCGAATGGCACTTACAACGGATCGATCACGGTCTCGCACAGCGGCACGGCTACGAATCCTATTTTCATCCGCGGCCAGAGCCGCGACGGCGTCATCCTGAATGCGGCCGGCGCGACCTATGGGGTGACCGTCACGGGCACCTACGTCACCGTGGAAAACCTGACGATCAGATCGAGCAGCTGGGGCATGCGGCTCAACAGCAGCCAGAACGTCGTTGCCCGGCGCCTGAAGATCACGGACGTGTCCTACGGCATCGACGCTCGCAGCGGCTCGAAGCGCGACTACTACATCTGCGACAACATGCTCGAAGGCAAAGAGGCGCAGTGGCCCGAGACCGACTCGACCGTGTGGGACTTCGAAGGCATCGTGATCGTAGGCCAGGGCCACGTCGTCTGCTACAACACGCTGTCCGGATTCGGCGATGCGCTGGGGCTGCATCACGACACTTCGATTCCGAACCGCGCCATCGATTTCTACGGCAACGACGTCTTGTGGACGGGCGATAACTGCATCGAGCTCGATTTCAGCGAGCGAAACGTCCGCGCGTTCCGCAATCGCTTCTCGAACGGCGGCAATCACTCGATGAGCTTCCAGCCGATCTGGGGCGGACCCGCCTATGCGATCCGGAACGTCATCTACAACGCCTTTGTCGCACCCTTCAAGCTCAATAACGAGCCGAGCGGCGTCTACCTGCTGCAGAATACTTCCGTGCATCCCGGCTACGCATTCGAGCAGCTCGGCTTCACCGCGACGAATATGGTGATCGAGAACAACATCATGATCGGCACCACCGGTGCTGCTCACTTTACAACCGACATCACGCTCACGACGATCGATTACAACGGCTGGACACCCGACGGCCAGTTTCAGTTTGGATCGACCGGGATCTGGACATCATTCGCGAACCTGCAGGCGAATTCACCGTACGAACATCACGGCCGCCTGCTGAACGGCCTACCCTTCGCGAACGCGCCCACGATTCCAGCGAGCTACACGACGCAGGTGGCGCCGCTCGATCCGGCCTTGCGGGCGGGAAGCAACGCTGTGGACACGGGTATCGCACTGCCGAACATCAACGACGGTTGGAGCGGCTCGGCACCCGATCTCGGGGCGCTCGAATTGGGGACGACGCCGCCGGTGTACGGCGTGAGGCCTTAGCCGCTAGCCGGCACGCCGGTTGGCTGCCTCCAGCGTATTTCCGAGCAGCATCGCGATCGTCATGGGCCCGAGGCCCCCCGGCACTGGCGTGATCCATTCAGCGCGCGCCGCAGCCGCGTCGTACTCGACGTCGCCCACCAGCTTGCCGTTCTCGAGCCGATTCACGCCCACGTCGAAGACTGCCGCGCCTGGCCGGATCCAGGCGCCCGGCACGAATCCCGGCTTGCCGACGGCGACGACCACAACCTCGGCACGAGCGACTTCCGCTTCGAGATCGCGCGTTCCCGTGTGGCAGACGGTCACCGTCGAGCGCGCCAGCAGCAGTTCGAGCGCCATCGGTCTGCCCACGATATTCGATGCACCGACGACAGTCGCGCGTGCGCCATCGAGCACGATGCCGTATTCGCGAGCGAGCCGTATCACTCCGTAAGGCGTGCAAGGCCTCAGGCGCGGCCGCTTCTGCGCGAGCAATCCGGTATTCACCGGATGAAATCCGTCGACGTCCTTGGCGGGATCGACCGTGTCCATGATGCGCGTCGCGTCGAGTCCCTTCGGCAGCGGCAATTGCACGAGGATGCCGTCGACCCGATCGTCGGTGTTGAGCCGCGCGACCAACGCGAGGAGTTCCGCCTCGCCGCTCGACGCCGGAAGATCGTACGCGAAGGATTCGATGCCCGCTTCCACGCACGCTTTGCGTTTGTGACGCACATAGACGCTCGATGCCGGGTCGGCTCCCACTTGCACAACGGCAAGCCCGGGCGGCCGGCCGGCACGCACGCCGAACGCACGCGCGTCTTCAGCAACCTTCTTGCGCACGATGGCAGCGACGGCTTTGCCGTCAAGAATCTTTGCGGTGTGAGGCATGGTTTCGAGTCGCTCGTTTGGCGGAGAGTTTCGGCGCGGCAAGAGGCCCGTCAGGAAGCGGATTTCGCGGCAGCTTCCTGCGCAAGCAGCGCCACAGCCCGCAACGACGTGTCGTTGAGGCCCGCGCCTTTGGATGACTGGTAGTAAGCGATGATCTCGCGCCGCATGCGCGGGTCCCAGAACCGGCTGATATGACTCGCGACACTCTTGGGCGCTTCCTCATGATCCATCTCGGTCACAAAGAACGCGCTGATGTCGTTGACCATCTCGACGAGGTATTCGGGATTCATGCGGATAACCGCTCCGCGCCCGCATAGACGACGTGTTGGCGCGGCCTCGCGAAACCGACGAGCGTGACGCCGCAGGCCTCAGCCAGACGAATCGCAAGGCCGGTCGGCGCGGACACGGCGGCCAGAAAGGCGATGCCGGCGGTCGCCGACTTTTGCACCATCTCGTAGCTCGCGCGGCTTGTGACCAGCGCGTAGCCCGCGTCCGGAGACGTTCCCGCGCGCAGCAAGGCGCCGATCACTTTGTCGAGCGCGTTGTGCCGTCCGACGTCTTCACGCACCAGCTCGATGCCGCGGCCGGGCCGCGCCCAGGCCGCCGCGTGCACGCTGCCGGTGCGTGCATTCAATTTCTGGCGGGACTCGAGTTCGGCAAGGGCCGCGTGCAGCTCCGCGCTCGATATGCGTACACCCTCGACGACCGGCGGCGGGCGGCGCACGGCTTCTTCAACCGTTTCGACGCCGCACAATCCACAGCCCGTACGGCCCGTGAGATTGCGCTGCCGCTTGAGAATCTGCGAGAAGCGCTCGGAGGCGACGCCAATCCGTACTTCGATCGCGTCCGCGGATCGATGCAATTCCACCGAGGTGATTTCGCGCACGTTCCCTACCAGCGCCTCGCTCACCGTAAATCCCACGGCGAGGTCTTCGAGGTCGGCAGGTGTCGCCAGCATCACGACGTGAGGAATGCCGTGATAGGTGAGCGCGACCGGCGCCTCTTCAGCGACTTCATCCACGGTCAGCGTATCGCTGCCGTCGCGCCAGCGGCGCACGGCAACTTCGCGCGTGGTCGCATCGAGCCGCACGAGCCGCGAAGCGGCAGCCGGGCTTGCGGCAGTCTCAGACATGGCTCACGCCGGAGCCCGTACGCGACTTCCAGCGGCGCTCGCCGAGCTTGCGGCGGCGCTCCTGCCAATCCTTCGGCTGATTGACCTTCACCAGTTCGACCGCGGTGACTTTGTACTCGGGACAGTTGGTCGCCCAATCCGAAATCTCGGTCGTAACAACGTTGGCGCCGGACTCCGGGAAATGGAAAGTGGTGTAGACGACCCCCGGCTGCACACGCTCCGTGACGTTCGCGCGCAGCACTGTTTCTCCGGCGCGGCTCGCAACGCCGACCCAATCGCCCTCCGCGATGCCGCGGACTTCGGCGTCGTGCGGATGAATCTCGAGCCGATCTTCGTCGTGCCACTTGACGTTCGGCGTACGCCGCGTCTGCGCACCGACGTTGTACTGTGTGAGCACGCGTCCGGTCGTGAGAATCAGCGGGAAGCGGCTCGTCGTTCGTTCGCGCGTCGGCACGTACTCGGTTGTGAAGAACTTGCCCTTGCCGCGCACGAACTCGCCAACGTGCATGGTTGGTGTGCCTTCCGGCGCCTGATCGTTGCAGGGCCACTGGATGCTGCCGAGACGATCGATCTTATCGAAGGTCACCCCGGTGAAGGTCGGAGTGAGCGCCGCGATCTCCGCCATGATTTCCGACGGATGCCGATAGTTCATCGGATAGCCGAGCGCATTCGAGAGGCGCACCGTGATTTCCCAGTCGGCGAGCCCGGCGCGCGGTTCAAGAACCTTGCGCACACGCGAGATGCGGCGTTCCGCGTTGGTGAACGTGCCGTCCTTCTCGAGAAACGAGGAGCCAGGCAGAAAGACATGCGCGAAACGCGCCGTCTCATTGAGGAAGAGGTCCTGCACTACGACGCACTCGAGCGAGCTCAAGGCCGCTTCCACGTGCCCGGTGTTCGGATCGGATTGCGCAAGATCTTCGCCCAGGATGTACATGCCCTTGAAACTGCCATCGAGCGCCGCT
>Ga0326726_10002374_pt1 | contig 17330 bp, 21 predicted proteins | sample MHFenrmetagenome_2_FD_207603 | JGI IMG/M metagenome (GOLD analysis project Ga0326726, IMG submission 207603) | Lab enriched peat soil microbial communities from Michigan Hollow, Ithaca, NY, United States - MHF15MN | ecosystem: Environmental > Terrestrial > Soil > Wetlands > Peat | place: USA... | reverse complement strand
CGCTCGGCCAGACCAAGCCCTTCGGCCTGCTCGCGCTCGGCAGCGAGGACGCGCAGCGCTTCTACGCCGAGATGGGCACGCTCTACCTGCGCCGCATCGGCGAGCTCACCGCAGCCGCGCTTGCCGCGCGGCTCTGAGGACGCGCCACGCATCCGGACGGCGACGCGGTCCGCGACTATCTCGGCGCGCTCGAGCACCAGCGGCGCCTCGCGCCGCGCTCGATCGAGATCTACCGCGCCAACCTGGACGTGCTGCTGACGCTGCTCGGCGAAACGCGTCTTGCCGCGCTCGAGTCCGCGCAGGTGCGCCGCTACGTGGCGCAGATGCACGCCAAGGGGCTTGCGCCGCGCTCGCTCGCAAGCCTGCTCTCGGCGTGGCGCGGCTTGTACCGCTGGCTCGTGCGGCAAAGGGGCCATGCCGCCAACCCGGTTGAGGGCGTGCGCGCGCCCAAGCCGCCCAAGCGCCTGCCCAAGGCGCTCTCGGTAGAGCAGATGCAGCGGCTCCTTGAAACCGAAGCGAACGGCACGCCGGCAATGCTGCGCGACCGGGCGATGTTCGAGCTGATGTACTCCTCGGGGTTGCGCCTGGGCGAGCTCGTGTCGCTCGAGGTCGGCGACGGGCGGCTCGACCTGCGCCAGGGCGAGATCACCGTCACCGGCAAGGGCAGCAAGACGCGCACGGTACCGGTGGGCGCGCGCGCGCGCCAGGCGCTGCAGGACTGGATCGGCGCTCGCTCGCTCCTCGCGGCCCCGCAGGAGAAGGCGCTCTTTGTCGGCGCGCGCGGCCGGCGCATTGCGCCCGGCGTGGTGGAGAGCCGCCTGCGCGCGCTCGCCGCGCGCCAGGGCGTGCAAGGCAGGCTGCACCCGCATATGTTGAGGCACTCCTTTGCCAGCCACGTGCTGCAGTCCTCGCAGGACCTGCGCGCCGTGCAGGAAATGCTGGGCCACGCCAGCATCTCCACCACCCAGGTGTATACGCACCTGGACTACCAGGCGCTCGCCAAGGTGTACGACGCCGCGCACCCGCGCGCGAAGAAGAAATGAACGCGCTGATCCTGAAGAGGGGCCGCGAGAAGTCGCTCAAGCGCCGGCACCCGTGGATATTCTCCGGGGCGATCGAGCGCGTGCTTGGCAAGCCGAAGGCGGGCGACACGGTCGAGGTGCGCACGGCGGACGGCGCGCCCCTCGCCATGGCGGCCTACAGCCCCGCGTCACAGATCCGCGCGCGCGTCTGGAGCTTCGATCCGCAGGCGACGACCAACGCGGACTGGTTCAGGGCGCGCGTGCGCCATGCGCTCGCGCTGCGCGATGCGCTGCCGGCGGCGCGGCACACCAATGCCCTGCGCCTGGTGCACGGCGAATCCGACGGCCTGCCAGGCCTGATCGTCGACCGCTATGCCGACTTGCTGGTCGTGCAATTCCTGTCCGCGGGTGCCGAGCGCTGGCGCGAGGCGATTCTCGACGCGCTGCAGGAGGCGACGCACTGCGAGGCGGTGTTCGAGCGCTCGGATGCCGAAGTGCGCAGGCTCGAGGGACTCGAGCCGCGCGTCGGCTGGGCAAGGACCGCCGGCGCCCAGTCGCCGGCGGGGCGCGGCGACCGCAACGCCGGGCGCTGCCCGATCATCGAGTACGGCCTCAACTTCCGCGTCGACGTGGAGCAGGGGCAAAAGACCGGGTTCTTCCTCGACCAGCGGGAAAACCGCCAGCGCGTGCGCGCGCTCGCGGCAGGGCGCGAGGTGCTGGACGGCTTCTGCTACACCGGCGGCTTCGCCGTCGCCGCGCTTGCCGGGGGCGCGGCGCGCGTGCTTGCCGTGGAGAGTTCGGCGCCGGCGCTGGAGGTCGCGCGCGAGAACCTGGCGGCAAACCCGCTCGATGCCGCGAAGCTCGAATTCGTGCAGGCCGATGTGTTCGCGCACCTGCGGCTGCTGCGCGACGGCGGCAGGAAGTTCGGCCTCGTGGTGCTCGATCCGCCGAAGTTCGCGCCCACGGCGGCGCAGGCGAAGAATGCCGCGCGCGCCTACAAGGACATTAACCTGCTCGCCTTCAAGCTGCTCGCGCCGGGCGGCCTGCTCGCGACCTTTTCGTGCTCGGGCGGCGTATCGGCCGAACTATTCCAGTCCATCATCGCCGGCGCGGCGCTGGACGCTGGCGTCGGCGCAAAGATCATCGAGCGCTTTCACGCCGGCGCCGACCACCCGGTGGCGCTCGAGTTTCCCGAGGGCGACTACTTGAAGGGCCTGCTGCTCCTGCGGGATTGAAAATCGGGGTCAGGGCCGAATTTCCCTTGCGCGCGGAAATTCGGCCCTGACCCCAATATAATCCCCGCCTTCGCCAGGAGTCCCCATGCAACAGGAAAACATGGTGCCGGTGACCATCCTCACCGGGTTCCTCGGCAGCGGCAAGACGACGCTGCTCAACCGCATCCTCAAGGAAGACCACGGCCACAGGATCGCGGTGATCGAGAACGAGTTCGGCGAGGTGGGCGTCGATAGCGACCTGATCGAGAAGTCCGACGAGCAGATCGTCGAGATGAACAACGGCTGCATCTGCTGCACGGTGCGCGGCGACCTGATCAAGATCCTCGCCGACCTGAAGGACAAGCGCAGCAAGGGCCAGCTCAAGTTCGACCGCGTGGTGATCGAGACCACCGGCATGGCCGACCCCGGCCCGGTGGCGCAGACCTTCTTCACCGACGAGGACATCGGCAACTACTACCTGCTCGATTCGATCCTCACGGTGGTGGACGCGAAGCATGCGCCCAAGCAGCTGGACGAGTTCCACGAGGCGCAGGAGCAGGTGGGCTTCGCCGACCGCATCCTCATGTCGAAGACCGACCTGGTCTCGGAAGAGGATGTCAGGAAACTCTCCGAGCGCATCAAACGCATGAACCCGCGCGCGCCGGTGAAGAAGGTGCATTTCGGCAACGCGCCGATCGAGGAGGTGCTCGACATCCGCGGCTTCAACCTCAACGCGATCCTCGAGCTCGACCCGGAGTTCCTGGTGGACTCGCACCACGAGCACCACGACGAGGTGGAGTCCTTCGTCTTCCGGTCCGAGAAGCCCTTCGACGGCGACAAGCTCGAGCAATTCCTCTCCGGCATGATCCAGGTGTACGGCCCGGACCTGCTGCGCTACAAGGGCGTGCTGTGGATGAAGGGGAAGCCGAACCGCGTCGTCTTCCAGGGCGTGCACATGATGATGGGCGGCGACATGGGCAAGCCTTGGGCGAAGGGCGAGAAGAAGGGGTCCACGCTGGTTTTCATCGGCAAGAAGCTGCCGAAGGACCTGTTCATCGCCGGCCTGGAGCAGTGTTTAGCCTGAAGGACGTGCGCCACCGCTACGGCGGGCGCACCGTCCTGCAACTGGAGCGCTTCGAGGCGGCGCAAGGCGAGAAGTGGCTGGTGCTCGGCCCCTCGGGCTCGGGCAAATCCACGCTGCTGCACATCCTCTCCGGCTTGCTGAAGCCCAGCGAAGGCACGGTGTCGGTGGCGCGCCCGATCGGCATCGTGCCGCAGAAGCTACATCTCATCGCCAGTCTCTCTGTCGAGGAGAACCTGCTCCTCGCCCAGTACCTCGCCGGCGCCAGGCAGGAGCCGGCGCGCGTCGTGCAGGTGCTCGCCGGTGTAGGCCTCGCCGAGCGTGCGCAGGCGCGCCCGCACCAGCTCTCGCACGGGCAGGCGCAGCGCGTGGCCGTGGCGCGCGCGGTGATGAATCGCCCGCAGCTGCTGGTCGCCGACGAGCCGACGTCGAACCTGGACGACGCCCACTGCGCGGCGACGCTCGGCCTGCTGGAGTCGCAGGCCGCAGAGTGCGGCGCGACCCTGGTCGTCGCCACTCACGATGCGCGCGCCAAGGAGCGCTTCACGCACCGGCTGGAGCTCGGCGCATGAGCCGGCACGTCAGCCTCGCCCGCATCAGCTATTCCTACCTGCGCGCGCAGCCGCTCTCGACCGCGCTGAATCTCCTGCTGCTGGCGCTGGGCATCGCGACGATCACGGTGCTGATGCTCGCGACACGCCAGATCGAGGAGCGCATGGGGCGCGACGCGCGCGGTGTCGACCTCGTGGCGGGCGCCAAGGGCAGCCCGATGCAGCTCGTGCTCTCGGCCGTGTTCCACCTCGATGCCCCGACCGGCAATATCCCCCTCGAGGACGCGGCGCAGCTCGCGCGCCACCGTCTGGTGAAGCGCGCCATCCCGGTGGCGCTCGGCGACAGCTACCGCGGCCTGCGCATCGTCGGCACCAACCATGACTACGTCGCGCACTACGGTGCGCGGCTCGCCGAAGGTGCACTCTGGACCAAGCCCATGGAAGCGGTGCTCGGCGCCGAAGCGGCGCGCAGGACGGGACTGCGCGTAGGCAGCGGATTCAAGGGCGCGCACGGCCTCGGAGAAGGGGGCGACGAGCACGCGGAGGAGGGCTACCGCGTGGTGGGCGTCCTTGCGCCCACCGGCACGGTGATCGACCGCGTCGTGCTCACCAGCGTCGAGTCGGTGTGGCAAGTGCACGAGCACGGCAGGGCCGAGGGCGGGCCGCGGGAGATCACCGCGCTCCTCATCCAGTACGCGAGCCCGCTGGCCGCAGCGACGCTGCCGCGCGCGGTCAACGCCAGCACGAGCTTGCAGGCGGCCTCGCCCGCGTACGAGAGCGCGCGCCTGTTCCGCATGCTCGGGGTGGGCGTGGAGGTGCTGCGCGCCTTTGGCCTCGTGCTCGTGCTCGCTGCCGGGCTCTCGGTGTTCATCGCGCTCACGCACGCGCTCGACGAGCGCCGCTACGACCTCGCGGTGATGCGCATGCTCGGGGCCTCGCGCGCGCGGCTGATGGCGCTCCTGCTCATCGAGGGCTTGGCGCTCTCGGCTGGCGGGGCACTCGCCGGGCTCCTGCTCGGGCACGCGCTGACCGAGCTGCTCGGCGCCGCGCTGCGCGCGCAGCAGCAGGTGCCGGTCACGGGTTGGACCTGGGTGGCAGGGGAGTGGTGGCTCGCAGTCCTCGCGCTCGGCGTCGGCGCGCTCGCGGCCTTGCTGCCCGCCTGGCGCGGCTCGCGCGCGGAGGTGGCGCCCGTGCTTGCCGAGGGTTAAGATCCCGGCGACATGAGCCCCGGTTTCCTCTCCGTGCTGTTCGCGTCCCTGGTCGCGTTCGCATCCGCGGCAGGCGCGCAGGCGCCGGCGGACCTGTCGCAGGTGCAGACGCTGCCCGAGCGCAGAGATGTGGTGTCCTGGAAGGTGCTGGCGCAGGTGGAGCTGGTGAAGGACAAGGACCGTTACGTGCCGCAGTTCGCGAGCAATGTTTCGGCGCTGCACAAGAAGGAAGTGAAGGTGCAGGGCTTCATGATGCCGCTGGAGATGGGCGACAAGCAGTCGCACTTCATCCTGTCGGCCATGCCGCAGACCTGCGCATTCTGCATGCCGGGCGGCCCCGAGCAGCTGGTCGAAGTGCGCACCCGGACACCGGTGAAGTACACGTTCGATCCGGTCGTGCTCACCGGCACGCTGGCCGTGCTCACGGACGACCCGACGGGCGTCTTCTACCGCCTGACCGATGCGCAGCCGACCAAGTGAACTGATGGTTCCAGGCGCCAGGCTCGCAAGGCTGCTCCTGGTCGCATTGCTGCTCGCCGCGCAGCAGAGCGCAATCGCGCACGGCGTCTGGCACTTCGCCGGCGCCGCCAAGGCGCAGCACTCCGGCTCGAACGGCAGTGGGCTATGCGACCAGCACTCGGCGCTCGGCACCGTTCTCGGCGGGCTCGGCAACGCCTCGGCAGCAATGCAGCCGGCGCTCCAGCGCGCCCGCGCGGTCGCAGGCAAACGGCAGGCGCCTGCGCCCGTTGTTGCGCTCGCCCCATCTTCCCGGGATCCCCCCGCGCTCATTTGAAGTGATGGTCCGCGCGCGCCGGATGCAGCGGCGCGCATCGACAACGCTTTGAAGGAGCAATCATGGTCCGCACCTGGTTGTGCGCCGCGGCGCTTGCCGTGGTGGCGCCTCCCGTCCTAGCCCAGGACGCCGAGGCGCAGAAGTTGCGCGAGGAGGTCCGCCAGCTGCAAGAGCGCGTGCAGGCGCTGGAGAAGCCGCGCGCGACGGGGGAAAACGCGTTCAATCCCGCGATATCGCTCATTCTGCAAGGCACCGCAGCGCGCAGCTCGCAGGATCCCGCCACCTACCAGATCACCGGTTTCGCGCCCTCGGGCGGCGAGGTCGCGCCGGCGCCGCGCAGCTTCAGCCTCGGCGAGTCGGAACTCATGGTCGCGGCGAACATCGATCCGTACTTCCGCGGCCAGTTGACGGCAGCGCTCACGCCGGAGAACGAGGTCGAGGTCGAGGAGGCATTCTTTCAGACGCTCGCGCTCGGCAACGGTTTCACGCTGAAGGGCGGGCGCTTTCTTTCGGGCATCGGCTACCAGAACGAGATTCATCAGCACGCTTGGGACTTCCAGGACGCGCCGCTCGCCTACAAGGCCTTTCTCGGCGGCCGCTTCAACGACGACGGCGTGCAGTTGCGCTGGCTCGCGCCGACCGACCTGTTCCTCGAGTTCGGCGCCGAAGTCGGCCGCGGGCGCGCCTTCCCGGCGGCCGAGCAGAGCAGGAACGGCGCCGGCGCCTGGAGCCTGTTCGGCCACGTGGGCGGCGACATTGGCGCGAGCACCGCGTGGCGCGCGGGCCTTTCCTATCTGTACGCCAAGCCCGAGAACCGCGCTTTCGAGGACGTCGACTCAATGGGGAACCCTGTGATGCAGTCCTTCAGCGGGACGAGCAAGCTGTGGATTGCCGACTTCATCCTGAAATGGGCGCCCAACGGTAACGCCACTGTCACCAACTTCAAGCTGCAGGGCGAGTACTTCAGACGCGATGAATCGGGCATGCTCGGCTACGACGACAGTGCGCAGTCCGCGCCCCAGTTTGGCAGCGCATTCAGCGGCGACTACGCGAGCCGGCAGTCCGGGTGGTACTTGCAGGCGGTCTACCAGTTCATGCCGAGGTGGCGCGCCGGCGTGCGCTTTGACCAGCTCGATTCCGGAACAGTGTCCAACGGCATCGTGGCGGGCGGCGCCGGTCCCGGCGCGGCGGACTTCCCACTGCTCGGCACCGCGCACGATCCGTCGCGCACGAGCGCGATGGTGGACTGGAGCCCGTCGGAATTCAGCCGCATCCGCCTGCAGGTCGCCGACGACGACTCGCATGCCGGCGTGACCGATCGGCAGGTGCTGGTGCAGTACATCTACAGTCTGGGCGCGCACGGCGCGCACAAGTTCTAGGAGGCATGCCATGAGATTGCTATTCAGCCTGCTGTTGTGCCTCGCGTGCGCGCCGGCATGGGCGGCGCTCGAAGTGTTCGCCTGCACGCCGGAATGGGGCGCGCTGGCGCGCGAGCTGGGCGGCGACAAGGCGAACGTGTACACGGCGACCACCGCCCTGCAGGATCCGCACCGCATCGAGGCGCGGCCGAGCCTCATCGCACGCGCACGCCGTGCCGATCTGGTGGTGTGCACGGGCGCCGAGCTGGAAGTAGGCTGGCTGCCGCTCGTGCTCGCACAGTCGGGCAACGAGAAGATTCAGCGCGGGCAGCCCGGCTACTTCGAAGCGGCCACCGCCGCGCGCCTGATCGAAATTCCGGCATACGTCGACCGCGCGATGGGCGACGTGCACCCGGGCGGCAATCCGCACTTGCACCTGGACCCGCAAAATATCGCGAGAGTCGCCAAGGCGCTTGCGCAGCGCATGGAGGTAGCCGATGCGCAGAGCGCGTCCTACTACCTCGAGCGCGAGCTTGCCTTCCAGGCGCGCTGGCGGGAAGCGACGGCGCGCTGGGAGCGCGAGGCCGCGCCTCTGCGGGGCGTGCCGCTTGTCGTGTACCACAAGGACCTGTCCTACCTGATCGCGTGGCTCGGCATGCGCGAGGTGGGCACGCTCGAGCCCAAGCCGGGCCTGCCGCCGACCACCGCGCACCTGGCGTCGCTGCTTGAGCAGCTGCAAAAGGCGCCGGCGAAAATGGTCGTGCGCTCTGCCTACAACGATCCGCGCCCGGCGGAATGGCTGGCGCAGCAGGCAAAGGTGCCCGCCGTGCTGCTGCCTTTCACGGTCGGCGGCACCGAGCGGGCGAAGGATCTGTTCGGGCTTTACGAGGACACGATCCAGCGGCTGCTCGCGGGGGCCCGGTGAGCGCGGGGGTGATCGACTTCAGCATCGTGTGGCCGGCGCTCGCGGCTGGGCTGCTGGTCACTGCGACGCACGTGCCGCTGGGCATCCAGGTTCTCCAGCGTGGCATTGTGTTCATCGACCTCGCGGTGGCGCAGATCGCCGGGCTCGGGGTGGTGACCGCCGATTGGCTGGGCTTCGAGTCGCAGGGCGCGGCAGTGCAGGTCGCGGCGCTCGCGGCCGCGCTCGCGGGAGCGCTGCTGCTGCACTGGACCGAGCGGCACTGGCCCGACGTCCAGGAGGCGGTGATCGGCGTGACGTTCGTCGTTGCCGCGAACGCCGCGATCCTGTTGCTTGCCGCGAACCCGCATGGCGCCGAGCACCTGAAGGACCTGCTCATCGGGCAGGTCCTGTGGGTGCGGCCCGCGACGCTCGCCTGGGTCGCGCTCGTCTACGCGGCAATCCTCGCGCTATGGTTTCCGCTCGGCGAGCGCATCGGGCGCATCGGCTTTTACCTGCTCTTTGCTTGCGCGGTGATGATTTCGGTGCAGCAGGTCGGGCTGTACTTGGTGTTCGCCACGCTGATCGTGCCTGCGCTTGCCACGCGCAGGCTCGCGCGTGCTCGCCTCGCGGCCAGCTACGCGCTGGGGGCCCTAGGCTACGCGTCCGGCCTCGCGCTATCGCTGACGACCGACCTGCCGCCGGGTCCGCTGATCGTGTGCGCGATGACGGTGCTCGGGCTGGCGACGTTCGCGCTCGGGCCACGCGCGCGCGGAACTGCTTAGGAGCGTTCCTGGCGCGGCTCGGGAAGCATCCGCACCGCCCGCCGCAGGAACGCCAGCTGCCGGCTCGCCCGGCGGCAGCCCAGGCATATCGCGAAATGCACGCGCAGTGCCACCCGCTCGCCGAAGGCGAGCTCGCGATCGAGCCCCTGGGAGATGAGGCGCGTGGACTCCCTGCAAGAAAGCAGCTTCATTTTGCGAACCAGGTCTGCTGCAGGCATTCGCGCAGCGTCATGCGCGCGCGGTGCAGCAGCACCCAGCAATGGGTCGGGGTGATGCCGAGTTCCTTACAGATCTCGCCAGTCTCCGCGCCGAGGTGCTCGCGCATCATGAAGACGCGCGCGGTGCGCGCCGGGAGCCGCTCCAGGCACATCTCGAGCGCGCGAAAGAACTGCGACTGCTCGAGCGCGCCGTCCGGATCGCCCCAGGCGGCGGGCCGCTCGCCCCAGTGCCCGCGCTCGGTGAACAGCACGTCGATCTCCGCGCCTTCCTCGTCCACCTCGGCCGCGAACGTCGGCTCGCGGCTCTGCCGCCGGATGGTGTCCACGATCTTGTGCTTGAGGATGCCTGTCAGCCACGTGCGCAGGTTCGCGCGCCCCGCGAACGATGCCTCCGCCGCCAGGGCGGCCACCAAGGCCTCTTGCACCGCGTCCTCGGCAGCGGCGGTGTCGCGCAGCTGCAGGCTCGCGAAGCGCAGCAGGTAGGGGCGCAAGGCCTCCATCTGCTTGCGGAAATCATCCTGGGAGGCCATGGGGTTGGGGGGATTCTAAGGGGCTGGGGACTTGAAACCCTCGCTGCCGACCCAACGTTGAGGCCACGGGGCCACTGCCCCAACGGACAAGCAAAGGAGAAACGACATGAGCAACATTACCCGATATGACCCGTTCAACGATCTGGTCGACGACCTGTTCAAGGGCTTCTTCGTGCGCCCGATGGGTTACGAGCAGCGCGAGGCCGTGGCGCCGCGCATCAAGGTGGACGTCGCCGAGAAGAATGGCGCCTACCTCGTGACCGCCGAGGTCCCGGGCGTGAAGAAGGAAGACATTCACATCAGCGTCGATGGCACGCAGGTCACCCTGGAAGCCGAGCTCAAGCGCGAGCGCGAAGTGACGCAGGACGAGCGCGTCCTGCACATCGAGCGAAGCTACGGCAAGGCCACGCGCAGCTTCACGCTGCCGCAGGAGCTGGACGAAGCCAAGGTCGAAGCGAAGTACCGCGACGGCCTGCTCGAGGTGACGCTGCCGAAGAAGGCCGCGGCCGCTCGCAAGCAGATCACGATCCAGTAAGCGTTAGGCCGGACCCCTGCGGGGCCGATCAGAAGGGCGGGTGCGCAAGCACCGGCCCTTTTTTTGTCTGTAGAATTCCCGGGACCATGAACGCGCCTCTGGACCCCCAGGCGGCCCCGCATAAGTCCGCAGCCCAGAAGGCGCGCATCCTCGCCGAGGCGCTGCCCTACATCCAGCGTTTCCACGGCAAGACCATCGTCATCAAGTTCGGCGGCAACGCCATGACCGACGATGCGTTGAAGGCGGGCTTCGCGCGCGACGTGGCGCTCCTCAAGCTCGTGGGCATGAACCCGGTGGTGGTGCACGGCGGCGGGCCGCAGATCGAGCAGATGCTCGCCAAGCTCGGCAAGAAGGGCGAGTTCGTCCAGGGCATGCGCGTCACCGATCCCGAGACCATGGACGTGGTGGAGATGGTGCTCGGCGGCACGGTGAACAAGGAAGTCGTCGAACTCATCAACCAGGCGGGCGGCAAGGCAGTGGGGCTCACCGGGCAGGACGGCGTCTTCATCCGCGCGAAGAAAATGGTTCTCGCCTCGAAAGACAACGGCCATGTCGACCTCGGCCAGGTGGGCGAGATCGAGTCCATCGACCCGGCGATCATCTCGACCCTCGAGCAGGGCGGTTTCATCCCGGTGGTGGCGCCGATCGGCACCGGCGCGGATGGCACGACTTACAACATCAACGCCGACCTCGTCGCCGGCAAGCTCGCCGAAATCCTGCGCGCGGAGAAGCTCGTGGTGCTCACCAACACGCCGGGCGTGCTCGACAAGAATGGCAAGCTGCTCACCGGCCTCACGCCGCGGCGCATCGACGACCTGGTGTCGAAAGGCGTGATCTCGGGAGGCATGCTGCCGAAGATCGGCTCCGCCCTGGAGGCCGCGAGGAACGGCGTGAAGAGCGTGCACATCATCGACGGCCGCGTGCCGCACGCGCTGCTGCTCGAAGTGATGACCGACCAGGGCGTCGGCACGCTGATCAAGAGCAAGTAAGCCATGCGCCTCGTCGGCCTGCCGCCCTCGCGGCGGGTGTGGTTCTTCGACCTCGACAACACCCTGCACGACGCGCACGCGCGCATCTTTCCCGCGATGCACGACCAGATCAACGCCTACCTGATGCGCCGCTTCGGCGTCGACGAGGCGGGGGCGAACGCCATGCGGCGCGGGTTCTGGGAGCGCTACGGCACCACCCTGGAGGGCCTGGTGCGCCACCACGGCACGAGCCGCGCGGAGTACCTGTGGGCCACCCACCAGTTTCCCGAGCTCGCCGACATGGTGGTGCACGAGAATGCGGTGCGCCACGCGCTCCGGCGGCTCCCCGGCAGAAAGATCATCTATTCCAACGCGCCGCGGCACTACGTGGACGAGGTGGTGCGCACGCTTGGCGTGGCGCGCTACTTCGACGCGGTGTACTCGATCGAGAGCACGCGGTATCTCGGCAAGCCGTCGGTGGCGGGGTTCCGCATGTTGCTGCGCAAGCACCACCTGGAGCCCGCGCGCTGCGCGCTGGTGGACGACATGCTGGAGAATTTGCGCACCGCAAAGCGTCTCGGATTGGCGACAGTGTGGGTGAGCCGCGAGAAGCGCAGCGTGCCCTACGTCGACCTGCGCATCGCCTCGGTGACCGAGCTGCCGGGGCTCGTGTTCCGCTATGCGCACTAGTAGAATCTTTTCATGCCCCGGGTGAAAGGCGAGCGCAGGCTCGAGATCCTGAAGGCGCTCGCCGAGATGCTCGAGGCGCCGCGCTGGGAGAAGGTCACCACCGCCGCGCTCGCGGCCAAGCTCGATGTCTCGGAGGCCGCGCTCTACCGGCACTTCGCCTCCAAGGCGCAGATGTTCGAGGGGCTGATCGAGTTCATCGAGAACTCGGTCTTCACGCTCGCCAACCAGATCACCGCGGACGAGGCCGACGGCGCGGCGCAGGCCGGCAAGCTCGTCGAGATGCTGCTCGCGTTCGCCGAGAAGAATCCCGGCATGGTGCGCGTGATGACGGGCGATGCGCTGGTGGGCGAGCATGAGCGCCTGCAGGCGCGTATGAACCAGTTCTTCGACCGCTTCGAGGCGACGCTCAAGCAGGCATTGCGCGCCGCCGCCGACAGCGACGCCGCCACCCGCGCCGCGGCGCTGCTGCGTTACGCCATCGGCGCGCTGCACCAGTTCGCGAAGAGCGGCTTCGCGAAGAAACCCACCGAGGGCTACGCGGCGCAGCGGGGCATGCTCTTTGCCTGATGCGCGGGTCGCGGTCGTCACCGGCGCCGCACGCGGCATCGGCTACGCGATCGCGCGCAAGTTCCTCGAGCTCGGCTACCGTGTCGCGCTGCTCGACATCGACGCCGCTAACCTGCGCCGCGCCGCCCGCAGGCTCGGCCGGCACGGCACGGTGCTGGCGCAACACTGCGACGTCGCCGACCCGAGGCAGGTGAAGGCGTCCATCGCCAATGTCGTCAGGCGCTTGCGCCGCGTCGATGCGCTCGTCAACAACGCGGGCATCGCAGTGTTCAAGCCGATCCTGCAGACGACGTTCCGCGAATGGGCGCGCGTGCTCGATGTCAACCTGTCGGGCCCGTTCCTCTGCACCCAGGCCTGCGCGCCGGCGATGCTGAAAGCCGGCGGTGGCGCGGTGGTGAACATCACCTCGATCTCCGGCCTGCGCGCAAGCAGCCTGCGCGTCGCCTACGGCACGAGCAAGGCGGCGCTCGATCACCTGACCCGCCAGCAGGCCGCGGAGCTCGGCAACCTCGGCATCCGCGTGAACGCGGTGGCGCCGGGTCCGGTGGATACCGCGATGGCGAAGAAGGTGCACACCAGGGACATCCGCGCCGACTACCACGACGCGATTCCGCTCAACCGCTACGGCACGGAAGAGGAAATCGCGGAGGTGGTGGCGTTCCTGTGCAGCGACGCGGCGAGCTACGTCAACGGCCAGACGCTCGCGGTGGACGGCGGCTTCGACGCCGCGGGTATCGGCTTGCCGAGCTTGCGCCGGCGCAGGCGCTAGTCGCCGTGGCGCAAGCGCCGGCGAATTGCGGCGAGCAGCCGGGGAAGGTGGCGCCGGTCGTCGATCGCCATCGCTGCGAAGGCAAGGCGGCATGCGCGCGCCTGTGCCCCTATGGCGTGTTCGAGATCCGTAGCCTCGCGTCCGACGAGCGCGCGGTGCTGTCGCTGCGCGGCAGGCTCAAGGCATGGGCCCACGGCTGGAAGCAGGCTTACGTGGTCAATCCGTCGAACTGCCATGCCTGCCGCCTGTGCGTGGAATCCTGCCCCGAGCAGGCGCTCGAGCTGCGGTCCTTGCAGCGCTAGCCCGTGCCGCAGACTCTGCAGCGCGGATCCTTCTTCACCCGCACGCTGCGGATTCCCGAAGTTTTCGCGTCGATCAGCGTGAGGAGCCCGCGCGGCGTCTCGCCGGCGCCGGCGAGCAGCTTGACCGCCTCCATCGCCTGCATCGCGCCGATCGCGCCGGTGAGCGGCGCGAGCACCCCCATCACCGCGCACTGCACTTCCTCGACTTCGCCTTCTTCGGGAAACAGGCACGCGTAGCAGGGCGCGTCCGCGTGCCGCAGGTCGAACACCATCAGCTGCCCGTCCATGCGGATCGCGGCGCCGGCGACGAGGGGCTTCGCGTGCGCCACGCAGGCGCGGTTGAGCGCATGGCGCGTGGCGAAATTGTCCGAGCAGTCGAGGACGACGTCCGCCGCCGCCACCAGTGAGCCGGCGTCCTCGCCCGTCACGCGACTGGCGAGCGGAACGATCTCGACCTCCGGATTGATCGCGGCGAGGGCCTTGCGCGCCTCGGCGACCTTTGTCGCGCCGACCGAGTCGGTGCGGTAGAGGATCTGGCGCTGCAGATTGGTCAGGTCCACGGTATCGGCGTCGGCGATCGTCAGGCGGCCGACGCCGCTCGAGGCGAGATAAAGGGAAGCTGGGCAACCCAGACCTCCTGCGCCGACCACGAGCGCGCTGGCGGCGCGCAGCCGCTCCTGCCCCTCTACGCCGAACTCCGTGAGGAGAATGTGCCTGGAGTAGCGGAGGAGCTGCTCGTCGTTCAGCTGCCGGACTTGCTCTCGGCCGCGGCCTTCGGGGGCTGCCCTTGCACCGGCTTGCCCTGGAGGAAGTTGAGCGCCTGCGCGAGCTGGAAGTCCTCCTTCGAGCCGAGCTCGAGCGGCTTCGGCGGCTCGGCGGCGGGCGGCGTCGCCGCGGGCTTGACGCGCGTGCCGGTCTTCTTGTCGGCGCTCTTGTCGCGATCGTTGGCGAGGTGCCGCTCGAGGTCTTCCTCGCGCAGGCGCGCCTGCGCGCTCGCGCCCGGCTCCTCGACGACGATGTCGGGCGTGATGCCCTTGGCCTGGATCGAGCGCCCGCTCGGCGTGTAGTAGCGCGCGGTGGTGAGCTTGATCGCCGTGGAGTTGCCCAGCGGCATGATGGTCTGCACCGAGCCCTTGCCGAACGTCTGCGTGCCTATCACGGTGGCGCGCTTGTGGTCCTGCAGCGCGCCGGCGACGATCTCGGAGGCCGAGGCCGAGCCGCCGTTCACCAGCACCACCATCGGCACGTTCTTCACGCCCGCCGGCAGGTTCTTCAGCACGTCGTCGCGCGAGCCGCGCACGTAATCCTCTGGCGAGGCGAAGAACTTCTTCTTCGCGTCCTCGGTGCGGCCGTCGGTGGACACCACCAGCGTCTTGGCCGGCAGGAACGCCGAGGAGATCGCCACCGCGCCGTAGAGCAGGCCGCCCGGGTCGTTCCTCAGATCCAGCACCAGGCCCTTCAACTGGCCCTGCTTGTAGAGATTGTCCAGGTGCTTGACCATGTTGTCGGTGGTGGATTCCTGGAACTGCGACACGCGCACCCAGCCGTAGCCCGGCTCGATGATCTTGGACTTGACGCTTTGCACGCGGATCACGGCGCGCGTCAGCGTCACCACGATCGGCGCGGGCTCGCCCTTCCTCGAGATGGTCAGCGTGATCTGCGTGTTGGGCTTGCCGCGCATGCGCTTGACGGCGTCGTTCAGCGTCATGCCCTTCACCGGCGTGTCATCCAGCCGGATGATCAGGTCGCCCGGCTTGATGCCGGCGCGGAAGGCGGGCGTGTCCTCGATCGGCGAAACCACCTTGACGAAGCCGTCCTCCATGCCGACCTCGATGCCGAGGCCGCCGAACTGGCCCTGCGTGCCGACCTGCAGCTCCCTGAACGCCTCGGCATCCAGGTAGGCCGAATGCGGGTCGAGGCCCGACAGCATGCCGTTGATGGCCTCGTTGATCAGCTTCTTGTCCTCGACGGACTCGACGTAGTTCTGCTTGATGGCGCCGAACACCTCGGTGAAGGCGCGCAGCTCCTCGACCGGCAGCGGCGCGCGCGCCGCGCGGTCGGCGATGGCCTGAAAATTGAGGCTGACCAGTATCCCGGCGACGACGCCGAGCGCGACCAACCCGAAGTTCTTGAACTTGCCCATGTCGGTTCCTTACTTCAGGACAACCCAGCGCAAGGGGTCGAACGCCTTACCGAGATGCCTGAGTTCAAAGTATAAACCCGATTGCTCGTTGCCTCCGCTCGCGCCGACGGTGGCGATCGTCTCGCCCGCGGCCACCGGATCGCCCGGCTGCTTGAGCAGCGACTCGTTGTTGCCGTAGATCGACAGGTAGGCTTCGCCGTGATCGACGATCAGCAGGTTGCCGAAACCGCGCATCCAGTCGGCGTACACAACCTGGCCCGCCGCCACCGCGCGCACCGGCTGGCCTTCGGCGGCGCGGATGAACACGCCGCCCTTGCCGGCCGGCCCCTCGTTCCTTGGTGCGCCGAAACGGGCCACAAGTTCCCCGCGCACCGGCAGCCGGAGCTTGCCGCGCTGGCCCGAGAACGGCCCGGCGAGCGAGCCCAGCTCCGGGACTTTTTCCACACGCGCGTATCCCGCGCCGGGACGCGCTGCGAGCACGCGCCCGATCTCCTCCACCAGGCGCGAGAGGCGCTTTTCGTCGGCGAGCAGAGTCTGCATCTGGCGGCGCGAAGCGCGGATCTCGGCGGAAACGCGATCCAGCACCTGGCGCCGCGTGCGCCGCTCGGCGAGGAGCCGGGCGCGGTCGGCGCGATGCTGCGCCTCGATCGCCTCCAGCCGCCGGCGGCGCTCCTCGGTCGCGCGGCGCACCTCGCCGACTTCCGCGAGCCCCGCGCGCAGCTCGCGCAGCAGTTGCGCGGTCGCGCGCGAGAGCTCCGCGAGGTAGTAAAGGCGGCGCGCGACTTCCGAGGGATCTTCACCTGAGAGCGCGATCTTGACGGCATCGGGCGCCCCCGCCGCGTAGCGCGCGGCGAGTATGCGCCCGAGCGCCGCCTGCTGGCGCTGCAGGCTCGACTCGAGCGACCGCTGCCGCGCGCCGAGGCGATCGAGCTCCCCGCGCACGGCGCGGCTCTCGGCCTCGAGCGCGCGCAGCGCGCGGTTGGCGTCCGAGATCGCGCGCTCCGAATCGCGCAACGCGTCGCGCGCTTCGCGCCCCTGCGCCTCGCGCTCGCCCAGTCCGGATTTCAGTGCCTCGATGCGCGCGCGCAGCGCCTTCAGGTCCTCCTCGCGGTTCGACGCCGGCGCTGCCGGCGCCGCGGCGGCGGCGAGCAGCATGCCGAGGACGAGCGCGCGGATCAGGGCCTGGCCTTGCCCTGCGCGGAAACGGCGGCAACGCGGCGCGCCACCTCGTCGGGATCGCCGAGATAGCGGCGGCCGAGCGGGCGCAACTGGGCGTCGAGCTCGTAGACCAGCGGCACGCCGGTGGGGACGTTGAGCCCGACGATCTCGGCGTCGGACACGCCGTCCAGGTGCTTGATGAGCGCGCGCAGCGAGTTGCCATGCGCGGCCACCAGCACGCGGCGGCCAGCGCGCACGGCGGGCGCGATCACGCCGTTCCAGTACGGCAGCACGCGCGCCACGGTGTCCTGGAGGCACTCGGTGAGCGGCACCTCGGTGCGCGACAGTCCGGCGTAGCGCGGGTCGCCGGCGGCATCGCGCTCGTCGCCCGGGGCGAGCGCGGGCGGCGGCGTGTCGTAGCTGCGGCGCCAGGCGAGCACCTGCGCCTCGCCGAACTTCGCCGCCGTCTCGGCCTTGTTCAGTCCTTGCAGCGCGCCGTAATGCCGCTCGTTGAGGCGCCAGCTCTTCTCCACCGGC
>Ga0326726_10002373_pt1 | contig 17336 bp, 18 predicted proteins | sample MHFenrmetagenome_2_FD_207603 | JGI IMG/M metagenome (GOLD analysis project Ga0326726, IMG submission 207603) | Lab enriched peat soil microbial communities from Michigan Hollow, Ithaca, NY, United States - MHF15MN | ecosystem: Environmental > Terrestrial > Soil > Wetlands > Peat | place: USA... | reverse complement strand
CCCAGCCGCTGGAACGCGGGAACCGCGAGGTGGTAGAGCGAGAGGGCCCGCTCGCGCTGGCCCCGCAGGTTGGCCAGGGCCCCCAGGTTGTTGGTCACCCGGGCCACCACCAGGTGGTCCCCGGCGCGGCTGGCCAGCTCCAGGGCCCGCTGCAGCGAGGCGTCGGCCGCGGGGACATCACCCGACTCCAATTCCGCCACACCCAGCATGTTCATCACCCGGCGCAGACGCGGACCGTCGCCCAGCTGTTCGTATGGCCGTACCAGCTCTCTCAATCGGTCCCGGGCGTCCTGCACCCGGCCGGTGCGCAGCTCCGCCTCCGCCATGATCAGCGGCAGCTCGGCCGCGACCTCGGGCTCAGGGCAGGACTCCTCGAGCAGGGCGTACAGCTGGCCCCACTCCCCATCGGCACGGAGCCCCTGGCATCGGCCCAGCAGGGCCTCGAGCGCGCGCGAATCCAGGGTCACCGGCGCCGGCTCCTAGTAGGACAGCGCGTAACGGGTGAAGCCCGGGATGTCCGCGTCGACTTCCTGCGAGCTGGTGTCCACGTTGCCGGGCAGCAGGCTCCAGGGATCGCCGGGATGCTCCTGCCGCCAGATCCGGAGATCGAGAAGCAGCGCGCTGTCCGTCGAGTCTACCTTGCCGTCGCCGTTCAGGTCGGGATCGCACTCGCCGAACTTGAGCCACAACCGGGCCGGACGGCTGGGGGAGAATTCGAGGCCCTGGGGCGAGAACTCGGTGATGAACCTGAGGGTATCCACCACCTGGAGCGTGATGAGCACCGAGTCGCCCTGCGCGATCGGAGTGCCGTCAGGGTAGTTGACCAGCGAGCGGCTATCTACCCGGAAGCGGGCGAGTTCCACCGAATCCCCGCTGCCCGCCGGGGCGCGGTACATGATCCGCACCTCCCTGGTCTCGCCCCGCACCGCCCAGAAGCTGACCTGCCGTTCGCCCAACGCCGGCGCCCAAACGGCGGGGTGCAGGAAATGGAGGCTGTCCTGCACCGCCGTGGAATCCATCGGCGAGGAGCCGGCGGGAGACCCGTCTCCGGAGCACGCCACACCGAACAGAACGAGCCCCAGAATGGGGACTAGACGGGACATCAGCCTTCCTCCTCGGTAGGAACGTTCCGGCGGCCGCGCGCCGCCAGCAGTCGCAGCAGCCGGGTTCGGGAGATTCGGAGCCGGCGGGCGGCTTCACTCTTGTTGCCTTCGCACAGCCGCACCATGCCGCTCGCGGCGCCCCGAATGACCTCGGACATCGGAGCGGGGAACGGGATGCCCGACTCGCCCACGGCAAAGCGGGTCGGAGCGCCATCCAGATTGAGATCGGGGACGTCGAGCGGAGCCCCCGGGACGCCCAGCAGGATGGCGCGCTCCAGCACGTTGCGGAGCTCGCGCACGTTCCCGGGCCAGGTGTGGGAAGCCAGCGCGCGCTCGGCGGCCGCGGTGAGCCCCGGCACGGGGAGGCCGTACTCGCCGGCGAACCGGCTCAGGAATACGCGGGCCAGGGGGAGCAGGTCGCCGGTGCGGTCGCGGAGCGCGGGCAGCCTGAGCCCGACGACATTGAGCCGATAGTACAGATCCTCGCGGAACTCACCCCGCCGGGCCGCCTCCGCCAGGTCAACGTGGGTCGCGGCGATGACCCGGACCTTCACCTCGATCGGGCTGACGCCTCCCACCCGCCGCATCTGCCGCTGTTCCAGCACCCGCAGCAGCTTGCCCTGCAGGGGCGGCGAGAGATGACCGACCTCGTCGAGAAACACAGTGCCGCCAGCCGCCACCTCGAACAGGCCCGGCTTGGCAGCGCTGGCATCGGTGAAGGCGCCCTTCTCATGCCCGAACAGCTCGCTCTCCAGAAGGTGCTCGGGAATGGCGGCACAGTTGACGTCGACGAAGGGAGAGGCCCGCCGCGGACCATTGTAGTGAATGGCCCGCGCCAGAAGTTCCTTGCCGGTGCCGGTCTCCCCATTGATGAGGACGGTGACTCCGCCATGCGGAATGACCCGCGCGGCCCGCGCCAGAGTCTCTCTCAGCGCGGGACTCTGCCCCAGTATCCCCTCGAACTGGAACTTGGCGGCCTCCCGCGAGGCGAACCGCTCGGTGCCGGCGGCCAGCCGGATCCGCTCCGCCTGACTCGCCAGCCAGTCGCGCAACAGCTGCAGGTCCCCCGGCAGGGCGAAGTACGCCGCGGCGCCGGCATGGATGAGGCGCTGCGCCAGATGGTGATCCGGGAGGCCTCCCACCACCGCCGGTGAGATGGCGGCCGTTCGCAACCACTGCAATGCCTCGACCGTCAGAGACTCGACCCCGCCCACGGCAAGCAGCACCACCTGCTCTCCCGTAAGGGGCGGTGGTGGATCGGAGCGGTTGAACACTTCGAGCGCGAATCCGGTTTCCTCGGCCAGGCCGGACCACAGGGTGGCGAAGGAATCACTGAGCGCGCACACCGACAGGACCGGATTGGCCTGACTTGGAGCTGCGCGGGTAGTGGGCGGCATTGCGGCGTCGCGGTCGGGGTGGAATAGCGCTCGTGGCCCACTCTGCTGAGCAGGAGCTGGGCCCAGGATCCCGACCCGGAGCAGTGGCGCCAAGTCAATGCGCTGCATCGAGTTACTCGACATCGCCTGGCTTACCTGACCTCCCCTGTCGGAACGAATGATTCCACCCGTAGCGTTGCGATACAGTCTGGGCGACCGGGAAGGCGGCCACCGGCGACACCGTCCAGCCACGCTGCACCGCACTCCACAGGGGCAACGGGAGTGCCGCCGCGCGACGTCCGCTAACATCTTTCTTTTCTTGGAGTTGAACCGTGGAGCCTGGCACGCCATGGTGCAGTGGATCAATGCGGCTGGAGCGAGGCGCGACGATCTCGGAAGACTCACTCGCGGTACGGACATGGCCTGTGACTGACGCCGAGCTGGTCCGCATGGCCCAGACGGGAGACCGCGACGCCTTTGGGTCGCTGGTCGAGCGGCACGCACCGATGGTGCGCCGGCTGACGCGCGCGGTATTGGGTCAGGAGGAAGACGCGGAAGACGCCGCCCAGGATGCCTTCCTGTCGGCCTGGACCGCATTCGACCGGTTCGACGCCCGGGTGGCGCTGGGTCCGTGGCTGGCACGGATTGCCCTCAATGCCGCCCGGGATCTCCGGCGCCGCCGACGGGTCCGGAGCACGGAGCCGATCCCCGAGTCTCACGCCTCCGCCAGCCTGCTGCCGGATCACGATACCGAGCGGGCGCTCCTGCGAGAGCGCCTGGGGCGCGCCCTGAGGGAACTGCCGGAGCGGCAGCGAGTCGCGGTGGTGCTGTTCGAAGTCGAGGGCTACAGCCACGCTGAAGTCGGGGCCATGCTGGGCATCCCCGAGGGAACCGCGCGATCGGATGTGTTCCACGCGCGGCGCAAGCTGCGCCTCATGCTGGGACCACAGGAGCAGACCGGGGTTTAGCTCTGCCGGTCTCAACGAATCTCCCCCGGGGCGCGTATACACCGCAGAACCCGGGCGAGTCCGGCTGGCTCATGTGCCGGACGGTACCCCGACGAGGAGGATCACCGATGAGCGCTAATTCGCCTTTCGATGCGGGTCGGGATCGGGAGCTCGGCGACGCGCTGCGTCTGGTGCTGACACCCGGCGGGAATGCCGAGTTCGTGTCCCGGGTCCTCGCCAGTCTACCGGCAGCGGGATCGTTCTGGGACGTTCTCGCGGGATGGGCCCGTCCCGGGATTGCGGCCGCCCTGCTGGTCGCGGTCGCGCTGGGCTACTGGCTGGTGCCGCGGGACCAGGGCGGCCCTGCCCCCACCGCGGTCGAAGTCCTCGCGGCCGACCAGCCGCTCGACCAGGACGCGCTGACCAGCGTCCTTCTCGGAACCGGAAGGTAGGTCTCGCCCCGATGCTCACCAGCACCTGGAAGGCAGTGGCATTGCTCGCGCTCGCGGCCGCGGCCGGCGCCGCGGCAGGGAGCGTGGTGACTGCCCGCGCCGGCCGGGAGGGCCGGGAGGGGCATGGACGCGGCTACGGCTGGTATGTCGATCTGCTCGACCGGGAGCTGGACCTGTCGGATGCCCAACGCGACAGCGTCCAGGCCATCCTGAAGCGGCGGGAAGCATCGATGGATTCCATTCTGGCGGAGATGCGGCCCCGGATCGAAGCTGCCCGGGCCGTGATCCGCAACGAGATCGGCGCCCAGCTCACGCCCGACCAGGCCAGGCGCTACCAGGATCTCACCGCCCGGCTCGCGGCCGAGCGCAAGGAAAAGAGCAAGAGGGAGTCGAACCATCAATGACGAAGGACACGAACACTCCGTCACCGCGGCTCGGGGCGCTGCTGCTGTTGCTGCTCGGAGTCGGCGCATACCCGCTCCGGGCCCAGATTCCGAGCGTGACGCTGGAGGAGGCGGTCCGGCGGGCGAAGCAGGCACAGCCAAATGTGGTGCAAGCCCGGGGCTCGGTGCGGAGCGCGGAGGCACAGGTGCGCACGGCCAAGGGAGCCTATCTCCCCAACCTGACGGCAAACTCGTCAGGCGCCACCAGCTTTTCCGCCGGCCCTTCGCGTACCGATCCCAACACCCAGGAGATCATCAGCGGGGACCGGACGTCCAAGAGCATCAGCATGGGGCTGTCGGCCAGCGTGGACCTCTTCACCGGCTTCCGCCGGGGAGCGGACAGCCGCACGGCCAAGGCCACCCGCACAGCCGCGGAGGCTTCGCTCACCGACCAGGAGTTCCAGGCCGAGCTGGCCGCGACCCAGCAGTTCTTCGACGCACTGGCGGCGCAGGAGCTGGTAGCGGTGCGACAGGCAAGCGTGAAACTGGCGGAGCAGCAGCTGGCGATCTCGGTGGCGAAGCTCCGGGTCGGTCAGGCCACCCGGTCGGACTCGCTCCGATCCCTGGTGAACCTGGGCACCGCGCAGAGCAATCTGGTCACCGCCCAGAGCGACGTGGCCCGCACCCAGGCGGTGCTGGGCCGGACGCTGGGGCTGGATAGCCGGGTGCAGGCGACGGACGACTCCGCCTTCTACCGGACATCGCTGGTGCCGGACACCGTGGCACTGACGCAGGAAGCCCTGTCGCGGTCGCCCCAGGTCCAGGCGTCGGAGGCGAACACCCAGGCGGCGTCCGCCTCGGTCAAATCGGCCCGGGCACAGTACTTCCCCACCGTCGCCCTGTCCGGCTCCACCAGCTGGAACGGCAGCAACGGCAACGACTACCAGCTGTTCTCCAATCGACAGCTGACCCTGGGATTGAGCTGGCCGATCTTCAACCGGTTTCAGCGGGAGCAGACCATCGAGACCCGGCTGGCCAACCTGGACAACGCCGAGGCCACCGCGGCCGATACCCGGCGCGCGGTGCAGTCTTCACTCACCACCCAGTACGCGACACTGGACGCGGCGCGGGTACGGATAGATATCTCCCGGACCAGCATCGAGGCGGCGCAGGAGGACCTGCGGGTAGTCAACGCCCGGTACCAGGCCGGGGCTGCGACCATTCTGGACGTCCTGACGTCCCAGCAGGCGCTGGCCCAGGCCCAGGTGGATGCAGTGAACGCCCGTTTCGATTATCTCAAGGCGAAAGCCCAGATCGAGGCCCTCATCGGAAGGCATCTATGACCACCGCGCTGAAAGACACCGACGAACGGATGGCGATGCTGCCGGCCGATGTGCCGCGGGATGCCGTGATCGTGACCCGCAACCTGCAGCGCGAATACGACATGGGAGGCGAGATCGTCCGGGCGCTCCGGGGCGTGGACATTACCATCCGGCGGAACGAGTTCGTCGCGATCATGGGCCCCTCGGGCTCGGGCAAGTCGACCCTGATGAACCTCATCGGCTGCCTGGATACGCCGAGCAAGGGGGAGTACTGGCTCAACGGCCACCGGGTCTCCGAGCTGGGTGACGACGAGCTCGCCCGGATCCGGAACCGGGAGATCGGGTTCGTGTTCCAGACCTTCAACCTGCTGCCCCGGGCCGACGCGCTGCACAATGTGGAGCTCCCGCTGGTCTACGCCGGGGTGAGCTCCAAGGAGCGGCGGGAGCGGGCATCCGACGCGCTCGGGCGGGTGGGCCTGGGAGACCGGATGAGCCACCGGCCGAACGAGCTCTCCGGCGGGCAGCGCCAGCGGGTGGCCATCGCCCGGGCGCTGGTCAACCGGCCCAGCATCCTGCTGGCCGACGAGCCCACCGGAAACCTGGACTCGACCACCAGCACCGAGATCATGGCCCTGTTCAGGGAGCTGCACAACCAGAATCAGACCATCTTGCTGGTGACCCACGAGCACGACATCGCCGGTCACGCGGATCGGCAGATTCACCTGTTCGACGGCAAGGTCGAGCGGGATTTCCTGACACCGAGACACTAGGCGGCAGGCGTCAGACGGGAGACAATCCCCTGATCGCCGACTTGATGTCCGACGCCTGACGCCTGACGCCTAACGCTCAACGTTGAAGACCACTATGCGCACCAGACATCTCATCGCCCTCGTCACTCTCGCCGCCGGCTGCAAGAAGGAGGCACCGGCACCGGTCTACCAGGCCGTCGCGGTGGAGCAGCGGGACATCGTGGTCTCCGCCCAGGCCTCCGGCGCGGTCCAGCCGGACACCACCGTCGAGGTGAAGAGCAAGGCCTCGGGTGAGATCCTCCAGATCATGTCCGAGACCGGGCAACTGGTCCCCAGGGGCCAGATCCTGGTGAAGGTGGACCCCCGTACGGCCCGCAACGCGGTGGCTCAGGCCTCGGCCCAGGTCGAGGCGAGCAAGGCTCAGCTGGGGATCGCCGAGACCAACAAGAAGCGCGCCGACGACCTGTTCCAGTCGCAGGCGATCACCCAGCAGGAGCACGACCAGGCCATCCTGGACTACGCCAACTCCAAGGCCAACCTGGTATCCCAGCAGGTGGCGCTGGAGAATGCCCAGATTCAGCTCGAGGATGTGGACGTGAGGTCCCCGATCACCGGGACCATCATCGAGAAGGACGTGGAGCGGGGGCAGGTGATCGCCTCGGCTATCTCCAACGTCAGTGGCGGCACGGTGCTCATGAAGATGGCCAATCTGGACCTGGTGCAGATTTATACCCTGGTGGACGAGACCGACATCGGGAAGATCCAGCCGGGCCAGCGGGCCACGGTCACGGTGGACGCCTACCCCAACCGGCCGTTCGAGGGCACCGTCCTGAAGATCGAGCCGCGCGACACGGTCAGCCAGAACGTGACGATGTTCCCGGTCCGGGTGCGGATCGACAACCGGCAGGGATTGCTCAAGCCGGGCATGAACACCGAGGTGGAGGTGCACATCGGCGAGGCCCAGAGCGTGCTCGCGGTGCCCAACGCCGCGCTCCGCACGAGCAAGGATGTGGCCTCGGCGGCCCAGGTGCTGGGTCTCTCACCGGATGCGGTGCAGCAACAGCTGGCACAGCAGGAGCAGCCGGCCCCCACCGGGGATTCCACCCGGCGGGTGGGGCTGGCGGCCACGGTCCAGCGCGACAGCGGCTCGGCGAGCGCCGCCAAGGGCAATACCATGACCACCCCGGACGGCCGGGTCATCCCGCTGCCCCCGGGCGTCACCGAGCAGCAGGTGCGGGCGATCTTCGCCAAGTTCAGAAACGGCGAGCAGCCCACCCCGGCGGAACGGGCTATCCTGCAGCAGCTGCGCCAGGCCGGTGGTGGCGGGAGGCGGGGCGGCTCCGGAGAGGGTACCCAGCTGAGCGGCTCCAACTACCTGTTCGGTGGGGACTACATCGTCTTCACCATCCGCAACGGCAGCATCACCCCGCGCAAGGTGCGCACCGGGATCACCGATCTCGACTACAGCGAGATCAAGTCCGGGCTGCAGGCGGGAGACTCGGTGCTGGTGCTGCCAAGCGCGAGCCTGATCCAGTCGCAACAGGAGTTCAAGAACCGGTTCAACCGGATGACCGGCGGCGGCTCGCTGCCCGGGGTGCGGTCCTCCACCTCGTCGCCAACCCCAACCACGGGCCAGCAGGCTCGCCCGACCAGGCCGTAGCCATGCTCATCGGCGAAACCGTCGGCGTCGCGTTCTCCTCGATCCGCGCCAACAAACTGCGCGCTGCCCTGACCATGCTCGGGATCATCATCGGGGTCGGCGCGGTCATCACGATGGTGGCGCTGGGCACCGGGGCCCAGAAGGCCGTGAACGACCGTATCGCGGCGCTCGGCGCCAGTGTGTTCTACGTATACCCGGGGCAGTCGTTCCGGGGCGGGGTAGCCTCCAACAATCGGGTCAGCCTGACCTACGACGACTACCTGGCGGTCAGGCGTGACGGAAACCTGCTGGCCGCGGTGATGCCCCAGATGCAGAATCAGCTGCAGATCAAGTACGGCAACCAGAACCTGAACGAGCCACTCGTCGGGACGACGGCCAACTTCGTGAACGTGCTGAACTACACCCTGCCCTTCGGCCGGTCGTTCACCGAGGGCGAGGACAACGCCCGGCAGCGCTATGCGGTGCTGGGATCGTCGATCCCGGAGCTGCTCGGGGTGAACCCGGCGGCGATGATCAACCAGACCATCCTGGTCCGGGGGATTCCGTTCGAAGTCATCGGAGTGCTCAACTCCAAGGGCGCGGCCGGCTCCTTCAACGATCCAGACGAACAGGTCTTCATCCCGCTGGAAACCGCGCGCTTCCGGGTGTTTGGGACCGACCGGCTCCGCTCCCTCGGGATCCAGGTAAAGCCCAATCTCCCGCTGCAGCAGGGCATGGTGAACCTGGAGTCGATCCTGCGGCGGGAACACCGGATCCAGCCTGGAGCCGAGAACGACTTCCAGATCCGCAATCCGCAGGACATCCTGGCCACCCAGCAGCAGGCCACCGAGGTGTTCACCTACCTGCTGGCCAGCATCGCGGCGGTGAGCCTGGTGGTGGGCGGAATCGGGATCATGAACATCATGCTGGTCTCGGTCACCGAGCGCACCAAAGAGATCGGGGTCCGCAAGGCGCTCGGCGCAACCCGCGGCAACATCCTGCTCCAGTTCCTGATCGAAGCCATCGTCCTGTGCATGGTCGGCGGGATCCTGGGCATCCTGATCGGCTCGGGCAGCGCGGTGGCCCTGGCGCGGTTCCTCCAGTGGAACACGCTGATCTCGCCGACGTCGGTCATCGTGGCCTTCGTCTTCAGCGCGGCGGTGGGACTCTTCTTCGGGGCATGGCCGGCCAGCCGGGCGGCGAAGATGGATCCGATCATGGCGTTGCGGTACGAATGAACGTTCCACGTTCCGCGTTCCGAGTTCCGCGTTGGCCTGAACTGCCCAACGGTTGACCCCTCACCTCGCCCGGGACAGACGGCCCATGGCTGGCTGACGGCTGACGGCTGATGGCTGACGGCTGACGGCTGACGGCTGGCGGCCAACGGCCAACGGCCAACGCCCTCCCAGGATGTGTCAACCCCGACGCCAGCCAACGTCAGAATGAGGCAGCGGAGCTACATTCGCCTTTGTAGCCCTGTTGCCTCGTTGCTTTGTCGCCCTTGTCGCGTCGTCGCCTCGTCGCCTCCTCGCCATCACATGACCAGACCCTTCCTCCCCGCCCTCGCACTCATCGTCACCGCCGCCTGCGCCTCGTCCCAGAGACGCGGTCCTCCCGGCGGGTTTCCGCCCCCGGACATCAGCTTCACCCAGCCCCATGCCGTCGCCGTGACCGGTGTCCCCCAGCTCCCCGGATTCAGCACCGCCGTTAAGGTGGGCAACACGGTGTATCTCTCGGGCCAGGTTCCGCTGGATAGCGCCGGGCACCTGGTGGGCAAGGGAGACCTGGGCGCTCAGGCGGCCCAGGCCTTCGCCAACATGGCGCATGTCATCCGCGCGGCCCGCGGCGTGCCGGCAGACCTGGTGCAGCTCACGGTCTACGTGGTCGGCTACGACACCAGCGCGGCCGGCGTGGTCCGACGGGCGGTGGAGCCGTACGTCGAGCCGCTGGTGCCACCCGCGCTCACCATCGTTGGGGTGGCCACCCTGCCGGAGCCGAATATGCTGATCGCGGTGGACGGTATTGCCGTGCTCAGGGGGCAGCTGCCGGACAAGATGCGGGATAGGGGGCGGTAAGGCGGCAAGGCGGGAAGGCGGGAAGCCAGGAAGGGCGGGACGAGGCGAAAAGGACGCGAGATGCGCGAACCTATCATCCTCGGCCATCCCGCCCTCCCACCGTTCCGCCGTCCTGCCCTTCCGCCAATGATTAGATTCTCCGCCCATGCTCCTCGCCATCCTGCTCGCGCTGCACCAGTCAGCGCAAGACTCTGTGGTTGTGCCCTACTCCGTCACCATTCCGCGGCTCGAAGCCACGGTCACGCTGGATGGGCGGCTGGATGAGCCCGTGTGGCGCCAGGCCGCGGTGCTGGATCGGTTCCACCAGTATCAACCGGTGGACAGCCGGCCGGCGGAGGAACGCACCGAGGTGCGGATCTGGTATGCTCCCAACGCCATCTATTTCGGGATTACCGCGTGGGACAAGGCCGGGGGGATCCGGGCGACCGTGGCGGACCGGGACAACCTGGACACCGACGACCGGATCACGATCTACCTCGACACCTTCAACGACCGGCGCCGCGCGTTCTTCTTCACGGTGAATCCGCTCGGCATCCAGGAAGACGGGGTTAGAAGCGAAGGCGGGTTCACCGCAGGCTCGCTGCAGGGCGGGCTGACCGACAAGAACCCCGACTACCTGTGGCAGTCACACGGCCAGGTCACCGATTCCGGGTATGTGGTTGAAATCCGTATCCCGTTCAAGAGCCTGCGCTATCCCGGCAACGGTGCCCAGACCTGGGGCCTCAACGTTGCCCGCGTGGTGCAGCGGACCGGATACCAGGACACCTGGACCGACACCCGACGGGCCAACGCCAGCTTCCTGCTTCAAGCCGGCAGCGCCGACGGCCTGCACGACCTCGAGCGCGGCATCACCGCCGAGCTGCAGCCATTCGTGACCGCGCAGGCCAACGGCATTCGAGCCAGCAGCGGGCGGTTCGAGCGGGAGAACCTCGATCCCAGCGCCGGCGCCAACCTCAGGCTGGGCCTGACCAGCAACCTCTCGCTGGATGCCACCTGGAACCCCGACTTCAGTCAGATCGAATCGGACGCGAGCCTGGTCACCGTGAACGAACGGTTCGCGCTGTTCTTCCCGGAGAAACGCCCCTTCTTCCTGGAGGGCATCGAACTCTTCGCCACCCCCAACCAGCTGGTGTACACCCGCCAGATCGTGAATCCCATCGCCGGCGGGAAGGTGACCGCCAAGCTGGGCCGCTACAACCTGGCCAACCTGATCGCGCTGGACGAGGCGCCAGGCCCGGATGCGTTCTTCACCGTCACCCGGGTGCGCCGCGATATCGGAGCCAACTCCACCGCCGGGCTCACGGCGACCACCCGGGATCAGGACGGCGGGTTCAACCGGCTGGTGGCCGGCGACGCCCGCTTCGTCTTCGGCAAGCTGTACTACGTGGCGGGACAGCTGGGAGGGTCGTGGACCCGGGACGCCACGGGCGGCAGCACCAGAGGCAGCCCGCTCTGGGAAGCGGAGTTCGACCGTACCGGGAGAAGCTGGGGATTCAACTACAAGGTCACCGGCATCGGGGAGGACTTCGAGGCACAGAGCGGCTTCGTGCCGCGCAACGACATCGTTCAGGCGCATGCCTTCAACCGGTTGTCGTTCTACGGCGGCCGAGGCGCGCTGGTCGAACAGTTCACCATGTTCGCGGGGCCCACCCGGCTGTGGCGCTACCAGGACTTCATTCGCGACGCGCTGGAAGGCAGCGAGAGCATCGATATGCAACTCACGCTTCGGGGTGGGTGGGGGGCGACCGGCCACGCGGAGCACAATCTCACCGATCTCAGACGCGAGGATTACGCCAACTACACCGTGGACCAGGGCGCCGGACCGGTCGCCTACCGGCCGCTGAGCGGCGTGGATGACGGGTTCGCCACCTCGTTCGGGGTCACGACCCCGACCTGGCAATCGGCCAACGCGACGGGCCAGATCGCCCGGGAACGAGGCGTGATCTTTCCCGAGGGATCCCTCGGCTACGAGACCCGGCTCACCGGAAGCCTTGCCCTCCGTCCCACCGGCTCCATCCGGTTTACCGCCTCGCAGACTTATTCCAGGATCACCCGCGGTCGGGATGGCTCGGAGTTCGCCCGGACGATCATTCCCCGGCTCAAGCTGGAATACCAGCCGCGCCGCAGCCTGTTCTTCCGGGTGATCGGGGAGTATGTGTCGGAGCGGCGCGCGCAGCTCCTCGATGCCCGCACCGGCGATCCGCTGCTGGTGGACGGCGCGCCGGTTGGATCCTCGGAATCCGACCGCTTGCGGGTGGATTGGCTGGCGTCCTTCGAGCCAACCCCCGGCACCGTCGCCTTCTTCGGCTACGGCTCCTCGCTGGATGATACCAGTGCCTTCGGACTCCACCGGATGCAGCGGTCGAGCGACGGCTTCTTCGTGAAGCTGGCGTACCAGATCAGGCGGTAAGGCGGGAAGGCGGGAGGAGCCTCCCATCCCGCCTTTCCGCCGTTCCGCCGTCCCGCCCTAGGTCGCCTCCACCCACACGCTCGCCACACCCGTGGCATCGTAGTGGACCGACACGTGCCACGGCTGGCAGCAGACCTGGCAATCCTCGACGTAGTCCTGTTGTTCTCCGCCGCCCGGGTCCAGTGCGATGGTACACTCCTCCCCGCAGTACGGGCAGGTGACCTCCGCCTCGAGATCGGCCACGCCGTCACCGAGGGGGAATTCTCCGTCGAGTGGATCGGGCGGGCCGATCATGGCTGCGAGGGAGTGAGGACCAGCTGCGTGGTCTTGGACATGGGCCTGTAACCCCGAAGGTTCGTGCCGGGTTCCGCCGCGGGCTTCGCCGAGGGATGGCTGGACGCTTGCTCCGGACCCTTTAGAGAGCGAGCTTACCTGCGCCAGTCCGACCCCGGGAAAATGTCGCATGACTCGCACCCGTATCATCGGGACCGGAAGCTCGGTCCCCGATCGCGTCGTGACCAACGCGGAGTTGTCGGAGCTCATGGACACCTCCGACGAGTGGATTCGAACCCGTACCGGCATCCAGGAACGCCGCTGGGTCCGGGAAGGAGAGACCGGGGCCGACCTCGCGCGCCGCGCCGCCGATCAGGCCCTGGCCATGGCGGAGGTGAGTGCCGGGGAGCTGGACGCCATCGTGTACGCCACCTGCACGCCGGACCACTTCATTCCGGGCAACGGGGTGTACCTGCAGCGGCTGATGGGGGTGCCCAATATCCCGGCGATCGACATCCGCATGGCCTGCAGCGGATTCGTCTATGCCCTGTCGGTGGCGGACGCCTTTATCCGCACCGGTGACTACCGGCGGATCCTGGTGATCGGCGCCGAGATCCAGTCCACCGGCCTGGACACCTCCACCGAGGGCCGCAACACGGCGGTCATCTTCGCCGACGGCGCGGGCGCAGTGGTACTAGTGCCGTCCGACCAGCCCGAGCGCGGCCTGCTCGGGTTCGATCTGCATTCGGACGGGGCCCACGCCGAGATGCTGTGGGTCGATACCCCCGGGTCGATGCACCATCCCCGCATCAGTCACGAACAGCTCGACCAGGGCCGTCACTTCGTCAACATGGACGGCAAGGAGGTCTTCCGGCACGCGGTGACCCGCATGCCGGAATCGGTGCGAGCCGTGCTGGGCAAGGTAGGCCTGTCACCCGCGGACATCTCGCTGCTGCTGCCTCACCAGGCCAATCTGCGCATCTCGGAGATGGTCCAGCGCAATCTCGAGCTGCGGGACGACCAGGTGTACAACAACATCCAGCGCTATGGCAATACCACCGCAGCCACGATCCCGATCATGCTGGACGAGACCCTCCGCGCGGGCCGGATCAAGCCGGGCGACGTGTTGGTGATGACGGCATTCGGGGCGGGTTTTGCGTGGGGGAGCACAGCGATTCGTTGGTAGGGCCAGGGCGGTGAGCGGCGGAACGGCGGGAGGGCGGAAAGGCGGGAAATCGCACCGATCCCCTTCCGCCGTCCCGCCTTCCCGCCTTCCCGCCTTCCCGCCTCAGTCCGTCGGCAGCCCCGGTGTGAGCCCGCGATGTCCGCAGTTCTGATCCACCAGAATCCGGAAGCTCAACCGGCGCGCCGTGGTATCGACCGCCAGCACCTCCAGCTTGGCATAGAAGGGAAGACTGTCGCTGCAGGTCGGGACGATGGCCGACCGCACGTAGTAGCGGTCGCCGGGAGCGATCGGAACGGCGGTCGCGGTCGCATAACCATTGCTCGGTGCCAGCACCATATGATCAAACTGGAGCGAGGTCGCCGCCAGGCCGGGCTGGAGCGACGTGTCCGGCACCGCGTTGAGATACCCTGCCGGGAGCAGAACGGAGCTGCCATCCGCCTGCAGGTCGAAGGCGAAGTCGAACCGGGCGCTCTCGGTCGTCTGCACCCGCACGGCTCCGTTGAGGGCGTAAGCACTGGCGGCCGCCACCGGGGTCCCGGTGAGGGCGGCCAGCGAGACCGTATCCACCTGGTTGGCCACCGTGGGGGCCACCGACGTCGTGTCGCTGCAACCCCCGGAGGTGAGGATCAGCAGGACCAGCAAGACCGCTACCCAACTCTTCATTGCGGCGGGCTGCTCGGAGGCGCCTCTCCGGACGGCGGAGCCCCGCCCGACCGGCGCTGGCGGAACCGGTCCTCTGCTTCCTTCCGCCGAGATTCGCGCCAGGTCTGGTATTGCTTGATCTGGTCCTTGCTCAGGAAATCGCCCAATGCCCCGTCAAACGCCTTCTGACGGTCCTGCAGAGTCTGCATCGTTTCCCGCATCCCGTCGCGGGACTGCCGCCGCGCATCCGGATCGCCGCCGCCTTCGCTGCCGCCGGCCTGCCTGGCTTCCCGCGCCTTCCGGATCTGATCACGCTCGGTCTCGGTAGACGCCATCAGATTCTGGTAGAGTGTGGCGTACCGCTGTTTCTGGGCATCATCCAGGGGGACGATGGTGACGAACTGGTCCGGGGATGGCGGGCCTTCGACCACCACCGGATCGAACGCGGCTCTGCGGCCCATCCCGGGGCGGCCGCCCATGCCCTGTCCCCGCTCCGGGCGGTCACTGGGGTATTGCGCTGCGAGGGATGCCGCAGTAACCGTGACGAGGAGCAACACCGCGGGAAGGAGACGAACTCTGGGGACGTGGTGCAGCATGCGGACCTCCTGAGGTATGACAGGCCTGCTTCCAGAGCGCATTACGTCCAACCAGCCCGCTCCGTTGGTCCGACGCGCCGGTCTCTCAGCGCGCCAGAGTGGCCCTGAACCCAGCTGTGGCGGGATCGGGGCGCTCCAAGGCCGCGCTGAATCTTGAGGCTCGGGCGTTCCGTACTGTAACGACGACAATTCAACTCTCCCGCTAGAGGCGGACCTATGGGATGGATCTATTTTGCGCTCATCTTTGCCGCCGGGTTCGGTGGCTTTGTCCTGGCCCGTGCTTTTGTCCGCAAGCGGTTGCGCTTCGTGGATGGGATCTACTCTCCCGCGGCCCCCTGGATCGCCGGTCTCGTCGCCGCCGTGATCGCGTGGCCGGTGGCGCTGCTGCCGCTCGTGACTACGACCACCACTACGATCTTCGGACTCGGAGCCGGTTTGGGCACGGCCAGCGGGGTGAAGGCGCTGAAGCGGGGCGACACTCGCTGACGGAAGGGGCGTACGTCGGTGGGCCGGTACCCGTGGGCTGAGCGCGGCTTGGCTGCCCCGGGTCACCGGCCCGCTGCCATTCCCTGGCCCACTATCTTCCCCGCATGCCAACCATCACCTGTACCCGCTGCGGCCTGGCGCGGGACCAGATGTCCTTCCGCCCCTTCCAGAACGACCTGGGGCGGCGGGCATTCGAAGAGATCTGCGCGGTATGCTGGAGCGAGTGGCTCAAGACCCAGCAGCAGCTGATCAACCACTACGGCCTGAACGTGCGGGAGCAGAAGTCCAAGGACTTCCTGTTTCAGCAGATGGAGCAGTTCTTGTTCGCTGCGAAGAGCTAGAAGTGAGAAGTGAGAAGTGAGGAGTCAGAAGGGGATGCGGCTGATCTGTCATTCCGAGGGCGCGGAGCGCCCGAGGATCCCTCAACGTGAGAGCGGTGCCGACCTCGAGGGATCCCTGTGCCCGCTCCGCCGGCCCTCGGGATGACTTACCGCGCATATCTCACTTCTCACTTCTCACTTCTCACTTGTCACTTCTCCCTGCTCACCACGTCATCCCCAGCCGGAAGTTCGCATCGACTGCCGGACCGCTGGGCCACAGGTCTTCGGTCATCCCGAACCGGAACTCGCGGCCGCTCTTCCCCCGGATCATCCAGCCGAAGTCCACGGTGAAGTCCCAGCGATCGAGCTGCCCGGCTCCGGTGTGATCGTAGTAGGGACTGTGGAGGAACAGATTCCCGAAACTCCATAGCCCCCCGAAGGTGCGCCAGCGAATCCCGGATGTCCCCAGGAAGAAGAACCGATTCTGGTAGCGGGAGAGGTCACCATGCCGCGGGGTGAAGCCGGTGCTCGCCGACCCCTCATAGATCAGCCGTGGGGTCACCGAGGAGCGGAAGGTGTTGAGCAGGCTGAATGACGGCACTCCACGGGCAAAGCCATCACCAAACGTGCTGGTCGGCAGGGTGATCGACACGACGGACTGGGCCTTCCCGCTGTGCCGGCGGCCGAGTCCCAGTCTCACATCCCCGAGCCCAAACCCCTTCCGCTCGAACTGGAATCGGCGGCCGCCGGTATCGCGGTAGAAATAGGAGTAGCTGTCGTGCGGCCGCTCCTCCCGTTCGGGGAACCTGATGCCGAACAGCCCGTGGTACCAGTTGAGGAAGCCGTCCAGGAAGCCGTTGTAGCTCCCCCCGACCCACCCTTCGCCCGATACGAAATAGCGCGACCCCAGGTCACGGGTCGCGCTCAGGTTGAGGCGCAGCACCTCGGCGTCGAGCAGGTAAGAGGTGTCCGCCAGGGTGCCCCGGAACCCGATCTCCACCATGCTCGCGTAGTCCAGGGCCGCAGCGACTCTCCAGCCCGCCGAGGGAGCCACGAAGGGCTGGAAGTACAGTCCAGTCCGTGATTCAGCTACGGGATTGGCCGGGTGGAGAATCGGCAGGGACTGGGCCCCGGCCCGCAGCGGAGCCAACACCGCTACCAGCCCGATCAGCATTCGATGCGAGGCCACTGAGAAGAAGCGGATGGACGCGCCTCCCGCTGGGGTCAAGGCAAGGGAACGCCCCGCCTCATTCCGGCAAGGCGAGGCGTCACTGAACGTTCACCCCGGAAGGGATAGCGCCGCCCGGGTCCTCGCGGCAACCCCGCCGGCGACCGAGCCAGGTGGCTTCAACATCCCGGGGAGTCGCGCCGTATTCC
>Ga0326726_10002371_pt1 | contig 17343 bp, 15 predicted proteins | sample MHFenrmetagenome_2_FD_207603 | JGI IMG/M metagenome (GOLD analysis project Ga0326726, IMG submission 207603) | Lab enriched peat soil microbial communities from Michigan Hollow, Ithaca, NY, United States - MHF15MN | ecosystem: Environmental > Terrestrial > Soil > Wetlands > Peat | place: USA... | reverse complement strand
AACACTAGCTATCGCGTCCGGGCGGAAGGACAAAAGCAATCAGCATCTGTACGCATGGCAATCCCGATTGGCACCTCGACCATTCCATTCCCCTCGCAGCAGGGCCTTTTTGCCATTGCCATGCATAACACGTATCGTTACACTATACAAGGTGATCAAGAGCTTTCACCACCGGGGAATTGAAAAGTTCTTCCACACGGGGTCGAAGGCAGGGATTCAACCGAAGCATGCCGCCAAGCTTCGCCTGCAGTTGTTTGCGCTTGACAACGCCAGGCGGCCCGGCGACATGAACGCCCTGGGCTGGAACTTGCATCCTCTGGCCGGAAAGCTTCGTGACCATTGGGCTGTTTGGGTCAGCGGGAACTGGCGTCTGACTTTCAGGTTTGACGGCGAGGACGTGATCCTCGTTGACTATCAGGATTATCACTAGGAGTTCTCTATGCGCATGCACAATCCGCCGCATCCGGGACAGGTTCTCCGCGAGTACCTCGGAGGCATGGCGGTGTCGGCGGCAGCTGCACACCTGCAGGTTACCCGGGTGACTCTGTCGCGAGTGCTGAACGGCAAATCGGGCATCTCCGCCAACATGGCCCTCCGGCTGGGAGCTGCCTTGGGCACTTCGCCTGACCTCTGGATCAACATGCAGGCCCAGTATGATCTCTGGAGGGCCAGGCGAGGCAGGCAACCAGCAGTTCGGCGTTTCCCGCAGGTGTCAGGGATTGATCAAGGGGACCATAATTTGATCACCTAGCCAGACGCCCTCGTCTGGGCGGGCGAGCGAAGCTCGCCAGTGCGGACTACGTCTGCCAGGCAGCTGCGGACAACTGTCCCTACGTAATGCATCAATTCCGCAGCGTCTTGCCCGTCTTCAGCGTGTACTGAATCCGCTCCTGCGTCTTCCTCTCGCCGCACAGCGACTTAAACGCCTCGCGCTCCAGGTCCAGAATGTACTGCTCGCTCACCGGCGTCCCCGAAGTCACATTGCCGCCGCACAGCACTTCTGCAACTTTGGTGGCGATCTTCACTTCGTGGTCGGAAATGTACTCCCCTTGCCGCATGATGTGCACTCCCAGCCTCAATGCCGCCAGGACGTTCTCTCCGGGCGCTGGGATATCGGTGCGGGGTTGCGGGGGTTCGTATCCGGCGCGAACCAGCTCCAATGCGCGCGCCTTGGCATCGGCCAGCACGCGCTCCCGGTTCATGGTGATGTTGTCGGACTCCTGCAGGAAACCGAGTCCGCGCGCTTCGGGGGCGGAGGTCGCGACCTTGCCTGTGGCGATGGTTTCGAAGGCCTTCTTCATGGCCTCGATGAGTTCGATGGACTCGCCGCGCCCCGGACGAATCGTCGCCGCACTGTCCACCGCGCGCAGCAGCATCTCTTTGCAGCCGCCTCCTCCCGGCAAAAGGCCGACGCCAACTTCCACCAGTCCGGCGTAGAGTTCGGCATGCGGCTGGCGAGCTACGGCGTGCAGTGAGATTTCAGTTCCGCCGCCTAAGCACAGCCCGAAAGGCGCTACCACCACCGGTTTAGTCGAGAACTTGATGGCCTGGGTCATGCCCTGAAACTGGCGGATGGCGAGATCAACCTCGTCCCACTCTTCTTCCTGGACAGACATAAGCAGCAGCATGACGTTGGCGCCGACCGAGAAGTTGTCGGCGTCGTTGGTGATGACGAAACCGTCGAATCCATCGCCGGGGCCGCCCGGCTTCATGGTTTGAGTAATAAGGCTGACTATGTCGCCGCCCAGTGAGTTCATCTTGGAATGAAACTCGATGCAGGCGACTCCATCACCCAGATCGATCAGCGACGCCCCGGAGTTTTCCTTGACCACACCGTTGGATTTCTTTGCCACCCCGACTGACCACACGCCTTCAGGAACTTTCACAGGTTCGTACTTCGCCGTCTTCAAATCGAAGTAGGACCGGCCCGAACCGGCCTTGGGATCGTCCTGGTACCAGCATTTCTTCCCCGCTGTGAGCAACTGTTCGACGTTTGCCGCGACTGGACGGCCTTCCTTTTTCATGCGGGCCACAGTCGCCTCAAGGCCGGCGGCATCCCAAAGTTCGAAGGGCCCCAGCTTCCAGTTGAAGCCCAGGCGCATGGCGCGGTCGATCTCCACGATGGAATCTGAGATTTCGGGAACCCGATTGGCAGAGTAGTTCCACAGATCGGAAAGAACAGACCACAAAAATGCGCCCGCTTTGTCCCCTTTCTGTGGGCTGCCCTCAAGGCCAAGCAATGTGCGCAGGCGCGCCCCCGGATCCTCGATGTTTTTCGCCAGGTCGAGAGCTGGGAACTTGGGTTTCTGACGGGGCCGATACTCAAGCGTCTTCCAGTCGAGTGCGAGCCGTTCCTCTGCCGATTTGCCGGCATCTTCGGGCGAGGATGCCCGCCTTCCACTCTTCTTGTAAAAACCGCCCTTGGTCTTGTCCCCCAGCCACTTGCGTTCCAGCATTTGCTTGTAGAAGTCAGGCAGCTTGCTGGTGTGGGGCGGGCACTCCTGCCCGCCTGCTTTCTCCATGTTCCCGACCACATGACCCAGAATGTCGAGCCCCACCAGATCAATCGTGCGGAAAGTTGCGGACTTCGGCCAGCCGACTGCATCCCCCGTCAACGCATCCACATCCTCGATGCTAAGGTCCATCTCCTGCATCAGCCGCATCACGTTGAGCACAGAAAACGTGCCGATACGGTTGGCGATGAAGTTGGGTGTGTCCTTGGCGAACACCACACCCTTGCCGAGATTCACGTCGCTGAAGTGGGCGACGGCCTCGAGGGCAGCGCGGCCGGTTTCCGGTGTAGGGATAATCTCCAGCAGCCGCATGTAGCGCGGCGGATTGAAGAAATGCGTACCAAACCAACACTTGCGGAAATCGTCGGAAAAGCCTTCGGCGATCTTTGCCACCGGCAGGCCACTGGTGTTTGTGGTGATGATCGTCCCCGGCTTACGGATGGCTTCCACCTTCTTCAAGAGCGCTCGCTTGAGGTCGAGATTTTCGACGACGGCTTCGATGATCCAGTCCACCTCGCTCAACCGCTTGAGGTCATCTTCAAAGTTCCCGATGGTGACCAGGCGCGCCAATCCAGGTTCGTAGAAAGCCGCGGGCTTGGATTTCTTAGCCGCCTCCAGGCCGGCGGCGGCGATTTTGTTCCGGGCAGGACCGTCGGCATCAGGAGGAACGATGTCGAGCAGATAACTGGGGACGCCGGCATTGGCAAAGTGGGCGGCGATGCGTGCGCCCATGGTACCGGCGCCGAGAACGGCAACTTTATGAATTCGCTTCATGGAAAACCTCTGAGGAACGACGGAACCACAATATAGGCAGCGCGAGTCAATTCATGTGTGGGGCGGACACTCTTGTCCGCCGCCTTTGACCTTGATTCTCTTGGTTGTGGTTTTTAGTCTATCCAGTCAACGTCAAAGGCGGCCAACAAAAAAGTGTACTCCGATATCCGGGGCTCTGCTAGGGCACCTTATCGATAGCCCACTCGTCTTTGCCGGCCCGAACGACAATGATTTGCGATTTCTGGGTTCGGCCGCACCGGTTCGACTCTGAGTCAGAAATAAAGAAAGTGACCGGAAAGGCGTAGCGCCCGCCTTTCAGCTTTCTTCCTCGCGCGATTTCGTAAGCCGCATCGTTTCCGGAAGAGAAGAAACTGTCCGTGCGCTCCTGCGAGCTGCTCTGTTTCGCAGCATCGGTAAGCATGAGCAGCCCAGTTTCGTGGTCCTGGTTCTGCCAGGCCTGCAGAAAGCGATTGGCCGCCGCCAGGGCAGAACTGTAGCCGCGATCAGGGACGGCAAGGGACGACGAATGCTTGTTCCTGGCGGCGGTCGGCGTGGACAACCACGGTGCCACCGAAAGAATGATGAGCGGGAAGGCAAGATGCATTCCCGACAGCCGGCGAGACGTCGGCCCTGCAAGTTCACTGTTCACACTTAAATTATGAGGGAAGGCAGAAATTACTCCAAGACACCACCGAGGTTCTCTCTTGCAGCCTGCGATCCGGAAGAACGAGGAGGACGGGCGTCCCCGCCCGTCGCACGCGGGCGAGGGCGCCGGCGCCACACTAAACTTATGAAATCAATTTGGCTAGGGCAAAGGCCGCGGCTGCCGCCACACTGCCGATCACCATCGTCTGCAACGCACTGCGCCCTGGGCCAGCTCCCGTATAACGACCCTTCATGTAGCCAAAGATGCCGAGCGCGGCCAGGGTCACCACCGCCGAGTAGGCAAGCCCGTGCACGGCACTGGAGAGAAGGATATAGGGCGAGAGTGGAATCATGCCGCCCGCAACATAAGAGGCGGCGATGGTGGCAGCGCTGGTTACCGCGCGGCGCGGGTCGGGCTCTTCCAGACCCAGTTCGAAGCGCATCATGAAATCCACCCAGGCGTCGGGACGGCGGCTGAGCGCTTCGACGACCGGCGTACTTTCCGCTTGAGTCATGCCGTAGGACTGGAAGACGCGTCCCACTTCGGCCATCTCTTCTTCAGGAATTTCCTTGATCTCCCGATATTCGCGCGCCCGTTCCTGCTCGTAGTGTTCGGCGTCGCCGCGGGCGGCCAGGTATCCGCCCAGGCCCATGGCGATGGAGCCGGCCGCGATCTCAGCCAGCCCGCCTACCACGATGAGCCGGGTGTTTTGCACCGCGCCTGAAAGTCCGGCGGCCAGAGCGAAGGGCACCGTAAGGCCATCGGCCATGCCGATGACTACGTCGCGCACCAGATTGGTGGCCATGAAGTGGGTCTCGACATGTTCATGCGGCATGATCAGACCTCCGGATGAGATTGCAGATATTTTTGGGCCCGCCGGACCACATCCCGTTCGCCCCGATACGCCAGCTTGCGCGGTGCTTCCTCCAGCGGAATCCAGAGCGCACGCTTTACCTCCGCCCGCATCTCACGCGAAACATCATCAATTTGGCCGGAATGATAACGCAGCAGGAAGAACGAAACGATCTTGAACACCCGCTGCTCGTCTCCCCAGGAGCGCACATAAACGTACTTGATGTCTCCCAGCTTGGTGATCGGCGTGGCGATCAGTCCCGTCTCCTCGCGCACCTCGCGCAGGGCCGCCTCCTCGGACTTCTCGCCCGGATCCACCAGCCCCTTGGGCAGGGCCAATACCACTTTTTGTGAACTTTTCCGTGCGGGGCGCGCCGAAGAGGCGTCGCTTTGGGGCTCAATGACGGCCATTTGCCAGCTCTCGCCGGCCCTTTGCACCACCACCCCTCCGGCGGAGATTTCCCGAACCATGGCCCCCAAGTTAACAGGATTGTTGGAGTTAGTCACCGGGACCACACCCAGCGCGAGGCCTTCCACAAGTAACACCCAGGTGAGGACCGACGTGCCTGGAACTATTCTCCGGGAACTGGCATCTTAGCTGCTAAGTAGTGGTGGTGGACCGCGTAAGACCGGGGCGGGTGAAATGAGGTTCCGGTGAAGCATCTGGGCAAGATCATTCGTTCGGTGCAGGCCTTCGGGCGTGGTCTGTCAAGCCTGTCCGGGCCGGAGCCATCGCAGCCGTCCGGCTCCATTGGACTGGCTCTCGGCGGCGGCTTCGCTCGCGGCATCGCCCACATCGGCGTGCTCAAAGTCCTCGAAGAAGAAAACATTCCGGTGAGTGTGGTAGCCGGCACCAGTGTCGGAGCGCTCATCGGCGCAGCCTACTGCAGCGGGGTTACCATCCTTGAGCTGGAGCAAATGTCCGCCCGGGTGCGCTTCAAGGACTTTGCCCGTTGGACTCTGTCGCGTTACGGATTTGCCAGCAATGAACGCATGATCAAGTTCTTGAGCAGCATTCTGAAGGTCAAGACATTCGAAGAATTGCAGATTCCCCTGGCCGTGACTGCTACGGATTTTTCTACCGGCGCGGGAGTCGTGTTCCACTCCGGACCTCTGGTTGACCCGGTGCGCGCCAGTTGCGCCTACCCGGGAATGTTTCTCCCGGTAAAGATTCGCGGGCGTCTGCTGGTGGATGGCATGCTGGCCCACGCCGTACCCACGGTTCCGCTGCGACACATGGGCGCGCAGCGAGTGCTGGCGGTGCATCTCAGGGGAACCTGGACCAACGGCGATACCGGTCCTCGACATCTGTTCGATGTGATCGGCCAGTGCTTCGCCATTGCCCAGGAGATGAACTGCGGAGTCTGGAAGGCAGCCGCCGACCTGGTCATCGATCCCGATGTTAACGGCTATAAATACGACGACTTCGAGCGCTCCGCCGGATTAATTCGAGCGGGAGAGACTGCAACCCGCGCCGCATTGCCGGAAATCCGCAAGTGGCTACAGCAATCCGCACCTGACCGAAAACTGCAAGCCGCTCGCATGAACCAGCCTGCCCCAGAGCTAGCAAAGTAGCCCGTTCATCTGGCAGGCAGATGGCCTGTCGATGAATCCGAAAAGTCAAATCTGCCTCGTCCCTGGGGCAAGAGTTTGCCCCGGTTCGTCGCGCGAATCCATTGTCAATCCCAAGGTCGCACGCTAGCATGAGCAGCATGCAGGAACACCGCTTCCGGCAAAGACTCGAACAGGAATTCCGGATGCGCCGGGAGAAAAATCCACGGTACTCGTTGCGCTCGTTTGCCCGTTTCCTGGGTGCCGACCACTCCGTGATTTCGCAGATCCTCCGTGCCATCCGGCGGACCCCGCCATCCCAGATTCGGAAGTGGGGACGAAAGCTAAAGATGTCCCCGGAAGAAGCCGCGGCCTACATCGCGGCTGAGCATCTGCCCGACGCCGCGGAGACCAGCAGGCTGGAGCAACTACGCCATTGGACTGCGGAGGGTTTGAGCCTTGCCACCACACCTGTTCACTGGCAGATTCTGCGCCTGTCGCATATGCCCGGTTTCCACGCCGATTGCCGCTGGCTTGCTAAGAAAATAAATGTGAGCGTGGACGAGGTCAATCTCGCACTGGCACGTCTGTTGCGCCTGCGGTTGTTGCAAGTAGGTGCATCGGGAAGGTGGAAAGACCTGACGGGCGCGCGCAATGAGCGTGAATTCCGAAAGTTGGCCATGGTGCGAATCCGGGAAAAGGCCGCTGAAGCTACAGTAGATTCCAGAGAATGAGGAGAAATAAATGGGAGACCCGGTAACGCAGTTTCAGATCCTGTCGAAAACACCAGAAGCTACCGCCAACTTTTATTCGGCGCTGTTTGGATGGAAGGTGAACGACAACAACGCCATGGGGTACCGCCGGATTGAAACCGGATCGAAAGATGGCATCCAGGGCGGCATCTGGCCGGCTCCGCCCCAGTCGCCGAATTTCGTGCAGTTGTTCGTTGCCGTGGAAGATGTGAAAGCATGCGTCAAACAAGCGGAAGAGATGGGCGCGAAGGCAATAATCCCTCCAACTGTGCTGCCCGAGGGGGACGAGATGGCAGTGATGCAGGACCCGCAAGACCTGACTTTCGCGGTGTGGAAACAACGAAGATAAGCGGAGAGTCGAAACCGCCAGATTGATTTACTTCATCACCCCACGCGCGGCAATCCCGATATTGTCGCGCGAGGTGTTCTTCACCAGATACATCATCTCGTCGGCCTGGCGGATGATTTCGCGCGGCGTTTTGGCGTCGTGCGGATAAGTAGCTACGCCCATCGAGGCGCGAACGTTCAGGTTCAATCCTTCTTCCTGGCAGAACATGCTGGTTCGCAGGCTGTCGCGCAGGCGTTTGGCCACGATCAGGGCGGCATCTTTTCCGGTCTGGGGCAAGAGCACCACAAATTCGTCCCCACCATAGCGGAAGGCGTAGTCGATTAATCGAAGCTGCGCTTTGATCAGGTATCCGATCTCCATCAGCAGCTTGCTCCCTACCAGGTGTCCGTGAGTGTCGTTGACTTGTTTGAAGTGGTCGAGATCGATGAACACCACGGTAAACTCATAACCGTAGCGCGCAGAGCGATACACCTCCGTCTCCAGCGTTTTGTAGAGATGGCGGGCGTTATACAGTCCGGTGCAATCGTCAGTGATGGTGAGTTCCTGAATTTTTTCGACCGCACGTGCATTTTCGATGGCAATGGCGGCGTAATCACAAATCGATTGCAGGAAAAATGACTCCTGGTCGGTGAAATTCTCCATCCTTACATTGACCAGTTGAATGACGCCCAGCACCCGAAGCTTGGAACGCAGGGGCACGCAGATGATGGAGCGCGTCTCCCACTGGGTCATCTCGTCAATGCGTTTGGCGAAGCGCGGATCGGTGTATACGTCAGGCACTACGACGCGCTCGCCATGTTTCGCCACCCAGCCCGCGATGCCTTCACCCACTTTCAGCCGCACATTTTTGAGGGCCTCGGAGGCCTTGCCCACTGCGATGGCGAAGTAGAGTTCATCCCGCTCCTCGTCCACCATCAGCAAAGACCAGTTGTCGGGACGGAAGTATTCCGCCATCTTTTCCATGATGGTCTGCAGGATGGAGTCGAGGTCGAGAGACGAGGTCAGGGCCTTGGCCACATCATGAAAGATGCCCAGTTCCTGCACTTTGCGGTCGGCGGCGGCCTTGGTCATGAACTGCGGTCCTCGATGTGGGCAGGAAGTGTTGAAATTATATGCGGCCCCGGAAAGCGGCGGCAATCAACCTTAGTAACCAGAACCCCTGAAGCCAAGCCCTGGGTCGGGGGTAGAGTGCCGGCGCAGATGCATGGCTCAACCGCGTGGTTTAACAATGCGGCTCTCTCACCCCAAATTCATGGGCCCGGAGGGCCTTGATTAACATATATTTATCTTCAGATTACTCTTACATGTTGGATGCGGCCAGGGCTAGCTGAGGCGGCGGGAAGACGGCCAGGTGGAATCCTTTGGGACACGACTGAAGCGGGAGCGGGAACAGCGCAAAATCACGCTGGACGACATTGCTGTGTCCACCAAGATCGGCACCCGCTTCCTGGCCGCCATCGAGGAGGACCGCTTCGATCAGCTTCCCGGCGGTATCTTCAACAAAGGGTTTATCCGCGCCTACGCCCGCCACCTGGGCATGGACGAGAACCAGGCCATCGCCGACTTCGTGGCCGCCACCGAACCCAGCCTGCCTGAGCCGCAGCCGGAGGACGCCCCGGTACTCGCGGCCCTGGCGGAGGCCGTGCCGGAAACCCAGAGGAAGAGTAGAGGCGACGGCGGTATCCCGTGGGGCATTATCGCCATCGTGCTTTTGGTGCTGGCCTGCGGATTTGCGGTTTGGGGCTTCTATACACGCGACAAGTCCCCCAGCCCCAGCGTCGTGGCTCCTGGCCCTGGCAGGCCGGATGCTTCCAGTTTGAGCGGTCAAAAGGACGCGCCCCGCAGTGCGGCCGAGTCTGCCGCGCCGAAACCGACCGTCGCGACCTCTCAGCCGATCTCCCCCGAGCCTGAGCCGGGCAACCGGGAAAGCGCAACCTCCACACCGCCAGCGCAGCCGGCGACCGATGCGGGGCTTTTTCACGTGCTGATCAAAGCGCGGCAGGACTCCTGGGTCGCGATCACCGCCGACGGAAAGCAGATCATTCAGGACACGCTCGCCGCTCCCACGGAACAGTCCATCGCGGCCCGCGATCAGATCGTGATCAAGACGGGGAACGTCGGCGCCCTGGATATCTCCTTCAATGGAAAGAAGCTGGCCTCACAGGGCGACTACAACCAGGTAAAGACCCTGACCTTTGACCCCAACGGCCTGCGACGGTAGTCCGCGGAAGACAGACGGCTGGCCGTTGGTCGCGCCGGTCCGAACCTCAAAATACCATTTAACTTCCTGCTATGACCAGCCAGCTGCCCGCGTTCCCCGGTGGCTGCGCTTAACTCGCTCCCAGCCCTGAAATCATTGCGTCCCGCCCCTTTCTTTGGTACGGTTATGGCAGTCCGAAAGTGCTCATTTATAGTCTGTTGCGTATCTGTCGCGTTCTGACCCGCCCGCCAGGAAGTAAAGTCCAGATCGCCGGCCAAAATCGCATGAAGGAGAAGCTGCTTGTCATCTCGTAACCGCTATCTTTTTACGTCTGAATCCGTCACCGAAGGCCATCCCGATAAGATCGCCGACCAGATTTCTGACGCTATCCTCGACGCCTGTCTGGCCGAAGATCCGTTCAGCCGCGTGGCCTGCGAAACCCTGACCGCCACCGGCCTGGTAGTCATCGCGGGCGAAATCACCACCAAGGCGTACGTGGATTTCCAGTCGCTGGTTCGAGGCACGATTTCCTCCATCGGATACAACAACGCGCTCTACGGCTTTGATTCCAATACCTGCGCCGTCATCTCCAGCATCAACAAACAGTCCGGCGACATCGCCATGGGCGTGGACACCGGCGGCGCCGGCGACCAGGGAATGATGTTTGGATATGCCTGCAACGAGAATCCGGAGCTGATGCCCACTCCGATCTCGCTGGCCCATAAGTTGACCATGCGTCTTTCGGAAGTCCGCAAGCATGGCCGGCTTCCTTACTTGCGTCCCGATGGAAAATCGCAGGTCACGGTCGAGTATGACAAGAACCACAATCCGTTCCGGGTGGATGCGGTCGTGGTTTCCACGCAACACTCGGAAACCGTGGGTAACGAGGAACTGCGCAGCGATATTCTGAAACACGTCATTCAAGCCACCATTCCCGCCCAGTTGCTCGACGAAGACACCAAGTACCACATCAATCCCACCGGACGATTTGTGATCGGCGGCCCCATGGGCGACACCGGCCTCACCGGACGCAAGATTATCGTGGATACCTACGGCGGCATGGGTCGTCACGGCGGCGGTGCTTTCAGCGGCAAGGACCCAACCAAGGTTGATCGTTCTGCCGCCTACATGGCGCGGCACATTGCTAAGAATATCGTAGCTGCCGGCCTGGCGGATCGTTGTGAGTTGCAACTGGCCTATGCCATCGGCGTGGCCGAACCGGTCAGCATACTGGTAGATACTTTCGGCACCTGCAAGGTCGATCCCGATACGATTCCTGATCTGGTACGCGCCAATTTCCAACTGACCCCGAAAGGCATTATCGATTCACTGAAGCTGCGCCGCCCGATCTACTGTAAGACTGCGGCTTACGGACACTTTGGCCGGAGCGATCCCGACTTCACCTGGGAAGCCACCGACAAGGCGGCCAAACTGGCCAGTGATGCTGGTCTGCGCGAGCCCGCAGTACAGGCTCGCAAGTAATTCCTGTAGCCACAAAGGGCACGAAAGGTCCGAAGCAACTCGAAATCCTTCGATTTCCTTCGTGTTACTTTGTGTCCCTGGTGGTTGAACAGGTTTGTTAAATCAAGTTCATAAGACACGCGCCATAGGAGAAGTATGTCCACGACACCGACCCAACTGAATTGTGATGTTAAGAGTCTGGATTTTGCCGATCTGGGCAAGAAGCGGATTGACTGGGCCAACCAGTCCATGAAAGTTCTGCAAATCATCCGCAAGGAATTCATCAAGAACCAGCCGTTGAAGGGCATCCGCGTTTCGGCCTGCCTGCACGTGACCGCCGAAACCGCGAACCTTGCCATCTGCTTGAGGGACGGCGGCGCCGATGTTGTCCTCTGCGCCTCCAATCCTCTGTCCACGCAGGATGACGTGGCCGCCAGCCTGGTGAGGGATCACAATATTCCCGTCTTCGCTATCAAGGGCGAAGACAACGACACCTACTACAGCCACATCCTGGCCGCCATCGACCACAAGCCCCACATCACCATGGACGACGGCGCCGACCTCGTCACCCTGCTGCATACCAAGCGTCAGGACGCGCTTGAAGGCGTGATCGGCGGCACCGAGGAAACCACGACGGGCGTGATTCGTCTGCGCGCCATGGCCAAAGAGGGCGTGCTGCGTTTCCCCATCATCGCGGTCAACGACGCCGATACCAAGCACCTGTTCGACAATCGCTACGGCACCGGCCAGTCCACTATTGACGGCATCATTCGAGCCACCAACTTCCTGCTGGCCGGATCGAAGTTCGTGGTCGCCGGCTACGGCTGGTGCGGACGAGGCCTGGCCAGCCGCGCGCGCGGCGCCGGAGCCGAGGTAATTGTCACCGAAGTTGACCCCACGAAAGCGCTCGAAGCACACATGGACGGCTTCCGCGTAATGTCCATGAACGAAGCCGCCAAATTGGGCGACGTGTTCTGCACCGTCACCGGCAACAAGAGCGTGCTGACAAAAGAACACTTCGAGGTCATGAAAGACGGCGCCATCATTTCCAACTCCGGTCACTTCAACGTCGAAATCGACATCGTGGCCCTGGAAAAAATGTCATCGTCCAAACGCACCACCCGCAGCTCGGTCGAAGAGTACTCTCTGCGAGACGGACGCAAGATCAATCTGCTGGGCGAAGGCCGCCTCATCAACCTGGCCGCCGCCGAGGGACACCCACCGTCCGTCATGGACATGAGCTTCGCCGACCAGGCCTTGTCAGCTGAGTACATGGTGAAGAACTACAAGACGCTGGAGAAGCGGGTCTACAAAGTTCCCGACGATCTGGACAAGCGCGTCGCCAAACTGAAGCTGGAGTCGGTCGGCATTAAGATCGACAAGCTGACGCCAGAGCAGGAGGAGTATCTGGCTGGCTGGAGCGAGGGGACTTAGGGGCGGTCGTTGGTCATTGGTCTTTAGCGGGGCGGCGCGAGCCGCCCTTTTTGTTTTTGGGTGGAGCAATTTCTTTCCCGACCATCACTGCACGGTTATGAGGCTCGATGCGATAATTTCTTATTTTGAACCAGTGCATCTTCTCTTGCTGACTATCGCGTGCCATCGTGAGTAAGTTGGCTGAAGAGCGTCGCGGCCTCAGCTGGCCGCGTTTTTTTAATGGGACTTAATCTTTAATCTGTTTGATAACTTGTTGTGGCGAAGTATGATCAGTACTGGCAGGTAGCGTCCAGTTCCAAGATTATGAACAGCCCCGATTGGCTATCGGGGCTGTTTTGCCTTGTCCTAACGAAGGAAGGCCTGCACTTCCTGCGGATGACACGTTCGGGGGACGGTACTGCCTAGTACTGATTTCGTTATTGAGGCGCATGTTGGAGCGTGGGCGGTAATGCATAGGTCCTTCGTTTGCTGAGTTTGCTTTGCAAACGGCAGGCTGCGCTCAGGATGACAGGGGTTTTGAGTGGTTTCCTTGGGTACTTCCGGAAGCTTCTCTTCGCTGACCTCTACATACCATGTTGACTAGGTTGGGGAAGAGCGTCGCGGCCTCAGGTGGCCGCGTTTTTTAGTGGGGTCTAATCTAAGTTTGCTTGATAACGTGCTGTGGCGAAGGATGATTAGCGCTGGCAGGCAGCGTCCAGTACCAAGTTTCTGAACAGCCCTGATTGGCTATCGGGGCTGTTTTGCTTTTGCGCCGACGGAGCGAAGGCTGGCACTTCCTGCGGATGACCGTTCGGGGTATGCCCAAGGCTGATTTCGTTTTGAGGCGCACGGATGAGCCGGAAATGCATAGGTCCTTCGCTTGCTGCCGTTTGCTTCGCAAACCGCAGGCTGCGCTCAGGATGACAGGGGTTGGGGCGTGGCCGTGTGGGTTGTCATCCTGAGGAGAGGAGCCTTTCGCTTGGCGAAAGGCTCCCGACGAAGGAGCTATGCATTGTCCGGCTGATATTGATGGCGGACGTACCAGGCTTCGCTCAGGTCGTTCCATTCTGGATTCATGGATACAATCAGGGCAATCTTCTTGATCCGCAGCAGGCCTTTGATTTGCTTCTCGCGGGCGATGGCTGCGTGAACGTCACCAAAGCGTTCGAAGTAGACTAAGCGGTCGATCTTGTAGCGCGCTGCAAACTCACCCTTTATTCCTTGCTTGTGCTCGAACACGCGGCGTTCGAGGTATCCCGTTACGCCGGTGTAGAGGGTTTTGGAGCGGTTGGTCATGATGTAGACGTAGTAGAAGTGGGGCGGGGAATGCATGGGTCCTTCACTCCGCTTCGTTTCTGCTTCGCAGAAACGCGAGCTCCGTTCAGGATGACAGGGGTTCCAGAAGGTGTATGTGACGGATGAACATTCCGCTGGCACCGATGCCCTTGTGTACTACCGGCATCTTCTCTTTGCTGGCTGTTGCGTGACAGACTCACTATGTTGGGCGAAGAGCGTCGCGGCCACAGGTGGCCGCGTTTTTTTATTTGGGGCCTAATTCAAATGAAACATACAGGTATGAATATCAAGCATCCCAAGTTGCGGGGGGAGTGGGCGGAGTTGCGGTTTATGACGCGGGCTGCGGAGCATGGGTTGCAAGTCACCAAGCCCTGGGGAGAGACGGCGCGCTATGACTTCGCGGTGGAGCATGAGGCGCGATTTGTGCGAGTGCAGGTGAAGTCCACAATGTTCAGGGAGAACGACGGGTATTCCTGCACGGTGCGCGGGTGCCGTGGTCCTTATGTGGGTGAGCCGTTTGATTTTGTGGCAGCGTATCTGATTCCAGAAGATATCTGGTACATCATTCCGGCTGGCTCGTTTCAAGGACAGGGGAGCATCGGACTGTATCCCAGACTGAAGAAATCGAAGTATGGACGATATAAGGAAGCCTGGCACCTGCTTCGCGGAAAGTCGCGGAGCCCTGGCAGCGTCGCCCGCATCGAGGGCTGTGCTGGGGAGATCCCCGAAGTAGTGGCGGCGTGGACTTAGAGTCAAAATCCCCACCCTTTCGCAAAGGACGCGAAAGAGTGGGGCACCCGCGCCCTTTTTCTGAGAACTGAGATCTAACATCTGACATCTGATACCAAAACCTGGAGTCCGACAAAGTCTCGGCATCAAGCCTGGTCTGTGGCAATGTGTTAAATTTAATTTCCCATGAAAGCCATCGCTGACTGGGCCCTCGACGTCGCCAATCACCTGGGCGCATCCTACACCGACGTTCGCCTGGCCGACGATCGTCACCGCGGGCTTTCCACCAAGAACGGCAAGGTTGGCAGCGCCTCAGTGGCAGAATCCCTCGGGTTCGGCGTGCGTGTCATCGCCGACGGGGCCTTGGGTTTCGCTGCCTCGGACGATCTGACTCGCGCTGCCGTTGAAGCGACCGCCGCGCGCGCGGTTGAAATCGCGAAGGCGTCTTCGCGAGTCAAGCTGCATGACATTCAGTTGGCTCCGGAGAAGGCGATGACTGCGGAATGGACTTCGCCCTTCCAGATAGATCCCTTTACCACATCCGTCGAGCAGAACATCGAACTGCTGCTGACGATCGATTCCGAATTACGTTCCGTGCCCGGCGTCACCCTGGCGGAGACCAACCTCAACTTCCGGCGTGAGGAGCAATGGTTCTTCTCGTCCGAAGGCGCTGACATCCATCAGACGAAGTACACCACGGGGACCGGCTATGTGGCTCACGCCTTTGCGGGAAGCGAAATTCAGAAGCGGTCGTATCCCAATTCTTATGGCGGACAGTGGCAGAACAAAGGTTACGAACTGGTGGAAGAGCTGAAGCTGGTGGAAAACGCGCGCCGGGTGGGCGAAGAAGCGGTCGCGCTGCTGACCGCGGACAAATGTCCCGAGGGCGTGTTCAACATTATCCTCGACGGCTCGCAACTGGGACTGCAGATCCACGAGTCGGTCGGGCATCCTATCGAACTCGACCGGGTATTGGGCATGGAAGCGAATTTTGCCGGCACCTCTTTTCTTACGCTCGACAAACTGCGCACCCTGCGTTACGGCAGCGAACTGGTGAACATCGTTGCGGATGCGCGCCAGGAGCACGGTCCCGGGCTGGGCACATTTGCTTTCGACGATGAAGGCGTCCCCGCGCAATGCACGCCCATCATCACCAACGGTTTGTTCACCGGATATCTAAGTTCCCGAGAGACCGCGCACACCATCGGTGCCAGCCGTTCCGGTGGAACCTTGCGCGCTGAGGGCTGGAACCGCCTGCCCATTATCCGCATGACCAACATCAGCATTCACCCCGGCGAAAAGCCGCTGACCAGGGAACAGCTCATCGCGTCCACCGATGACGGCATTTACATGGAAACCAACCGCTCCTGGTCGATCGATGACAAACGCTACAACTTCCAGTTCGGCTGCGAAGCAGGATGGGAAATCAAAAACGGCAAGCGCACCCGCATGCTGAAGAACCCGTCGTACAGCGGAATTACTACTGAGTTTTGGAACGCGATGGATGCCATCTGCTCGCGTGATGAGTGGACGCTGTGGGGCACGCCGCACTGCGGCAAGGGCCAGCCGCAACAGGTGATGGGCACAGGGCACGGAGCGGCCCCGGCGAGATTTGCCGGCGTCAAGGTAGGAAGCGCATACAAGGGAACCTGAGGGTGCCCCGTCCTCGTCTCTCCGTTTTTTGGAGAGACAGGGCGGGGTCTTTTCTGGAAATGCTGAACAAAGACCAAGCCGCAGAAATCTTCGAAAAGCTAAAAAAGCATTCGACCGCCGATGAAGTCGAAGCCCTGATCTATGGCGGCAAGTCTGCCCTCACCCGCTTCGCCAACAACACCATCCATCAGAATGTCGCGGAAGAAAGCTACTCCATCTCGGTGCGGACGGCGTTCGACGGGCGCACCGCCCGGGCCACTACCAACAAGTTCGACAATGACAGTCTGCAGCGGGTGGTGCAGGCGTCCGAGAGCCTGGCTAAGGTTCAGCGTCCTGATCGGGATTTGTTGCCCATGCCGGACGCGAGCGAGTCGCCCGCGGCCGCACAAGCCAGGCCCAGCCGGCATTCTGCTCAGACTGCGGGGCTCACTCCTGAGCTGCGCGCTGACGCGGTCGAGAAAATTGTCCAGGTGGCAACCGGTCATAAGCTCACCACGGCCGGCATCTTCTCCTCTTCGGAGGGAGTGGAGGGAATCTTCAACTCGCACGGGTTGAACGACTGGCATGCGTACACCTCCTCCGAGATTTCTGTCACCATGCTGGCGGGCGATTCTTCGGGATGGCAGAAGGCGAACTCTCCTGACGTAACTCAGCTCGATCCCACCGGCCTTGCGGAAGTCTCGGCGCGCAAAGCGCTGGAGTCTGCCCGTCCACGCGAAATTCCTGCCGGCAAGTACACCGTCATCCTGGAACCGGCGGCGGTGCTCGATCTGGCCGGCTTCATGTTCTGGGACTTCGGCGGCCTCTCGATCCTCGACCAACGCTCGTTCTTGAACAACCGTGTCGGTACTCAGATCTTCGGTGCGAATATCAGCATCTGGGACGATGTCGCGCATCCGCTGCAATCCGGCTCGCCATTCGATGGCGAGGGTATTCCGCGGCAGCGGGTTCATCTCGTGGAGAATGGCGTAGTCAAACGCCTGGTGTACGCACGCGCTACGGCCAAAAAGATGGCCCAGTCAGAATACAGAGACAAGGTCGGTCCTGTGGCGGCGACGGGACACGGCTTCTCTCTCCCCAACGAAATGGGAGAGGCCCCGATGAACATTGTTTTCAGCACGCCCCAGGATCCGAAGACGGTTGATCAAATGATT
>Ga0326726_10002369_pt1 | contig 17345 bp, 12 predicted proteins | sample MHFenrmetagenome_2_FD_207603 | JGI IMG/M metagenome (GOLD analysis project Ga0326726, IMG submission 207603) | Lab enriched peat soil microbial communities from Michigan Hollow, Ithaca, NY, United States - MHF15MN | ecosystem: Environmental > Terrestrial > Soil > Wetlands > Peat | place: USA... | reverse complement strand
ACAAGTGTTATTTCCCTTGCAACTCCTTTGCTCGTGCCTATGATTGAAGAGGGCTTTATCTTCGATGATATCAGCAATGCTATAATCCGTACATACCTGTCAAATGAGACGCTCTCAGGAATCGAAGCTCTGATCCTTGGATGCACGCACTATCCCATCATAAGGAACCAGATAAGCAAATTCTTTAATTTTAATGTCGAAGTGGTCGACTCTGCAAGAATTGTTTCTCTGATCCTGAGGGAAACGCTTGAAAAGAATGACCTGCTGAGTGATTCAGGCAAGGTTCAGGACCAGTTTTTTATATCTGATTACACTTCTTACTTTGAGAAGATAGCCAGAATGTTTTTTGAAGGAGAGATAAACCTGAAGAAAGCTGATATCTGGAGCTAGTGTTTTGCCCCTCAACCTCCATCTTATGGGGGTTTAATTTGTCCCCTTTTAGGGAGAACAAAATGAGGTTTGGCAGTCAGATTTATATGATCAAAATCATTCGTAAATATCAATAATTAAATGATTTTTCGATCATTAAATAGTTTACTTTTGTTCATGGCGGACAGTATAAATAGTGCAAAATATAACTCACATTTAATACTTAATTAGGCATCATGGGTAAAAAATCAAAGGTTATTGAAAGAGAAGAGGTAGTCATCAGGTTTTCGGGAGACTCAGGGGACGGGATGCAGCTGACAGGTACTTTATTCTCCGATACGGCAGCTTTATACGGGAATGATATTTCGACATTTCCTGATTATCCGGCTGAGATCCGTGCACCTCAGGGTACTGTCGGAGGAGTTTCCGGATTTCAGGTTCACCTCGGTCATTCTGAAATCAATACCCCTGGTGATTATGCTGATGTACTGATCGCTATGAACCCGGCTGCAATAAAAGCCAACGCAAAATGGACTAAAGCAGGTGGCACGATAATCTTTGATAAAGATAATTTCACTGAAAAGAATATTGAGAAAGCGGGATATACAAAAGATCCTGTTGTTGAGGAAAATCTTGATAATTTTAACATTATCGCAACACCCATCTCATCAATGGTAAAAGAAGCCCTGAAAGATTTCGGGCTTGATCCGAAAACCGTTCTAAGGACGAAAAATATGTTTGCACTTGGAATGGTTTACTGGCTTTTTGATCGCAAGCTGAAGTATACCGAGCAGTTTTTTGATAAGAAATTCAGTAAAAAGCCTGAAATAGCTGAGGCAAATAAAATTGTCCTTCGTGCTGGTTATTACTATGCGGAAACCATTGAAGCTCTGACACCTGTTATCAGGGTTAGTCCGGCACCTATTGCAAAAGGCATTTACAGAAATATATGCGGAAATGCTGCAACTGCCTGGGGTTTGATGGCAGCTGCAGAAAAAGCCCGTTTGAAGCTTTTTATCGGCTCCTATCCGATTACTCCTGCAACTGGCATCCTCGAAGAGCTTGCAGCCCGCAAAGATCTGGGAGTTAAAAGCTTTCAGGCCGAAGATGAAATAGCCGGAATTTGCACAGCACTCGGTGCAAGTTTTGCCGGTCATTTGGCAGTAACCTCAACATCAGGGCCTGGTCTGGCATTAAAATCTGAAGCTATTGGTCTTGCAGTGATGACCGAGTTGCCAATAGTCATTGTTGATGTTCAGAGGGGAGGACCCTCAACCGGCCTTCCGACAAAAACAGAACAGGCTGACCTTATGCAGGCTCTTTATGGCCGCAACGGTGAATGCCCCGTCGTTGTTATTGCTGCAAGCACTCCTTCTGACTGTTTCCATTTTGCATATGAGGCAGCAAAAATTGCTGTTGAACATATGACTCCTGTTATTCTCATGACTGACAGTTATCTTGCCAACGGCACCGAACCGTGGAAAATTCCTGCTATGAGTGAGCTTCCGGAAATTATTCCTCCGTTCGCAGATAAAAATGAATCGCCATTCATGCCATATAAGCGCGACAAGGAAAAATTATCAAGAAAATGGGCTGTCCCCGGTACACCCGGATTGGAACACCGTATAGGCGGACTTGAAAAGTCTGTGAAGGGCACAGTTTCATATATACCAGAAAATCATGAACTTATGGTAAACCTGAGAGCCGGGAAAATTGAAAAGGTTGCAGATGAAATACCAGACCTGACTGTTTTTGGTCCTGAATCGAACGATCTTCTTGTCGTCGGCTGGGGAGGTTCCTATGGATACCTAATTACCGCTGTAAGGGAGTTGCACGCGGAAGGATATAATGTAAGTCTTGTAAATTTCAACTATATTAATCCATTGCCTAAAAATACCTGGGAAACTTTCTCAAGTTTCAGAAAAATAGTTGTATGTGAACTTAATTCGGGTCAGTTTGCAAATTACCTGCGTATGAAGCATCAGGGCTTTAAATGTGAGCAGATCAACAAGGTTCAGGGACTTCCCTTTACTGTTAAGGAAATAAAGGACCAATGCATTAAAATACTGGAGGATAATTAATATGGAAGTATCACAGATAAATCAGACAAGTCCAAAGGATTTTAAAAGTGACCAGGAAGTACGGTGGTGCCCCGGTTGTGGTGATCATGCAGTACTTAACGCCGTTCAGAAAGCACTCGCGGAACTGGGGATACCAAAAGAAAAAATCGCCTTTGTTTCAGGTATAGGCTGCTCATCGAGATTCCCTTATTATATGAATACATACGGATTTCATGGGATCCATGGGCGTGCTTCGGCAATTGCCAGCGGCGTGAAAATTGCAAATCCGGAACTTTCAGTGTGGCAGATTACTGGCGACGGCGATGCACTTGCTATCGGAGGGAATCATTTCATCCATGTGGTACGCCGCAATATTGACATAAACATCATACTCTTCAACAATGAGATCTATGGCCTTACAAAAGGTCAGTACTCGCCGACATCCGAGAGAGGTCTGATCACTAAAACCTCCCCTTTTGGTACTGTGGAAGAACCATTTTCAGTAGGAGAGCTTGTAATAGGTGCAAAAGGAAAATTTTTTGCAAGGACACTCGATTCAAATGTATCGCTTTCGACTCAGATTTATATTGAAGCAGCAAAACACAAAGGTACTTCGGTTGTTGAAGTGCTACAGAACTGCGTGATATTCAATGACGGAATTCATGAAACCGTAGCAGGTAGAGAAGTCAGGGATGACAGGACTCTGATACTGAAGAATGGTGAACCAATGATATTTGGAAAAGGGAATGACAAAGGCCTTATCCTCGACGGTCTTAAACTCAGAGTGGTAAAACTGGGCGAAAATGGCGTTACAGAAAAGAATATTCTCATTCATGATGCTTTCGAACCCAATCCTGGTATCCAGTATATGCTTGCAAATATGAGGTATCCTGAGTATCCTGTTGCATTAGGTGTTATCAGGGCGGTTACCGGACCAACGTATGAGAATGATGTCGAGAATCAGATAGCTGAAGTTCAGAAAACATCAAAAATAAAGAATATGGATGATCTGCTGAACAGCGGATCAGCCTGGAAAGTTGATTAAATTTTCCGTTGATGGATGCCAATACTCATATTACACCCGAATTCAGCCGTTTATTACATGAACAACGGGAAAGACTTAAGGAACTTGGCTGCATAAACCAAACCACTTATATACTTAAGGAGGGCAAACCTATAGAGGAAACCCTTCAGCAGATAGCTCTCCTGCTGCCTGCGGCCTGGCAGTATCCGGAATATACTGTTGCAAGGATATCCTTCATGAAAAAGGAATTCGAATCTCTTGAATTCAGAGAAACAAACTGGAAGATGGTTCAGGAATTCAATACAATTGATGAGGAAACCGGGACTATTGAGATCTTCTATACAAAGGAGTTCAGAGAGGAACAAGAAGGTCCGTTCCTTAAAGAAGAAAGAGATCTTATCCAGAATATAGCAAGTCTGATTACTGGTTATATCAATAGTTATAAAGCAAGGGATATCATTCGCATTTCAGGTGTCGCCAAAAAAGAAGAAGAAGATCTTTCGAATATTTCAAGCAAAAAGCTGTTGCAGAAATTTCTTGACCGGCACAATGCTGAGAGAGATGTGTTCCATGACCTTCAGCCGTTTAAGGTAAAAGAGATCCTGCTGGTGGCAAACCTGTATGATGCTTATTCGATTGAAGGGGAAGGACGATTTGCAGATCATATACTCGGGGAGTACTACCAGATGAGTCTTACCTCAATACCAAGGGTTACGGGTGTATCGAGCGAGGAAGAGGCATTCAACAGGCTGAAAGCCAGACATTACGATATGGTCATCATCATGATTGGAGTTGATAAGGAGAGCCCAATGGAACTCTGCAGGAAAATAAAAGACAAATATCCATACCTGCCTACATACCTTCTTCTGAACAATCCATCTGATATGGCTTATGTAAAAAAACAGAAAGCAAGGAAGGTGCCATTCGATAATTACTTTGTATGGACAGGTGAGTCGAAAGTGTTTTTTGCCATGGTCTCTCTTCTTGAGGACAGGGTAAATGTTGAAAATGATACACAGAAAGGATTGACCGGGGTCATTTTGCTGGTTGAAGACTCAGCCGATTATTACTCAAGTTATCTTCCAATGCTGTACAATCTGGTTATGGCCCAAACGAAAAACCTTATTCAGGATGTTTCAACGGATGAGCTTTATAAAGTTCTGAAACTTAGAGCCAGACCAAAGATCCTTCTTGCTTCGAACTGGGAAAGTGCGATAAATATTTTCAATAATTACCGTAATAACCTGCTGTGTGTGATCTCTGATATGGCTTTCCCAAGAAATGAAGTTATGCATGAAAAAGCAGGATTTGAGCTTATCCAGCATATTAAAACACATCTCCCAAATCTTCCTACAGTTCTGCAGTCGTCAGATCCTGAAAATGCGAAATATGCATTCACCCTTAAATCAAATTTCATAAATAAAAATTCTGAAAGCCTTCTTCAGGATTTGAAATCATTCATCACCTATTACCTTGGATTTGGTCATTTTGTGTACAGAGATAACAGCGGTCGACAGATAGCTGTTGCAAAATCAATGAAGGAGTTTGAGGCTTACCTTCAGACCGTGCCTGAAGATTCCCTTGCCTATCATGCCATGAAAAACCATTTCTCCCTCTGGCTTATGGCAAGGGGGGAGGTGAAGATCGCAAAACTGATAAACCCTATTAAGGTAACAGATTTTAAAAGCCTTAAGGAACTAAGGGAATTCCTTCTCGACATAATCCGGAGGCGAAGGCAGGAATTAAACAAGGGCAGGGTTATTAATTTTGAAGAGTCTGCAGCTATTGATGAAACAAACGTTGTAAGTCTTTCAGCAGGATCTCTTGGAGGAAAAGGAAGAGGGCTCGCGTTTATTAATACGCTGATCTATAGTTTTGAGCTTGGCAGGCTTATCCCCGGAATAAACATTAAAACCCCTGTAACCGCAATTATCGGAACAGACGAGTTTGATCTGTTTATGGAACGGAACCATCTGTGGAACCTGGTAAAGGAGGAAAAGGACTTTGACCTGATCCAGAAAACTTTTATGGAAAGCAGCCTGAGCTATACCCTCGAAAAGAAGCTCAGGGTTTTTCTTAAGAAGATCACCAAACCTCTTGCTGTAAGGTCATCAAGTCTTTTCGAAGATTCGATGAGTCAGCCATTTTCCGGGATTTTCGGAACATACCTTCTGCCGAATAACAATCCTGATCCGGAAATCAGGATAAAACACCTGTCAGATGCAATCAAGCTCGTATTTGCATCTATTTATTCAAAAAATGCCCGTGCATATTTTGAAGCGATCAACTATAAAATTGAGCTTGAGAAAATGGCTGTTGTGATCCAGGAAGTTGTTGGAAACAGGTATGATGATGCTTTCTATCCTCATATAAGCGGATCGGCTCAGTCATTCAACTTTTATCCTGTTGCTCATATGACGCCAAAAGACGGATTTGCCGTAGCTTCATTAGGTTTGGGTCAGTACGTAATGGAAGGGAATATGGCATACAGGTTTTCTCCTGCATATCCTGCCATTGAAATTATATCTCAGAAAGATCTTTATAAAAACTCCCAGGTTTGGTTTTATGCGGTCGATCTGTTAAAAAAGGATCTCAACCTTCTGGAAGGTGAAATTGCAGGCCTTAAAATGCTTGATATAAGTGCTGCTGAGAATCATGGTACTCTGAATCATATTGCATCAGTATTGAACCCTGACAATGATACAATCACTCCCGGACTAGATTCTCCCGGTCCCCGGGTAATTAGTTTTGCTGATATCCTGAAATATAATTACATACCACTGGCTGCGACACTTAAAACAGTACTGGATGTTGTAACAGAGGCTTGCGGTACTCCTGTTGAAATAGAATTTGCAGTTGACCTTAACATGGATGAAACCGGAAATGCTTCATTTTACCTTCTTCAAATAAAGCCTCTGCTGGGGACAGGAGCTGGTTATAATATTGATACGGAAACAATTAATGAAGATGAGCTGGTGCTTTTAACAAGAAAGAGTATGGGTAACGGGCTGATAGATGGCATCACAGACATAATATTTATAGAACCTGAAAAATTTGACAATAAGCTGACTGTTGAAATGGCTGACGAGATTGCAGCAACAAATGAGAAAATGGTAAAGGAAAACCGGAAATATATTCTTATCGGCCCTGGCAGATGGGGAAGCCGCGACAGGTTCCTTGGAATTCCTGTAACCTGGCCTCAGATATCCAGGGCAAAAGTTATTGTGGAAGTCTCCTTGCCTGATTTTCATCCTGATGCTTCCCTTGGCTCTCATTTCTTTCATAATGTAACATCGATGAATGTCGGCTATTTTTCAGTAAACCAGAATTCTGATCAGGATAAGATTAACTGGGAAAAGATCAGGAACCAGCAGATTGTCGGGAAAGGCGAGTTTTTCAGGCATATAAGGTTTGAAAAACCATTGTTTGTACGGATGGATGGGAAAAAAGGAATGGCTGTAATATCAATGAATCAATAAAAGTTGTAACCAATGACGATCATAGAAGGAATACTCGATCTGCAAAAATACGATTTCACTGATACTTCCTTTGACCTTCTGATGCAGAAACGTATTCATCGTGTCCTGTTAATATGCAGTAATTATGACAATTACATGCTTGAAGAGGATGGTAGAATTGATGAGCAGATATTTAATGAATACGTATCCCTGAACCTCCGATATCCTCCAACCTTTGTTCAGACAGATAACGCAGAGGATGCATTCAGGATACTTGAGAAGGGAAATGTCGACCTGGTTATTTCTATGCTGAGTCTCAGAGGCACTGATGTTTTTGCTCTGGCAAAGATGATTAAGGCGAAATATGAACATATACCTATCGTCGTTCTTACATACTTTTCCAGGGAGGTTTCCCTGCGGCTTGAAGGCGAGGATCTTAGTGCAATAGATTATGTTTTCTGCTGGCTGGGCGATGCTTCACTGATACTTGCAATAATAAAACTGATTGAAGATAAAATGAATGCCGACTACGACATTGAAAACATAGGCGTCCAGGCTATTATCCTTGTCGAAAACTCGATAAGGTACATCTCATCTTACCTTCCTAATATTTACAGGATAGTTCTTTTACAATCGATTGATTTTCAGCGTGAGGCATTGAATGAACATCAGCGGATGCTCAAGATGAGGGGCCGGCCCAAGATACTCCTGGCAAATAACTACAATGATGCCCTTGATCTTTACAAAAAGTATAAATACAATGTGCTTGGTCTGATATCTGATATCAGTTACAAGAAGGATAATGTAAATGATGAAAATGCCGGTATAGAATTGTGTAAAGCGGTTATGGCTGATGATGACAAGGTGCCTTTTTTGATACAATCCTCAAGCCAGGTACATAAAAAAATAGCGGAGGAGCTGGGAGCTGGATTCATTAACAAGTATTCCAAATCCTTATCGCTTGAACTGAGGAACTTCATAATACAGAACCTCGCCTTCGGACCATTCGTCTTCAAGAATCCCGATACAATGGAGCCAATAGCCATTGCAACCGATCTGCAGAGCCTGCAACAGAAACTTCTTACCATACCCGACAAAACACTTGAATATCACGCAACCAGGAACCATTTTTCAAAATGGCTGAATGCAAGGGCCTTGTTTCCTGTTGCTCAAATGTTTAAATATATCAGGAAGGAAGATTTTGAAACAATGGACGAAATGAGGCGGTTCCTCTACGTAGCAATTTCAAGCTTCAGGCTTGGAAAAGGAAGAGGGGTCATCGCCAAATTTGACAAGAGCAGTTATGATGAATACCAGGTATTTTCAAGGATAGGAGATGCATCGATAGGTGGCAAAGCAAGGGGCCTCGCATTCATCAACAGGATAATTAAAACCCATAAGCTCTTCAACAAATTCCCCGATGTTCTGATCACTATCCCGCGGACAGTGGTTCTGAGCACCGATATTTTTGATGAGTTTATGGATCATAATAATCTTTATACGGTAGCTCTTTCTGATCTTTCTGATGATGAATTACTCAACAGTTTCCTGAATGCAGAGCTTCCGGGAAGGGTTTACCAGGATTTTTATGCCTTTCTCACTGTTTCAAGGAACCACCCTATTGCCGTGAGATCATCCAGTAAGCTTGAAGATTCACATTATCAGCCATTTGCCGGGATATATTCGACGTATATGATCCCCAGGCATCCTGATAATAAGGTGATGGTGAAAATGATTTCAGATGCAATTAAAGAAGTGTATGCTTCAGTCTATTACAGAGGGAGCAAAGCATATATGACAGCCACTGCCAATGTGATTGATGAGGAGAAGATGGGCATTATTCTTCAGGAAATATGCGGTAACAGACATGGCGAAATTTTTTACCCGACCTTATCAGGAGTTGCCCAGTCGATCAATTATTATCCGATTGGCTCAGAAAAAGCCGAGGATGGTATAGCTAATATTGCCTTCGGTCTGGGGAAACTCATAGTAGAGGGAGGATTATCACTCAGGTTTTCACCCAGGCATTATAAAAAAATTCTTCAACTTTCCTCGATAGAAACAGCCCTGAGGGATACTCAAAAGGAGTTTCGCGCCCTTGATCTTAAAATCGACAGTTTTGTTCCTTCCACCGACGATGGAATTAATATTCTTAAGCTTGCGGTAAGTGATATAAATAATGAAGGAGCAATGAAATATGTTGCTTCGACATTTGATTACAACAATAATATCCTCCGCGATGGAATAAGCCAGCCTGGGAAAAGGATCATTACGTTTGCCAACGTCCTTCAGCACAAGCTCTTCCCCCTTGCTGATATCCTGAACACACTGCTCGATCTGGGGCAGTATGAAATGAATAATCCAATTGAGATCGAATTCGCTGCCAACCTGGAAACCCCTCCGGGAGCTCCCAGGATTTTCAACTTCCTGCAAATACGTCCAATTGTTCACACCGATGAGACATCGATTATCAGCCTGGCAAATATCAAGCCTGATGAGACAATTATTTATTCGGAATCGGCACTTGGGAACGGAGTCTTCAAGGGAATACATGACATAGTCTATGTCAGGCCTGAATCTTTCAATCCTGCAAAGAACAAGGATATTGCCTTTGATATTGAACGGATTAATAGCGAATTTGTAAAACAGGGTTCAGGCTATGTGCTTATTGGTCCCGGCAGATGGGGTTCGACGGATCCGTGGCTTGGAATTCCGGTAAGGTGGCCGCAAATTTCGGCAGCAAGGATAATAATTGAATCAGGCCTGAAAACCTATAGAATCGATCCCAGCCAGGGGACACATTTCTTTCAGAATCTAACTTCGTTCCGGATCGGTTATTTTACTATAAATCCTTACATCAGCGAAGGATCCTACAATGTGGAATTCCTTAACAGCATGGAAGCCTCCTATGAAGATGAGCACCTGAGGCATATCAGATTCGACAAGCCCCTGGAGATCATGGTTGATGGGAAACACCACAAGGGAGTCATAATGAAACCGTTAATAAGTACTTAAAGTGCCTGGAATGCCTGGAGTGCCTAAAGTTTTGAGGTGAACAATATGAATGATTATTTGTAGTATTATAAAGGAATTTTTATGGAAACAGCAGCAACAAAATATAAAGGACCTGCCCTGTTGCCCTATCGCTTAACGAGTCAGTTTTTCAGAATGTGAAGCTGATATTCTGAATGCGGAATTATTTCAGAATAAAGCAGAATCAGTTAAGGAATCTTTATTTATCTTTTTAATCAGTCCCTGGAGGACCTTCCCGGGTCCGACTTCAGTAAAAGATGCCGCTCCGTCAGAAATCATATTCCTGATAGTTTGGGTCCATCTTACAGGTGATGTCAATTGAGAAACAAGATTAGCCTTTATTTCAGCAGGGTCAGATGATGGTCTGCCAGTAACATTCTGATAAATCGGACAGACAGGTTTATGGAAATGAGTGTTATGGATGGCTTCTTCAAGCTCAATCCTTGCGGGTTCCATAAGGGGTGAATGAAATGCTCCTCCCACAGCAAGTTTTACAGCCATTTTAGCACCTTTTGCCTTAAGGATTCCTATTGCTTTTTCGACTCCTTCGGTCGAGCCTGAAATAACGATCTGCCCCGGGCAGTTGTAATTCGCGGGTACAACTATTTCATTGATCTCCGCACATGTTTCTTCAACGACCTTATCATCCAGTCCGATAATTGCAGCCATGGAGGAGGGAGTTGCTTCACAGGCTTTCTGCATGGCATGCGCTCTTTTCGAAACAAGGATAAGCCCGTCCTCAAAAGAGAGAGCCTCAATGGCAGTAAGAGCTGAAAACTCACCAAGTGAATGTCCTGCAGCCATTTCAGGCTTAAAGGAATCGGCAAGGTGAGCGGCAAGAATTGTTGAATGAAGAAAAATTGCTGGCTGGGTCACTTTAGTTTGTTTCAGGTCTTCGTCAGTACCATTGAACATCAGGTTAGTGATCCTGAATCCAAGTATTGAGTTTGCCTTTTCGAACATCCCCTTTGCCAGGAGGGAGTTATTGTACAAATCGTTACCCATTCCCGGGTATTGTGCCCCCTGACCTGGAAAAACATATGCTATCATAAAATATTATTTATTTTCCCGCAGATAGCGCTGATCTGTTCAGATTTAACAAGAATCTGCGAAAATCTGCGAAATCTGCGGGAAATATTTTTTAATGCAGGTTCGATCCTATGAGATGAACAAATTCTTCGCGCGTATTTAGCTGATCGAGAAATATTCCGGTGAAGGCAGAAGTCGTTGTAACTGAATGTTGCTTCTGTATTCCCCTTATCTGCATGCACATATGCTGAGCCTCTATAACAACAGCCACCCCCATAGGACTAAGGCAATCCTGAAGGCAGTTTCTTATCTGCATGGTCAGTCTTTCCTGGACCTGGAGCCTCCGGGCAAATGCATCAACAACCCTTGCAATTTTACTCAGTCCGGTTATGTAGCCATTCGGAATATACGCAACATGAGCTTTTCCGAAGAATGGGAGCATATGGTGCTCACACATAGAGTAGAGTTCAATATCCTTAACAATTACCATCTGCTTATAATCTTCCTTGAATTTTGCGGAGTTTATTATTTCACATGGATTGTGGCCGTATCCCATTGTCATGAAATTGAGTGCTTTGGCGACTCTCACGGGTGTTCCCTTCAGTCCTTCACGATCAGGATCTTCACCAATAAGCTTAAGAACTCTGTAATAAATCGATGACAGTTCGTTAATGTTGTCAGCATCCCAGGATTCAACTTTATTATACCCTTTTGGATATAATCCGCTGCCGTTATTTATAGTTTCAATTTTCTTAGCCATAGTACTCAATAGTGTTATTTTCAGTTTCACCAATTTTTACGCAGTGAAGAACAGCCCTTTCTTTTTCAATGGCTGGTTTCAGTTCATTCCAGATTGATATTGCAAGATTCTCGGTGGTGGCAATTTTTCCACGCATAAAACTGACTTCAATATTTAAATTTTTATGATCAACCTTATCAATGATCTTCTCTTTAATTATCTGCTTAAGTGTACTCAGGTTTATAAAAAGACCCAGCTCTTCAGAAATATCACCCTTTACTGTGACATGAAGGACATAGTTATGTCCATGCCAGTTGGGATTTGAACATTTGCCGAAAACATTGAAATTTTCTTCATCTGACCAATCTTCCCTGTACATCCTGTGGGCAGCGCTAAATTGTTCTTTACGTGTAATGTAGATCATAAACAGGCCATTAACGCTGCAATATTAACCAATTAAGTTGATCTTTTTCAATCTGAAAACAATATATTTATGCAGTTATTTGGTCAAACGGTATTTCCTTAGAATCATGCCTCTTAAAATTTTATTTGTAACAGCAACGTCTTCTGAAGCAGATACTTTGAAAATGATACCTGGAATGCAAATTATCCATGAAGGATTTTCATTCGAAGGTAATGAGATCTTTCCCCTTGTTACAGGTGTCGGATCGGTTGCTACGGCATGGGCAATGACAAAACAGTTCTCATCCGGCTTCAAACCTGATCTTGCTATAAACATTGGCATAGCCGGAAGTTTCAGGGATGATCTCCCGACCGGGGAAGTAGTGGTACCTGTATCTGATTGTTTTGCCGATGCAGGTGTTGAGACAAGGAATGGTTTTCTTACACTAGCGGAGGCAGGTTTGGTAGATCCTGACGCGTTTCCATTCAGGTCCGGAAGAATATTTTCGGATAACGGATTTGTTTCAAGGGCGGTTAAACTTCTCCGGCCGGTAAATGCCATTACTGTAAATACGGCAACTGGATTGCAAAGTAATATTAAAATGATATCAGAAAGATATCATCCTGATATCGAAACGATGGAAGGAGCTGCTTTTTTCTACGTTTGCAGCAAGGAGAATGTTCCTTTTCTTGCAATCAGGGCAGTATCTAACAGGGTGGAACCCCGCAACAGGAAGAAATGGAACATTCCGCTTGCCATTAATAACCTTTCGGAAAACCTTAGAGAAGTATTATTGTCACTTGAATAAAAAAATGAAATTAACACTTGGATTTTCACCTTGCCCTAACGATACATTCATTTTTGATGCACTGGTAAATGGCAGGATAGATACAGAAGGACTTGAGTTCGAATATTTTCTTGCTGATGTTGAGGATCTCAACAGAAGAGCATTCGCTTCCGAAACTGACATTACAAAGATAAGCTGTCACGCTTTCGCTTATACAGCTGCTGACTATCTGATCCTTGATTCCGGCAGTGCACTGGGGTACGGTAACGGACCACTTTTGATATGCAAACATCCTGTCGAACCTGAAAAGCTTAAAGATGCAAGGATCGCTATCCCCGGCAAATTTACAACTGCAAACCTGCTGTTCAGTATAGCCTGGCCTGCAGCCCTGAATAAAACGGAATATCTTTTTTCGGATATTGAGGAAATCCTGCTAAGAGAGGAAGCCGATGCAGGGCTTATAATTCACGAAACGCGATTTACATATCAGAAAAAAGGACTTCAGAAAATTGCAGATATGGGCGAATTTTGGGAACGGCTTACCGGACTTCCTGTTCCTCTTGGTTCAATAGTGATTCACCGCAGGATACCTGAAGATATTGCACTGAAATTTAACAGGATCCTCCGCAAAAGCATCGAATACGCAAAGCAAAATACCCTGGCATCATATGATTTTGTGGCTTCACATGCAAAGGAGATGGAAAGTACCGTGATGAATAGTCATATAGACCTGTTTGTCAATGATTTTTCAATAAATCTTGGAACCGGTGGGAGAAGGGCCCTTTCAGAGCTTTTCAGAATTGCCCATAAAAAGGGGATTACTCCGGCAGTGCCGGATCGTATTTTTCTTACATGACTTCAGTAATAATGAAATTCAAAATGACTATTTTTGAAAGACAGCTTTTTGAATCTATTAATATCAATTAATCTTAAATCCAAAGTCATGGCATTTGAATTACCAAAGCTTCCGTATAAACCTGACGCACTTTCTCCGTTTTTAAGTGCAGAAACCATTGAATTCCATTATGGCAAACATCATCAGGCTTATGTGAATAATCTGAACGGGCTGGTTCCTGCTACCGAATTTGAAAACTCTGATCTTGAGTCTATTATCAAAAAGGCTGAAGGTCCCGTATTCAATAATGCCGCCCAGATCTGGAACCACACTTTTTATTTTGAGTCATTTTCAAAAGATGGCAGAAAAGTGCCCGCCGGCCCGCTTGCTGATGCAATTAACAAATCATTCGGCACCTTCGAATCATTCAAGGACCTTTTCACCAAATCTGCTGCAACACTTTTCGGTTCAGGTTGGGCATGGCTCGCTGTTAAAGATGACGGGACATTGCAAATCCTCCAGGAGTCAAATGCCGGAAATCCTTTAAAAAAAGGACTTAAACCTCTGCTGACATGTGACGTCTGGGAGCATGCTTATTATATCGATTACAGGAACAGGCGTCCAGATTATATCAAGTCATTCTGGGAAATCATTGACTGGAATGTAATAAGCAAACGTTACAGGTAGTCATAAGGAATCCATTTTCATCCATAAATTCAATTTTCCCGCAAAAATTGTCACAAAATTCTTTTACTCTATTCAGACATACAATGAAGAAGTACCCAGTCATTTTAACTGCCCTGATGCTAATTTTCCCGGTAATTAATGCTCAGCAAAACAAGGTTATTGACCGGATCATTGAACTCGGTAAAACTGATAATCGTACTATGCAGCATCTCGATATCCTTTGCAACAGGTTCGGAGGTCGACTCGCCGGTTCTGATGCTTATGAGAATGCTGCATTGTGGTGTGCATCCGAATTCAAAAAATGGGGGATGGAAGTGATAATGGATGAGGCAGGTACCGTCCCTGTTGGCTTTAATCGGGGACCATGGTTCGGCCGCATGCTTTCAGACAACGGGATGACTCTTCATTTTGCAACTCCTTCATATACAGCAGGAACAAAGGGTGTGGAGCGTGGGCCTGTTCTAATTGAACCCAAGACACATGCCGATTTTGATCGAATGAAAGGTGCACTGAAGGGAGCATGGGTGCTGGTAACCGGAAAAAGTGACGGATTTCCGATAGACAAGTCGGTAAAAGCCGATTCAATTAGGGCGAGCATCATTGCATATAATGATTCATTAACAAATGCAGCACGCGAAAGCAGAAGAGGGGCTCCAGCCGGGCCGGGCGGTCCGCCTCCCGGATTTGGAACACCCTCTGACCTTAAACTGAAGGACCAGCCGGCTCTGTTCTACCGCGAGATGTGCGAGGCAGGAATACTTGGAGTCATTCAGTCATCCGAGGTCCCGATAAGGGCCCTTTATGACAGGAAGAACATTGATAAGATGACTTTTGAAACTTTGCCTACTGTCTGTGATATCAAGCTTGATGAGAGCCAGTATGCAGTGATCGAAAAAATGGTGAAGGAACGCAGATATTTCCTTCTGGAGTTCGACATACGCAATCACTTCAAGCCGGGACCGGTGAAATATTATAATGTTATAGGTGTGATACGTGGATTACAGTATCCTGATGAATATGTAATAATGGGAGGTCACCTTGATTCCTATGATGTTGCGACAGGTGGCGTGGATGATGGCTCAGGAGCAACGCCCAACATGGAGGCAGCACGTTTGATAACGGCAGCCGGGGGAAAGCCAAAGCGTACAATTCTCGTTTGCCTCTGGGCAGCGGAGGAATATGGACTTCTGGGATCGAAGCACTGGGTGGAAGCCAACAAAGAAAAGCTTCCAAAAATTTCCAATTATTTTAATCGCGACGGTGGCCCCACAGTTGCAACAGGACTGACTGTTCCGGACGCCATGTACGACGATTTTGAAAAAGTATGCAAAACTCTGAACGACATTAATACTGATTTTCCCTTTAAGCTTAACAAGAATTCACAACCGCTCCGCCCGAAGCCAACTGAAGCAAGAGGAACAGACAGCGGCCCTTTTGCCGTAAAGGGTGTTCCCACTCTCTCTTTTGATGCTCAGGATTCAAAAGGCTACAATTTCAGCTATGGGGAGATATGGCACACTGAGAATGACCTTTACACCAAAAGTATCCCTGAATACCAGGAACATACTTCTGTTGTTACGGCAGTGGTTGTTTACGGTCTGGCAAACCTCGATCACCTGCTCTCAAGAACCGGATTATATCTGGATGAAGTAAAGAAATAAACTGGTAAACCAATGAAAATCCTGGTATGAGCTTAAAAGATATTGTTTACAAAACCCGCTCTTACAGACGTTTTGATGAATCTCATCATATTGATCTGAATTTACTTGAAGAGCTGGTTGATCTGGCCCGGATGTCAGCATCGGCAGCCAACAGGCAGCCTTTGAAATACCTTCTTCATAATACCCCTGAGTATTGCGAAAGGATTTTCCCTTCCATTGCGTGGGCTGCATATCTTAAAAATTGGAATGGACCTGTTCCCGGCGAAAGACCATCGGCATATATAATTATCCTGGGAGATAAATCAATTACAGAATCTTTCAGCTTCGATCCTGGAATTGCGGCACAGAGCATTATGCTTGGTGCAACTGAAGCAGGACTTGGCGGATGCATGATAGCATCAATAAAACGGGATGCATTAAGAAGTGAATTTAAAATACCTGAAAAATTTGATATTGTCCTCATCCTTGCCCTGGGGAAGCCGGTGGAAAAAATTCTGATCGATGAAATAAAGGACAATGATGTGAAATACTGGAGGGATGATCAGCAGAACCATCATGTTCCTAAAAGACAGCTTGACGAATTGATATTAAAGGGTTAACTTTATTGCTGAATGAAGAAGATTTGGCTCATATTATCTATGATCCTGATTTACAGTACAGGAGGATTCAATCAGGCCGAGAAAACCGTAGACAAAAGAATCCTTTTCAGCGGGATAATAAGGGACGCCGGAACTCTTGCACCTCTTCCCAACTCTCAGATTATGATTGGCAGATCCTTAGTTTCAGTAAGTGATGAAGACGGAACTTTTGCCATAAGGGTTAACAGGAGGGACACAATCGTTTTCAGTATTCTGGGTTATCAGTCTGCATATTTTTACGTGAGCGATACTCTTGCCGGCAACGAATTTATGGCCGGAGTCTATATGAAAACTGATACGCTTTCAATAGGCGAGGTCATAATCATGCCAAGAATTCAAAATCTTAAATATGATATTTTCAAGCCTCCGACCACCAGTCCTGAAATGGAAAATGCAAAATACAATATGGCGGTTTCAGCATACCAGGGGAGAATCGCAATGACCCGGCTTGGGGATCCGGCCTCTAACTATTCGATTATTCAGCATAAACGCCTTATAGATGCATCTGAAAAGGGAACGATACCTTCTGACAGAATGGTTGGTCTGAGCCCGTTATTACTGATTCCTGCTGCCTACCTTCTGATAAATGGTTTACCGGAGAAACCGGCACCGATGAAATCAA
>Ga0326726_10002368_pt1 | contig 17349 bp, 16 predicted proteins | sample MHFenrmetagenome_2_FD_207603 | JGI IMG/M metagenome (GOLD analysis project Ga0326726, IMG submission 207603) | Lab enriched peat soil microbial communities from Michigan Hollow, Ithaca, NY, United States - MHF15MN | ecosystem: Environmental > Terrestrial > Soil > Wetlands > Peat | place: USA... | reverse complement strand
AGCGCCTCGGCATACAGCCCCTCGGTGGGCACGAAGAGGATCGCAAAGTCGGTGGTATGCGGTGGCGCCAGGTACTTCTCGCGGATCGACTTGGCCTCCAGGCGCAGCCGCGCCTCGATGGCCTTGGCCGCACCCTCGGCGGCAGCGAGATCGCCGCGCTCCTGGGCGTCGAGCAGCCGGTCGTAGTCTTCGCGCGGGAATTTGGCGTCGATCGGCAGCCACAGCGGCACACCATCGCTGCGCTGCCCCGGCAGCCGGATCGCGAAGTCGACGCGCGCCCCACTCCCGGGCACCGTCTCGACTTGAACGGCGTACTGCTCGATGGTGAACACCTGCTCGAGCAGGCCAGCGAGCTGGAACTCGCCGACCACACCACGTGTCTTGACGTTGTTCAGCACCCGGTTGAGCGAGCCGACATCGCGTGCCAGACCCTGCATCTCGCCCAGGCCCTTGTGCACCTGCTCCAGGCGGTCGGCCACTTGCTTGAAGCTCTCGCCCAGGCGCTGCTCCAGCGTCGCATGCAGCTTCTCGTCAACCGTCACGCGCATTTGCTCGAGCTTTCTCTCGTTGCCTTCCTGCAGCGATTGCAGGCGCACCTCGACGGCCTGGCGCATCTCGGCCTGGCGGCGCTCGTTGGTTTCGCTCAGCAAGCGCAATTGCTCGGCGAGCACGTCACTCAGGCGGCGCAGCGAGGCATCGGTCTGTTGTTGGGTGGCAGCCAGCTGCAGGCGAAACGAATCGATCTGTTCGTTCTGCGTGCGCGCGACATCGCCGCTTTGCGTCAGCAGCACCTGCTGCAGCGATCCGAGGTCGCCGCGCGAGGCCTGGGCTTGGCGGCCGATCTCGTCGCGCAACTCGCGCTCCAGCCGTTCGATCGGCTGCGCGTCGCCGCGGCGCAAGGCCAGCCACAGCACCACCAGCAGAATCAGCGCCAGCAGCGTCGGAGCGATCCAATCAGGCATGCCGCCATTGTCTCAGGCACGCGCGGCCGCCATTCTCACAGGCGCACAGGCAGCACCTCGGGGTTGATCGGCGTCGGCGGCACGCCACCAGTCAGCGCGGCAATCAGGTTGTCCGCGGCACGACCGACCATCGCGCGGCGCGTCGCCTCGGTGGCGCTGCCGATGTGCGGCAGCAGCACGACGTTGGGCAACTCGAGCAGCGCCGGATGCACGGTGGGCTCGCCCTCGTAGACGTCGAGCCCCGCAGCGGCGATGCGTCGCTCGCGCAAGGCCAGCGCGAGCGCGGCGTCGTCGACGATGCCGCCGCGCGCCACGTTGGTCAGCGTGGCGGTGGGTTTCATCAGCGCCAGTTCCGCAGCACCGATGGCATGGTGGCTCGACGCGCTGTATGGCAGCACCAGCACCAGATGGTCGGCTTCGCGCAGCAGCGTGGCCTTGTCGACGTAACGCGCGTTGAGCGGCGCTTCATCGGCCGCGGTCAACCTGCTGCGGTTGTGATAGATCACCTTCATGCCGAAGCCCAATGCGCCGCGGCGCGCGATGGCCTGCCCGATACGACCCATGCCCAGAATGCCGAGCGTCGCGCCATGCACGTCGCTGCCCACCAGCAAGTCGTAGCGCCAACTCGTCCACCGTCCGCTGCGCAGGAACCGTTCGGCCTCGGCCATGCGGCGCGCGGTGGCCATCATCAGCGCGAAGCCGAGGTCGGCCGTGGTTTCGGTGAGCACGCCGGGCGCATTGCTGGCCAGCACGCCGCGCGCGGTGCACGCAGGCACGTCGACGTTGTTGTAGCCCACCGTCATCAGGCACACCGCACGCAACTGCGGGTTGGCGTCGAGCAACGCAGCATCGATGCGTTCGGTGGCCGTGCCGAGCAGCCCGGCTTTGCCGTGCAGGCGCGCCGAGATCTCTTGCGGGGTCCATTCGGCGTCGTCGACATTGGGCTCGACCTCGAAGTGCTCGCGCAAGCGAGCCACGGCCTCGGGAAACACCGCGCGCGCGATCAGGATCCGCGGACGATGCAAGGCGTTGCCCTCGTTAACGAGTTGCCGGGGCGACGGCAGGCGCCGCCGCGCCGCCCTTGGGCACGCTGTCGGGGTGGAAGCCGATCGTCGCGAGCATCACGAAGAAGCCGATCACATACGCCAGCGCCACATGCCAGCCATGGCGCAGCCACTGCGCGACGTTGCGCCCCTGCGGGTACATGCCGCACAAGGCCACGCCGGCCGACGAGCCGAACCAGATCATCGAGCCGCCGAAACCGACACCATAGGCGAGGAAGCCCCAGTCGTAGCCACCTTGCTTGATGGCCAGCGCAGTGAGCGGGATGTTGTCGAACACTGCCGACAGAAAACCGAGCCCCAGCGCCGTGGGCCACGAAGCAGACGGCAACTGCTCCACCGGCATCATCGACGCGCACAGCACCAACGACAGCAGGAACACCGAGCCCTTGAACGCACCGGGCAACAGGCTCCACTCGGGACGGCGCAGGCCGATGGTCAGCACGATCGCGCCCCACACCGCCGCGCCGAGGAACGGGAACAGATCCGACACCTCGTTGAATCGGATGTTGACCACCACGTTGACCACGATGGCGGCTACCAGGATGAAGGCCACGATGCCCACGCGCACCCAATCCACGGCCGGATGCTGGCCTTCGTGCTTTTGAATCGGCGAGAAACGCTGTTGTTGCAGCGAGGCCGGGATGCCGAACAGCGCGAGCGCAACGCCCGATCCGATGAAGGCTTCCAGCACCTCCAGCGGATGGATGCCGGCGATCCACATCATCGTGGTGGTGGTATCGCCGACCACGCTGCCCGAGCCGCCGCCGTTGGACGCCGCGACGATCGCGGCCAGAAACCCGATGTGCACCTTGCCCCTGAACACGGTGTGCGCGACCGCGCCGCCGATCATCGCCGCGGCGATGTTGTCCAGGAAGCTCGACAACACGAACACCAGCACCAGCAGCACGAAACAGCCCTTCCAGTCGTCGGGCAGCCAGCGCGGCAGTACCGCCGGAATCTCAGTGTCCTCGAAGTGCTTGGCAAGCAGCGCAAAGCCCAGCAGCAGCAGCAGCAGGTTGATCAGGATCACCCACTCGTGCAGGAGGTGCGAGCCGAATCCTGGCAGCCCCGCGCCCGTCTTGAACGGAGAGAACACGATCTTGTAGAGCGCGATCACGACCGCGCCGCCGAGCGCAGTGCGCAGCGTGTGATGGTGGAACATGGCCACGCCGGCCAGCACGCAAGCGAACAAAACGAACTCGACTGGAACCGGCCCGATCGCCGGCCCGCTGAATGCAGCAGGATTCATCGACCCCTCTTCCGGTGACAGCTCGAACCCGGTCGCCGTGTTGCGTCCGGGCTCAGTCCAGGAACCGCGCGAACTGTTCCACAGGCTCTCGCTCGGTGACCAGGGTGTTTTCGATGGCTTGCGGATGGGCCACGCCCAACGACATGCCGCACACCACCATTTCGGTGGCGGGCAATTGCAGGAACTCCTCGATCAGTCGATGGAAGGTCGCCCACGCCGCTTGTGGGCAGGTGTCGAGGCCGCGCGCCCGCGCCGCCACCATGATGCTCTGCAGGAACATGCCGTAGTCGAGCCAGCTGCCTCGCTCGAGTACGCGGTCGATCGTGAAGATGAGCCCGACCGGCGCGTCGAAGAACTTGAAGTTGCGCGCATGCTGCCAATGCATGCGCTGGTGGTCGGCCTTGCCGATGCCGAGCAGCCCGTACAAATCCCAGCCGATCTTGCGGCGACGCTCGATGTACGGGCTGACCCATCGCGTGGGGTAGTAGGCGTACTCCTGCACATGGGTGCGGCTTTGTGCGGGATCGTCATACGCCTCGCCGATGCGCCGCGACAACTCGGCTCGCGAGCGACCGGTCAGCACGGTCACTCGCCACGGCTGGGTGTTGGTCCCCGACGGCGCACGCGATGCCACGCGCAGGATGTCGTGCACCACTTCTCGTGGCACCGGCGTGTCGAGAAAAGCGCGCACTGAATGCCGGTTCGTGATGGCGGCGTCGACCGCCGCTGCGTCGGAAAGTTGGCTCATGCTCGGTCCGTTCGCAGCGGTGCCAGCGCGACCAGCAAGTCACCAGACACCGGCGCTGGCCTGCGACTTGCGCGATCGACGTACACGTGGACGAAGTGGCCAGAGGCCGCACTCGATGCGGCCCCGTCGGCAAACAGGCCGATCTCGTAGCGCACGCTCGACGAACCGACCCGCCCGACCCTGATGCCGGCCTCGACGGTTTGAGGGTACTGCAGCGGCGCGAAGAAGTTGCAGTGGGTCTCCACGACGAGACCGATCACGTTGCCGGAGTGAATGTCGAGCGCACCACGCTCGATCAGATAGCCGTTGACCGCACTGTCGAAGAAGCTGTAGTAGATGGCGTTGTTGATGTGGCCGTACAGATCGTTGTCCATCCAACGCGTCGTGATGCGGGTGAAGAATGGATAGGCATGACGAGGCTCAGCAACGGGTCGTTCGCTCATGCGGTCGATTGTTTCATTGAATCGATGGGCGACTCGCAGGCGTGAGCCGGTGGGCTGGCCCACAGCGTGGCGCTGCGCAAGGCCTCGGCCACCGTGCGCAGATGCACTGCCACCGTGGTGTCGATGTCGACGCCGTAGCCGCCGGCCATCGTCACCGCAACCGGTATGCCTCGCTCGCGCAACGCGTCGAACACGCGCCGGTCGCGTTCGGCCAAACCATCTTGGCTGAGCTTTAAGCGGCCGAGTCGGTCACCCTCGTGCGGATCGGCGCCCGCCAGATAAAACGCCAGGCCGGGAAGTGCCGATCCGAGATGTGTCCACACCGTTCGAAGCGCCTCGTCCAGCGCCAGCAGGTAGGCGCCGTCGTCGCAACCGTCAGGCAACTCCACATCGAGGTCGCTGCGCGCCTTGCGGACCGGAAAGTTGTGCTGCCCATGGATCGACAGCGTGAACACGGTGGAATCGTCGGCGAAAATGGCCGCGGTGCCGTCGCCCTGGTGCACATCGAGATCGATCACCAACACCCGAAGCAGAGATCGCTTCGCGCGATGCACCTCCGCCTGCATCAATCGCGCGGCAACGGCGATGTCGTTGAAGACACAAAAACCGGCGCCACGGTCAGCGTGAGCATGGTGCGTCCCTCCCGCCAGCTGAACGGCCACGCCGTCGTGCAGTGCCGCTCGGGCCGCGCAGATCGTGGCCCCCACGGAGCGGCGCGCACGCTCGATCAAGGCCGGCGACCATGGCAGGCCGATGTCGCGCAAGGCTTTTGTCGACAGCAGCCCCTGGGTTACGTCATGCACATGGGCCGGCGAATGCGCCAGAGCCAGTTCGCCGTCGCTCGCGGGCGGTGCCTCGAGGAGTTGCACGTCGCGACCCAGCTCCGTCACGCGCTCGAGCAGCCGAGCATATTTGGAGATCGGAAACCGATGGCCCGGTGGCAGTGGAATGACAGATCGGCCGGGGCAATACGCACGCACTGCGCGATTGTGGGTCGGGGGAAGAAGGCCCGGGGGTGGACCAGCCGCGCAGTGGACCAAGCCGCCTGTCCTAGGTAATCGAGTCTAGTTTGTTGCAACGCAACAAAAGCGCCTTGCAATCCGCGCGCTGGTGCCTATACTTCAAGCCATGTTGCAGTGCAGCAAGCACGCAACGGAGCCCGAAAACCCTACTGGAGAAAGACATGATGACCGTTGAACAAGTAGTTGCTGCCAACAAGGCCAACGTTGAAACGCTGTTCGGCCTGACCAACAAGGCCTTCGAAGGCGTCGAACGCCTGGTCGAATTGAACCTGCAAGTGGCCAAGGCCGCATTGGGCGAAGTCGCTGAAGGTGCCAAGGCCGCCCTGTCGGTGAAGGATGCGCAAGAGCTGTTGTCGCTGCAAGCTGGCTTGCTGCAACCCAGCGCCGAAAAGGCCGTGGCGTATGGCCGCCATGTCTATGACATCGCTGCCACCACCAATGCCGAAGTCGGCAAGGTTGCTGAAGCCCAAATGGCCGAGATGCAGAAGAAGTTCCTGTCGGGCGTCGACAGCGCGATCAAGAATGCGCCGGCCGGCACCGAGAGCGCGGTGTCGCTCGTCAAGTCGGCGATCGCTGCGGCGAACAACGCCTACGAGAGCGTGCAAAAAGCCGCCAAGCAGGCTGCCGAGATTGCAGACGCCAACATCCAGGCCGTGACCAACACCGCCGCGAAGGCCACTGCGTCGAGCGGCAAGAGCAAGCGCGCCTGAGGGCTAGAGCAAACGGTTGAACTCAACCGGGAGCCAAGCGTCAGAGCATGAGCGGCGTCGTATGGCGCCGCCTTGCTGAAAGGTTGTCTCCTCGGTACCTCTCGAAATCCCCTTTCAAGGTACCTTCGGCCCGATGGCTCGCCATCGGGCCTTTTTCATGGCCGACTCCGCGGTCTTCAGACGGCACCGGAATACACATAGAAGAACTAAATTCTTCCGCCAAATAACGAGCGTCCCTAGAGTCCACTTTCGCGTGCGCGGAATTCCTGCGCCCGAACAAGAAAAGACTGCTCAGGGACATGGATTGGATCGCCATCGTCAGCGGCTTCGGGGTCGGAGCGATCGTCGGACTCACCGGTGTGGGCGGCGGGTCTTTGATGACTCCGCTGCTGATCGGCGCGTTCAAGCTCAACCCGGCGGTGGCCATCGGCACCGACCTGTGGTTCGCCGCGATCACCAAGTCGGGCGGCGCGCTGGCGCACCAACGCCACGGCCATGTGGACTATCGCATCACCGGCCTGTTGTTGGCCGGCAGCGTGCCCGCCTCCGTGGCCACCATCGTCTGGATGCATGGGGCAGGCCTCACTCGTGGCGGCATGGCGGCCCTCACCTGGTCATTGGGCATCGCGCTGCTGCTCACTGCCGTGACGGTGGCCTATCGCAAGGCGTGGCACGCGGTGGGTCTGAGGCTCGAGCATTGGCTACCCGAACGCCGCAGGCACGTGGCGACCGTGCTCAGCGGGGTGGCGCTGGGCGTGCTGGTGTCGCTGAGCTCGGTCGGCGCCGGCGCCATCGGCGCCACGCTGATCTTGCTGCTGTATCCGCGTCTGCCGGCGCAGCGATTGGTCGGGACCGACATCGCACACGCAGTGCCACTCACACTGGTGGCGGGCATCGGCCATGCGAGCCTGGGCCACGTGGATTGGCAGTTGCTGGTGGCGCTCTTGATCGGTTCGCTTCCCGGCATCTGGATCGGAGCGCAACTGACCAAGGCCTTGCCGGAGCGACTGGTGCGCACGCTGCTGTGCATCTCGCTGGTGACGGCGGGCCTGAAGGTGATGGCCTGACATGTACCAGTACACCGACTTCGATCGTCAGTTCGTGAGGGCTCGCGCAGCGCAGTTCCGCGACCAGCTGCAGCGCCATTTGGCCGGTCAGTTGGGCGAGGAAGAGTTTCGCGCGCTGCGCCTGCAAAACGGCTGGTACGTGCAGCGCCACGCGCCGATGCTGCGCATCGCGGTGCCCTATGGCGAGCTGTCGAGCCGGCAGTTGCGGCAGCTGGCACTGATCGCGCGGCGCTTCGACCGCGGCTATGGGCACTTCACGACGCGGCAGAACCTGCAGTTCAACTGGATCCCGCTGCACCAGGCGGCCGACGTGATGGACCTCTTGGCAGAGGTTGACATGCATGGCATTCAGACCAGCGGCAACTGCGTGCGCAACATCACCAGCGACGCCTGGGCCGGCATCGCACCCGACGAAGCGGTGGATCCGCGCCCGTACTGCGAAATCCTGCGCCAGTGGAGCACGCTGCACCCCGAGTTCGCGTTCCTGCCCCGCAAGTTCAAGATCGCGGTCACTGGCGCGGCCGAAGACCGCGCCGCCATCGGCTGGCATGACATCGGCTTGCAGCTGCTCAAGAACAGCGTGGGCGAGGTTGGCTTCAAGGTACTGGTGGGTGGTGGCATGGGGCGCACGCCGGTGATCGGCACGGTCGTGTCGGAGTTTCTGCCGTGGCAACAGGTCCTCGTGTTCATCGAGGCCATCCTGCGCGTCTACAACCGCTACGGCCGGCGCGACAACATGTATAAGGCCCGTATCAAGATCCTCGTCAAGGCCGAGGGCGAGCGGTTCGTCCAAGCGGTGCAGCGCGAGTTCCTGGCCATCCTCGAGCGTGACGTCGGTGGCCGCGAACACTGGGTTCCGCAGGCCGAGCTCGACGGCGTGGCGAGCCACTTCCAGCTTCCCGCAGAGGTGCGCAGCCACGCATCGCAGACACGTGACGACGTGGCCACCGCCGACACGCCGCTCGCCTACCGGCGTTGGCTCGAGCGCAACGTTCACGCACATCGCCTGAACGGCCACCGCGCGGTCACGCTGTCGCTCAAGCGCGCAGGCCAGGCCCCGGGCGACGCCACCGCCGACCAGATGGATGTCGCCGCCGCGCTCGCAGAGCGCTTCAGCCAGGGCGAATTGCGTGTCACGCACGACCAGAATCTGCTGCTGCCCTGGGTGCGCACGAGCGACCTGCGCGAGCTGTGGGAGACTGCGCGCCACGCCGGCTTCGCCACACCGAACATCGGCCTGCTCACCGACATGATCGCCTGTCCGGGCGGAGACTTTTGCGGCCTGGCCAACGCACGCTCGGTCCCGGTCGCTGCCGCGATCCAGGAGCGCTTCGACGACCTCGACCTGCTCTACGACATCGGCGACATCGATCTGCACATCAGCGGCTGCATCAACTCCTGCGGCCACCACCACAGTGGCCACATTGGCATCCTCGGCGTCGACAAGGACGGTGCCGAGTGGTACCAGGTCACGCTCGGTGGTTCCGATGGGTCCACGCGATCGGGTGGCGCGGTGCCCGGCAAGGTGATCGGCCCGTCGTTCGCGGCTGAGGAAGTGCCCGATGTCGTCGAGGCACTGGTCGACATCTATCGTGCGCACCGCCAACACGGCGAGCATTTCGTCGACACCGCGCGCCGGGTCGGCGTACCCGCGTTCCGCGCCGCGGCCGACGCGGTGCGCCGCGCGACCGCTCACGCCGAGGCAACGGCATGAGCACCGCGAGAATCATGCGCTTCGTAGACCCCGTTCGCGATCCGTGGCAGGAACCGGCCGACGCACCGGCAGCCCACACGCTCCTTTCGCTCGACCAGTGGTCGGTAGTGCGCAGCGAGTGGCCGGCGTCGGTTCCGGTGGGCGTGCTCGTCGCCAACACGGTCGACGTCGAGACGCTGACGGGCGATCTGCCGCGCTGGTCACTCGTGGCACTGCAGTTTCCCAAATGGACCGACGGCCGCGCCTACAGCCAGGCCCGGTTGTTGCGGGCGCGCCTGGGCTACGCGGGCGAAATCCGGGCCACTGGCGAAGTGCTGGTCGACATGCTGCCGTTGCTGCAACGCAGCGGCTTCAACGCCGCCCTGCTGCGCCCGGACCAGAACCGCGAAGCGGCGCAGCGCGCGTTGCGCTTCTTCGTCGGCCACTACCAGGGCGACGTGGTGCAGTCGCGTCCGCTGTTTGCACGCATCGAGGCCTGAACGCGATGTCCAACGCCATCGAGCTCTACGCACGCGAGAAACCCGGCTTCGCCGACCGGCTATCGCACGCCACCGCGTTGCTGCGCGACGCAGCCGCCGAGCATTCCGGCCGCATCGTGCTGGCGTCGAGTCTCGGCGCCGAAGACATGGTGCTCACCGATCTGATCGCGCGTCAGCAACTGGACATCGCGATCGCCACGCTGCAAACGGGCAAGCTGCACGCACAGACGCTGGCCTTGGTGCAGCGCGCCGAACAGCACTACGGTTTGCGCATCGAGCTCCATCAGCCGCGCGCAGAAGCGGTGGTGCACTTCGTGCGGCGTCATGGCGACGACGCGATGTACCGCTCGGTCGAGTTGCGCAAGGCCTGCTGCGCGATGCGCAAGCTCGAGCCGCTCGAGCGGTTGCTGGCCGGCCGCACCGCTTGGGTCACGGGCCTGAGGCGCGAGCAGTCCGGAACGCGCGCGGCGGTGCCGTTCATCGAGGTCGACGAGCACCGACGCACCAAGCTGAGCCCGCTGGCCAACTGGTCGTGGAACGATGTCTGGCACTACATCGCCACACGGCAGGTACCCTACAACCCGCTGCACGACGAATTCATGCCGAGCATCGGCTGCGAACCGTGCACGCGCGCCATCGCGGTGGGCGAGGACTTCCGCTCGGGGCGTTGGTGGTGGGAGAACGCGGATGCCAAGGAATGCGGGTTGCATGTCAAGCCGGATTCCGCGGACTTGCACCGCGCCCACACGGAAGGAGCCTGCGCATGAACGCCCGCGTGCAGCTCGACCGGCTGCTGCCGCAGATGGACCACAGCCACCTCGACTGGTTGGAGGAAGAGGCCATCTTCATCCTGCGCGAGGTGGCCGCGACCTTCGAGCGAGCCGCGCTGCTGTTCTCCGGCGGCAAGGATTCTTGCGTCGTGCTGCGCCTGGCCGAAAAGGCCTTCAAGCGCTCGCACGGCAGCGGACGCTTCTCAGGTCGCCTGCCTTTTCCCCTGCTGCACGTCGACACCGGCCACAACTTTCCCGAAGTCATCGAGTTCCGCGACCGGCGTGTGGCCGACATGGGCGAGCGCCTGCTGGTCGCCCACCTCGAGGATTCGATCGCGCGCGGCACCGTGCGCCTGGCCGATCCGCTGGAGTCGCGCAACGGCCACCAGAGCGTCACGCTGCTCGAAGCGATCGAAGAGCACCGCTTCGATGGACTGATCGGTGGCGCGCGGCGCGATGAGGAAAAAGCGCGCGCCAAGGAACGCATCTTCAGCCACCGCGACAGCTTCGGCCAATGGCAGCCGAAGGAGCAGCGCCCCGAGCTGTGGACGCTGTTCAACACACGCATCCGCCCGGGCGAGCACTTCCGCGCATTCCCGATCAGCAACTGGACCGAGCTCGACGTGTGGCTGTACATCGCACGCGAGCAGATTCCGCTGCCTGCGATGTACTACGCGCACCCGCGCGACGTCGTGCGCCGCCGCGGCCTGCTGGTGCCGGTGACCGACGTGACTCCACTGCGCGCCGGCGAGTCGATCGAGCGGCTGCAGGTGCGCTTTCGCACAGTGGGCGACATGACCTGCACCTGCCCCGTCGAGAGCCCGGCCGCCAGCGCGGCCGAGGTGGTGGCCGAGACGTTGACGGTCACCATCAGCGAGCGCGGCGCCACGCGCATGGACGATCGCACGTCCGATGCATCGATGGAACGGCGCAAGAAGGAAGGGTATTTCTGATGTCCGCCGTGCTCGACGCCGAACTGCGCGTGGTGCCGGCAGTCGCGCCCGCCAGCGACCACCGCGCGCTGCGTTTTCTCACGGCCGGCAGTGTCGACGACGGCAAGAGCACGCTGATCGGGCGCCTGTTGTTCGACAGCCGCGCCATCCTGGCCGATCAACTCGATACGTTGAACGCCAAGGCGGCGGGTGAGCCGATCGACCTGTCGCTGCTCACCGACGGTTTGGAGGCCGAACGCGAACAGGGCATCACGATCGACGTGGCGTTTCGCTACTTCGCCACCCGCCGGCGCAAGTTCGTTATCGCCGACGCGCCCGGGCATGAGCAGTACACGCGCAACATGGTCACCGCTGCGGCCGGCAGCGACGCCGCCGTGGTGCTGGTGGACCTGACCAAGATCGACTGGCGCGCACCGGTGGTCGGGCTGCTGCCGCAGACGCGGCGCCACGCATTGTTGGCACAGCTCTTGCGAGTTCCGAGCATCGTGTTCGCCGTCAACAAGATCGACGCCGTCGAGGACCCAGGCGCCGCGTACCAGGCGGTCCGCGGGCCGCTGCAGCGTTTCGCGCACGAGGCCGGCATCGACGCGCTGGCCGGCATCGTGCCGGTGTCGGCGCTGCGCGGCGACAACGTGACGCAACCGCTGCGCGCGCCCTGGTTCAACGGCCCCAGCCTGCTCGAGCTGCTGGAGCAGTTGCCGACCACGCAAGAAAGCAGCGACGGCCCGCTGGCGATGCCGGTGCAATACGTCGCGCGCGACGGCAACGAGGGGGTCGGCCACCAGGCGCGCACGCTGTGGGGCCGCATTGCGCGTGGCCAGGTTCGCAGCGGCGACGAGGTGCAGTTGCTACCCGGTGGCCAGACCGCTCGCGTGCAGTCCATGTGGCGCGCCGGGCAGATGGTGCAGGCGGCGCGCGCCGGCGAGTCGGCTGGCCTGGTGCTCGATCGTCAGATCGACGTCTCGCGTGGCGACTGGATCGTCGCGACGGATTCGCTGCACCAGAGCCGCACGTTCACCGCGACGCTGGCCTGGCTCGACACCGAGCCCGCACAGGTCGGGCGCCGCTACTGGGTGCGGCATGGCAACCGCTGGGTGCAAGCGCGCATCCGGGCCATCGAGCACCGGCTCGACATCCAAACCCTGCAGCCCACCGATGCGCATCAGCTCGCCGTCAACGACATCGGCGAGGTGACGGTGGAGTTGCAGCAACCGTTGCCGCTGGAGTCGTACGCAGACAACCGCGTCGGAGGCGCGCTGATCGTGGTCGACCCCGCGAGCCATCGCACGAGCGGCGCCCTGCTCGTTCGCGGGCCGCTGCCGGCTGCGTGACAATCGCCGCATGCGCTTGACTGCAGGAACCGTGACCTTCGTCGGCGCCGGACCCGGCGCTGCCGAATACATCACCGTGCGCGGCGCGCGCTGCCTCGCGACCGCCGACGTGGTGTTGCACGACGCGTTGACCGACCCCGCGCTGCGCCAGTGGGCACCCAACGCGCTGTGGGTTCACGTCGGCAAACGCGGCTACCGCGACTCGACGGTGCAGACCGAGATCAATGCGTTGATGCTCAAGCACGCGCTGGCCGGCGCGCACGTCGTGCGCCTGAAAGGTGGCGACCCCAGCGTGTTCGGTCGTCTCGAAGAAGAACTGCAGGCGCTCCACGGCGCAGGCATTGCGACCGAGGTGGTTCCGGGCATCACGGCGGCATTGGCGGCAGCCGCAGCCACGCAACGCCCGCTGACACGGCGCGGCAGCGGCCGCAGCGTCAGTTTTGCCACCGCGGTCACGCAATCCGGTGCACTGCACGCAGGCCGGCGCGCCGACACCGAGGTGTTCTACATGGCCGGGGCAAGGCTGCGCGAGTTGTCGCGGCGGCTGCAGGCCACGGGCTGGCCGGCCGACTCGCCGGTGCACGTCGTGTCGCGCGCATTGTGGCCCGACCAGATCGCTAGCGACCACACGCTGGGCGACTTGGCCTCGGCCGCGGTGCTGCACAGCGGTCGCCCGGCGGTGGTCACGGTCGGGGTCGGGGCCACGCCCGTGGCAGCGAATCCCCTTCGCGTTGAGCGGCATCAACCGCCGGTGCCGAGCCGCGAGCCCTAAAATCCCCTGCTTCGCGCAGCGCCGCTGCAGTCGCCTGCCGGCGGGCCGACTGAATGGTGGTGCGGCGGACCGTTCCCACCACAAAGCCCCAGCATCCACCATGACCCACGTCGTCGTCGAATCGTGCATCCGCTGCAAGTACACCGATTGTGTGGACGTCTGCCCGGTCGATTGTTTTCGCGAAGGCCCAAACTTCCTGACCATCGATCCCGACGAGTGCATCGATTGCGCGGTGTGCATTCCCGAGTGCCCGGTCAATGCCATCCTGCCCGAAGAAGACGTGCCGGCCGAGCAGCAGCATTTCATCCAGCTCAACGCCGAGCTCGCGAAGAAGTGGCCGAGCATCACCAAACGCAAGGCAGCGCCACCCGATGCCGACGAGTGGAAAGACCGCAAGGACAAGCTGTCGCAGCTGATCCGCTGACCGTGCCGCACGCCGCCATGGATACGCAGGCCGGACACGCCATCGCCCCCGACGCCGCGAGCACGCCACCGGGCCCGATCGAAACCGACGCCGTGATCATCGGCGCCGGCCCGGTGGGCCTGTTCCAGGTGTTCGAGCTCGGCCTGCTGGAGATCAAAGCGCACATCATCGACTCGCTGGCGCATGCCGGTGGCCAGTGCATCGAGCTGTACCCCGACAAGCCGATCTACGACATTCCCGCCGTGCCGGTGTGCACCGGCCGCGAACTGACCGAGAGCCTGCTCAAGCAGATCGAGCCGTTCAAGGCGACCTTCCACCTCGGGCAGGAAGTGAGCGTCGTGCACCCGCGCGACGACGGGCGCTTCGACGTCGCGACCAACCGCGACACGCGCCTGATCGCCAAGACGATCTTCATCGCTGGCGGCGTGGGCTCGTTCCAGCCGCGCACCTTGAAGGTCGAAGGCATCGAGCGGCACCGCGACACGCAAGTGTTCTATCGCGTGCGCGATCCGGCGATGTTCGCCGGCAAGCACATCGTCATCGTCGGTGGCGGCGACTCGGCGCTCGACTGGGCGCTGACCTTCGCCGGCGACGGCACCAGCAAGGCCGCCCACGTCACGCTCGTGCATCGGCGCGACGGCTTTCGCGCCGCACCCGCCAACGTGGCGCGCATGCACGAGCTGTGCGCGGCCGGCCAGATGCGCTTCGACATCGGCGAGGTCACCGCGTTTGATGAGTCCGGCGGCCGCATCTCGGCGGTGTCGGTCGGCACGCCCGGTGGCCCCATGCGCTCGATCCCCTGCGATGCGGTGCTGGTGTTCTTCGGCCTGAGCCCGCGGCTGGGGCCGATCGCCAACTGGGGCCTGACGATCGAGCGCAGGCAGCTCGTCGTCGACACCGCGCGTTTCGAGACCAACGTGAAGGGGATCTTCGCGGTCGGCGACGTCAACACCTATGCGGGCAAGAAGAAGCTGATCCTCTCGGGCTTTCACGAGTGCGCGTTGGCCGCATTCGGGGCCGCCAGCTACGTGTTCCCCGACAAGCGCATCGCGCTGCAGTACACCACCACCAGCCCCAAACTGCACAAGGTGCTCGGCGTCGAGACGCCGGTATTCGATTGACCACCCCCGAAGCGGCCTGGCGGCCGCCTCCCCCTCAAAGGGGACAACGCCAGCGGACCGGCAAAGCCGGATCCGCGGCGTTCTCGGGTTGCGTTGCCTCCGCGCGTTCTGATTTGTCGCCATAATGGCGCCCGCTGCACGTTTGCGCGTGCAGCTCTTCGCTAGGGGTGCTGGGCCCTTTCACGGCTCGGCTGAGAAAGTCCCTTTGAACCTGAATGAGGTAATCCTCGCGCAGGGAAGCACTCTGATGCAGCGCTCACGCTCGCGTTCCGGTTTGCCGACCTGCCATCGAACAGAGGTTCGCAGATGGCACAGCATTCGTTTGTCTTCACGTGGCTCTGGGCCGTTGCAGCAGCCGCCGCGGCGCAGGACGCAGCGCAGACGGTGACTGTCACCGGCCGCGCGCCCGCCAGCGCGGCGGTGGCCGGGTTCGACGACACGCCGCTGTCGCGCGCGCCGTTCAGCGCCACGGTGATCGGCCCGGCCACGCTCGACGACGCCGGCATCAGCAACCTCGCCGATGCGACGCGCGTGGGCCCTGGCCTGAGCGACGCCTACAACGCTGTGGGCTACTGGAGCAACTTCACCGTGCGCGGGTTCGCGCTCGATCAGCGCAACAACTACCGGCGCGACGGCCTGCCGATCAATGCCGAGACGTCGCTGTGGCTGGGCAACAAACAAAGCATCGATGTGTTGCGCGGCACCAGCGGCATGCAGGCCGGCGTCAGCGCGCCGGGTGGCCTGGTCAATCTGGTGGTCAAGCGACCCAATGGCGCGCACTGGAGCGCGACGCTGGCCGGCGAGTCCGACGGCAGCTACGGCCTCGCGCTGGACCTCGGCAACCGCGCAGGGCCCGACGGCAGCATCGGCTGGCGCTTGAGCGCGGAGGCCACGCACCTCGACCCACCGCTGAACTCGGCACGCGGCCAACGCCAGGGCATCGCGGCGGCGGGCGAGTGGCGTGTCGATGCCGGCAAGCGGCTGGAGGCGGAGATCGAGTTCAATCGCCAATCGCAGCCGAGCCAGCCCGGCTTCAGCATGCTGGGCAATCGGGTGCCCGATGCGCGCGACATCGACCCGCGCATCAACTTGAACAACCAGCCGTGGAGCCTGCCCGTCGTGTTCACCGGGCAGACTGCATCGCTGCGCTGGACGCAACGCTTGAGCACGGACTTGAACCTCAGTGCCCACGCGATGACGCAACGGCTGCGCACCGACGATCGCATCGCGTTTCCGTTCGGTTGCTCGGCGGAGAACGCCTTCGACCGCTATTGCAGCGACGGCAGCTTCGATCTCTACGACTTTCGCAGCGAAGGCGAGCACCGGCGCAACGATGCACTCGATCTCGGCATCGGGGGTCGCGCGAGCCTGCTCGCGCGAGAGCACCGCTGGCGTGCCGGCGTGCTGGTGGCGCGCCAGCGCAGCGACCAGCCGCGCGAAGCCTTCAACCTGGTCGGCACTGGCACGATCGACGGCCGCTCCGTGACGTCGCCCGACCCGAGCCTCACCGCCGAGGGCGTCGCCCGCGACGAACGCAGCACCGAGTGGTACGCGCGCGACCAGTGGATGCTCACGCCGGGCGCGAGCGTGTGGCTGGGGCTGCGGCACACGCGACTGGCGCGTCAAAGCGTGGCCACCGACGGCAGCAATTCGATCGACGTGCGCCAGAGTTTCACCACGCCGTTCCTCGCCGCCTCGCTGCTGCTGCGCGAGCGAACCACGGTCTACGTGAGCGGCGGCGAAGGCATCGAATCGGCGGTGGCACCCAACCTGCCGATCTACACGAACCCGGGCCAGGCGCTGCCCGCACAGAAGAGCCGGCAACTCGAGGCCGGCATCAAGCACGAGGCCGACGCACTGACCGCCGGCGCCGTGCTGTTCGACATTCGCCGACCTTTGGTCACCGACCTGTGCACGCCGGGCTGCACGCGCTTGATCGACGGCAAACAGCACCATCGCGGCATCGAGCTCGATGCCGCGTGGCATGGCGGCCCGTGGTCTGTGCAAGGCAGCGCCACGGTCTTGCGCGCGACGCGCGAACGATCGATCGATCCGGCCAACGACGCGTTGAAACCGACCAACGTGCCCGAGCGCACGCTGCGCGCGCAACTGGGCTACCAGGTGCTCACGCTGCCCGAATTGACGCTGACGTCCACGGTTGTCAACGAAGGACCACGCTTCGTGCTGCCCGACAACTCGGCCAGCATTCCCGCATGGACTCGCCTCGATCTGGCCGCGCGCCTGCTGCAGCAGCATGCCAGCCACGCGCTGACCTGGCGGCTCGGGCTCGACAACGCCACCAACCGGCGCGCCTGGCGCGAATCGCCCTATCAGTTCGGCCACGTGTACCTGTACCCACTCGCGCCTCGCACATGGCGCGCATCGGTCACCGCGACGTTCTGATCGCAAGGTACCCCTGGCTATAATCGCGCCCTCCCGATCCCCGATAGCTCAGTTGGTAGAGCGCCGGACTGTTAATCCGTAGGTCCCTGGTTCGAGCCCAGGTCGGGGAGCCAAGCA
>Ga0326726_10002367_pt1 | contig 17349 bp, 15 predicted proteins | sample MHFenrmetagenome_2_FD_207603 | JGI IMG/M metagenome (GOLD analysis project Ga0326726, IMG submission 207603) | Lab enriched peat soil microbial communities from Michigan Hollow, Ithaca, NY, United States - MHF15MN | ecosystem: Environmental > Terrestrial > Soil > Wetlands > Peat | place: USA... | reverse complement strand
CGGAGCGTGTCACCACGGCATCCAGGAACAGTTCATCGAGAGCGTGCACTCGACGCTGGTGACAAAGACCGACAAGGAACTGCCGGTCTGCAGCGATTGCCACAGCGCCCACTCCATCCGCCGCACTGATGAGACGGGCTTCAAGCTGGAGATCATGGATAAGTGCGGACGCTGCCACGAAGAGATTGCCAAGACCTACTTCGACACTTATCACGGCAAGGTGTCACGCCTGGGCTATACCAACACCGCCAAGTGCTATGACTGCCATGGCGCGCACGATATTCAGCGCGTGGCCGATCCTCGGTCGCACCTCAGCCGTGCGAATGTGGTTGCCACCTGTCAGAAATGCCACTCCAACGCGACCCGTCGCTTTGCCGGCTACCTGACTCATGCCACCCACCACGACCCGAAGAAGTATCCCTTCCTGTACTGGACGTTCTGGGGCATGACCACCCTGCTGCTCAGCACGTTCGTGATTGGCGGGATTCACACGCTCTTGTGGCTGCCCAAGGCTCTCCAGATGCGGCGCGAACTTGTGGCAGAGGAAGCTGCGGAGGAAGCGAGAGAGTTGGCAGACAAATCGCACCGCGAAGGCAATGCCGGCGAGGATGGAATCCATGCTGACTGATCTCGAGCTCCGACCCACGGCTGCGCAGCCCTCATCCCAAGCGGTGCGGGACGGGGAAGAGAAGCGTCCGGAGCGCGAGTTCGTCCGCTTCACGCGCTTGCAGCGGGCTCTGCACGCCTGCATGATCGTAAGTTTCATCAGCCTGGCCATGACGGGGATGACCCTGAAATTCTCGTACACCGGGTGGGCCGTCACGCTGTCGCGGCTGCTGGGCGGATTCCAGACTGCCGGCTACATCCATCGCACGGCCGCGGTGCTGATGTTCGGAGTGTTCTCGACTCACCTGTACGACCTGTACCGGCTGAAGAAGCAGGAATACAAATCGTGGCGCGCCCTGCTGTTCGGTCCGAACACCATGCTGCCCACGCGCCAGGACCTGAAACAGTTCCTGGCCACCATGAAGTGGTTTCTGGGGAGAGGGCCGCGTCCGCTGTATGGGCGCTGGACGTATTGGGAGAAGTTCGACTACTTCGCGGTGTTCTGGGGGATTGCAATCATCGGTTCGACCGGCCTGACGCTGTGGTTCCCGGTCTTCTTCACGCGCTTCATCCCGGGATCGTTTATCAATGTCGCGACCATCATCCACAGCGACGAGGCGTTGCTCGCCACCGGCTTTATTTTTACTGTCCATTTTTTCAATACCCATCTACGGCCGGAAAAGTTTCCCATGGACACCACCGTCTTCACCGGTCACATGCCAGTGGCGGAATTGAAACGCGACAAGCCGCTCGAATACGAGGCCCTGGTGGCGAGCGGAAAGCTCGAAGCCAATCTGGAGGAGCCGCAACCGGAGATCGTGGTACGCACGATCCGTGCGTTTGCCTGGATCGCGCTCAGTTTGGGTTTCAGCATTATCGTCTGGATCATCTACGCTATGTTGTTCGCTTATCGGTAAGAGGAAGGTGTCGATGAAAGGGGCGAGACAATCCGCGATGCGGCTGGCGTTGGGGCTGGTGCTCGCGCTGGCGTGGAGCCTGACCGCGGCCGCCTCGGACCAGGATTGCCTGGCATGCCATGGCGATCCTGGAATGAAGTCGGAGTCCGGCAAGAGTCTGCACGTCGACGCGGCCCGGCACAAGAACAGCGTGCATGGCGAACTGGGTTGCACGACCTGCCACGTGGGCGTGAAAGAGTATCCCCACCCCAAGCCGATGCGCCGGGTGAGCTGCGCCACTTGCCACGAAGAACCGGTCGCGCAGGTGCCCAAGAGTGTGCACTCCATCCTGGGTAAGCAGGCGTGCGCGAGTTGCCACGGCACGGCCCACGAAGTACAGCGGGCGGAAAAAATCGTGCCCCAGCAGTGTGCCACCTGTCATGAGGAGAGCGTGCACGAATACCAGCTCGGCGTCCATGCCATCGCCCGCAAGGATGGAGATGGGCAGGCTCCGACTTGCCTTTCGTGCCATGGCAGTCCGCATCAGATTCTGGCGGCCAGCGATCCCAATTCGCCGGTGCATCACTCCCACATTCCCTCCACCTGCGCCACCTGCCACGCGCAGAAATTTGTCATGGAGCGCACCGGGCACAGCCCGCAACAGGTCTACTCCTATGCGGAAAGCGTGCACGGGCGCGCTGTGGCCGCTGGTTCCACCAAGGCGGCGGTTTGCACCGACTGCCACGGCGTGCATGAAATCCGCCGGGCCAGCGACGAGAAATCGTCCATCTTCAAATTCAATGTTCCGGCCACCTGCGCCAAGTGCCATAGCGCGGTGGAGCAGGAGTTCATGGAGAGCATTCACGGCCAGGCCGTGCGCCGTGGCAACGGCCAGGCGCCGGTCTGCACCGACTGCCATGGCATCCACTCCATCAAATCGCACTTCGATCCTAATTCATCGGTTGCGGCACAGAACCTGGCACGCACCACCTGCGCGCGCTGCCACGAAGGAGTGAGGCTGTCGCAGGAATTTGGCGTGGAAGGGCGCAGGTCCACGACTTATCTGGCCAGCTATCACGGGCTGGCTTCGAAGCTGGGGTCGCAGATCGTTGCCAACTGCGCCAGTTGCCACGGCGTTCACAACATCTATCCGTCCAGTGACCCCCGCTCAACGATCGCGCGGCAGAACCTGGTACGCACCTGTGGCCAGTGCCATCCGGGAGTGACCGAAAAATTTGCGCTCGGCAAAGTCCACGTGGATGCTCCGATCTCCGCCGACATCGGAAGCGTGGCGGTGCGCTGGATACGGCGTTTTTATCTGAGCATGATCTTCAGCGTGATCGGCGCCATGGTGCTGCACAACTTCATCATCTGGCGGCGCAAAGTGCTCGCCCTTCGCGACGCTTATCCCCGCGCCGTCACGCGCATGACAAAAAGCCAGCGCTGGCAGCATCTCACGCTGCTGATTTCCTTCGTCACTCTGGTCATTACCGGGTTCGCTCTGAAGTATCCCGACTCGTGGCTGTCCATGATCCCGGGAATGGGAGAGAAAGTGCGGGGGATCATCCATCGCATCGCGGGCGTGACCATGATTGGCGCCAGCGTATACCACATCCTCTATGCGTTCCTGACTCGCGACGGACGCAAGCTGGTCCTCGATCTTCTCCCCGAACCGAAAGACGCCACCGATGTCGTCTCGGTTCTGCGCTACTACCTCGGATTGGGTGGAGCCAAGCCTGAATTCAAGCGCTTCACGTATGCGGAAAAAGCAGAATACTGGGCCCTGGTCTGGGGGATCATCGTGATGGCCACGACCGGCATCATGCTGTGGGCCAAGATGTCGGTCAGCAATTTGTTGCCGCGCTGGTGGCTGGATGTCGCCACCGCGGTTCACTTTTACGAGGCTGTGCTGGCTTCGCTCGCCATTGTGGTCTGGCACTTCTACCAGGTGTTCCTCGATCCCGATACTTACCCCATGAACTGGGCGTGGTGGGACGGCAAGGTGGCGGCGCATCACTATCGCGAGGAACACGGGCTCGACAGCGAGACTTTGCTGGCCGTCGCCGAAACCGAAGCGGCCCCGGCTGCGCCTTCTTCCGCGGATGGTAGCGACGGCACCAGTTCGGCGCGCGACACCGCACCGCATGAAGTCGGAGCAGAGGGCGACGATTAGACTGGTGCGTTCCCGACAAGGACGAGCTGCCCGTGACGATCAAGTTCTTCGGATTCTGATATAAGCAAAAGGTCTCATACGATTCGAAAGCTGGAGGTCTGTCGGCATCATGGGTGATTCCAATCCAAGCGTGACCCCGCGAGAGGCGGGACTGGCCCGCCTGCGCGAACTTCTGCGCAACCCTATCTCCTTCATCGGTCTGGCCCTGGCCGCGGTGGCGCTGGGCAACATTGTCTTTCTGTTTTTTCGGGATATGACGGCGTCGCACCAGAGCCCCTATATCGGCATCCTCGCCTACATGATCGCGCCCGGCTTCCTGGTGCTAGGCCTGGCGATCACCGTTTTCGGCGCATTTTACTATCGCCGCCGGCAACGGGAAGAGCAAGGCTTCACCTCTCACTACCTGCACGTGGACTTCTCCGATCCGGCGCACCGAGGCACGGTAGCGTTCTTTCTCACCTTCATCGTTGTGTTCGTGCTGATGAGCGTGATCGGCAGCTATCGCGCTTATGAGTTCACCGACTCGGTCAGTTTCTGCGGACAGCTTTGTCACTCGGTGATGGCGCCGGAGTTTACCGCGTACCAGCAGTCGCCGCACGCGCGGGTGGCGTGCGTAGATTGCCATGTCGGAGCGGGCGCGACCTGGTATGTGAAGTCGAAGCTGTCAGGCGCGCGGCAGGTGATCAAGACAGCGCTCAATACTTTTCCACGGCCGATCCCTTCCCCCGTTCACAACCTGCGCCCGGCGGCGGAGACCTGCGAAGCCTGTCACTGGCCGAAGAAGTTCTACGGCGCGCAGTTGAAAGTGTTTAACCACTTTTCGAGCGATGAGAAAAACACGCCGCGCCAGATTCGGCTGCTCATCAAGACCGGCGGCGGCGACCCGGCCACCGGAGAGCCCGAGGGCATCCACTGGCACATGAACATCTCCAACGAGATCTCTTATATCGCCACCGATGAGCAGCGCCAGGTCATTCCTTACATTTACGTGAAGGACATGCAAGGGCGGGTCACGGAGTATTTTGCGAAGGACTCCGGCCTCACCAAAGAGCAGATTGCCAAAGGCACCCGGCGCCGCATGGATTGCATCGACTGCCACAACCGTCCCACCCACATCTACGTGCCGCCTGACGTTTCCGTGGATCGCTCCATCTCGGCCCACCGGCTCGACGTCACGCTGCCTTACCTGAAACAACAGGCTGTAACCGCCTTAACCGGGAAGTACGACACCACCGACGCCGCCATGCAGGGCATCGCCAAGACGATCTACGAGTTCTACGGCAGCAAATATCCCGACCTGGCGAAGAGCAAGGAGCACGAGATCCGGGGCGCCATCGACGAACTGCAGCGGATCTACCGGCTGACCTTCTTCCCGGAGATGAAACTCGACTGGCGGACGCATCCCAACAATATCGGACACTTCTACTTCAGCGGCTGCTTCCGCTGTCATGACGGCAATCACGTCAGCCCCGAAGGCAAGGTGATCCACAAGGACTGCAACACGTGCCATACCATCCTCGAGCAGCAGGAGAACGCCGTAAATATCGCCTCCCTGCCGGGGGTGGAGTTCAAACACCCGGTGGACTTAGGTGACATGACGGCGGTGAGCTGCAGTGACTGCCACAGCGGAGGGGTGGGACCGTAAGAGTTCTTTTCCATGCGTCGTGCACTGGGTGCAAGTGAAATGGTAAGGTTTTCTTTGACAAAGGCGTGATGCCCAGAACAACCCCGTGGCCCGCTCCAGATGGAGACCATCGCGTGCTATGTTAGAAAAGCGAAATCGATGTATGGTCGGTGTCGTTGTCAGCTTAAGCAGGAGATTCAGTAGAGTGCGAGGAGGCTTGTAGTGTTCCGCGTTCTTGATTTTGTACTGTCCTTCGCCCTTCTCACCTCGCTGTGCGCGATAACAACCGGCTGCGGCGGTTCATCCGGTTCCGGCGGCGGGAACGGCGGCCCCTTGAATGTTGTGGGGGACTGGCAGGTCAACTTCTCCCCTAACATTGGCGCTACAGGATCCGCGCATGGAGCGATCAACTCCTCGGGCCTGAGCGCGTTTTTCGACGACTCCGGAAATATCGTGAAGCTCCCTACCATCACTGGCGCAAGCTCTTTTTCCGGCAGTCTGACCGCATACGCCGTGAACGGCAGTGTCTTTCCCGACGGCAGCACAGTCGTGACCGACACCGTGCAGGGCAACGTGAACTCCACCACTTCCATCACGGGGACGTTTTCCGGCGGCGGGAATCCTTCCGGCACCTTTTCCGCGGCTCCTTTCTCTCCTCTTAGCGGATCTACCGTCGCGATCTCGGGCGCGATGAACGGGAAGATCACCGGTTTCATTGATACCTTGAACCTCACCTTTTCGCCGAATGGAAGCTTCACGGGAGTGGATTTTCCCAATCCCCAAGTCCCGGGTTGCGATGTAAACGGGACGCTGACACAGGAAGGAACCAGTAACGTTTTCGATATCGCGTACAACCTGGGGCCCGGGAATTGTACTGCCGTCTCCCTGACCGGTATTGCCTTTGAGAGCAAGACAGATTACTTCAACGTGAATGGAGGCGCGGACGCCACCTATCTTTATGCGATCATGCTGACGTCAACGGAGATGTCAGTCCACCCATACGTCGTCATAATCTATCAATAGGTCGGTGCCGGTGCCCACTACCATCCATCCTACCCCTCGGCGTTTCAACCACTTGCCGTTGTGACCTCTGTCACATCCCGAAGTGATAACACTCACGGCCTCAGGTTCGTCGCTCGTCTATCTTCGTTGCCAGGGTGAGGTCAAACTCCATGGTTCGCAATGGGAACGAGGCGGGGAGTGCGCCGGGCAACGGCCACGGACAACAATCCGCAAAGGCAAGCGAATTCAAGCCGCGGCTGATTTTCTGGGAAGTCACAAAAGGCTGCAATCTGCGCTGCATTCATTGCCGCGCCACCGCCACTGAACTCAGTTCTCCGACCGATCTGCCGACCAAGGCGGCGCTCGACATCATTGACCAGATTGCGGAAGCCTCGAATCCGATTCTCGTGCTCAGCGGCGGCGAGCCGTTGTTTCGATCAGACATTTTTCAGCTTGCCCGCTACGCCACCGACAAAGGCTTGCGCGTCGCTCTCGCGACCAACGGAACACTGGTGACGAAAGAAGTGGCGCGCATGATCGCGGACAGCGGCGTGAAGCGGGTCTCCATCAGCCTGGACGGCGCCGACGCGGCCACGCATGACACGTTCCGCGGAATTCCAGGGGCGTTCGATGCCGCCTTGTACGGTTTTCGCAATCTTAAAGAAGCGGGCATGTCGGTGCAGATCAATACCACGATTGCGCGCCACAATGCCCATCAACTGCCACATGTCCTGGAACTCGCAAAGGCGGTCGGGGCCGATGCCCTTCATACTTTCCTACTGGTCCCGGTCGGATGCGGCGTGGATATCGCCGCCGAACAAATGGTGCCCCCGGAAGAGTACGAGCGCATGCTGAACTGGTTTTACGATCGATCTCTCGAAGGCGGCATCGAACTTAAAGCCACCTGCGCTCCACACTACTTCCGGGTCGTGCGGCAGCGCAGGGTGGCAGATCGGCACGCGGCGGAAGCTGCGGCCAAAGCCTCCCCCGAAACGTTACCTCACCCTGCTGCGATCGGGCCGACCGACATGCTGATGCCGGGCGGCACCGGTATTTCCCTAAGGCCGCAAGGCCCACCTCCGGGAAAGCACACGGGACATCCCGGCGGACACCCCAACGACATGAATGCCATGACCAAGGGTTGCCTGGCCGGGACCGGCGTCTGTTTCATCTCGCACGAAGGCGAGGTCTTTCCCTGCGGTTATCTGCCCGCGATTGCGGGGGATTTGCGCCGGGAGAAATTCGCGGACATCTGGGCGAACGCCAAGGTGTTCAACGAACTGCGCGACACGGACAACCTGAAAGGGAAGTGTGGTTGCTGCGAGTTTCGCAACATCTGCATGGGATGCCGGGCGCGGGCGTTCGCCGCGACGGGCGATTATCTGGACGAAGAGCCGTTCTGCGTCTACGAACCGAAGTCCGCACACTTGCGGGCCAAGGTCACGGAGCGGGCGTAGAAGCGTTAGGTTGCAGGAGCCTCTTGGACGCCTGGAACGGGAGCCGTCAGGGGCTAAACAGTTTGCTGAAAAAGCGGGCTGCGCTGACCTCAGGGGCTGAAGCCCGACTCAAAACAAAGGGCTTATCGCAGCGGTAAACCGCTGCGCCACCCAAAAGCAGAGTTTTTCAGCAAACTGTAAAGCCCCGTAAACATTCCAACCGCCTACGCGGCCCTGAAGGGCCGCTCTTCCACGAAGGTGTCGACATTCGTGAGTTTTTCCAGCCTGCTAAAACCCACTTCCAGGGCAGTTCAACTGCGAGGGGAAACCGCCCCCGTCAAAGCAGAGCGTTACTCTGCTGCCTTCTCTTCCAGTTTGTCGAGGATGCCGGCGGCCGCGTCGAGGATTTCCTTGTCCACCTTGCGATTGGAGGAGATGGCTTCGGCCAAGGGAATGGAGACGATCTTGTTTCCGCGCAAGGCTGCCATGTGGCCGAACTCGCCGCGGTGGACCATGTCAATGGCGCCCAGACCGTAGCGTGTGGCCAGTACGCGATCGAACGAACTGGGCGATCCACCGCGCTGGATGTGCCCCAAGACGACCGAGCGGGTTTCGAAGCCGGTACGCTTCTCGATCTCGCGCGCCAGCACGGAGCCGATTCCGCCGAGGCGGAGGTGGCCAAACTCGTCGCGGCCCACATCCTGCAGGACGGGTGCCCCCTCGTGCATCTCGACGCCACCCGCGAATTTGGCGCCCTCGGCGGCCACTACAATGCTGAAATAACGTCCGCGAGCATGGCGCTGCCGGATTAACTCGGCGACCTGGTCAATGTCGAAAGGGATTTCGGGAATCAGGATGACGTCGGCTCCCCCGGCGATGCCGCTGTAGCACGCGATCCAGCCCGAGTCGCGCCCCATAACTTCGACCACGATCACGCGGTTGTGCGCCTCGGCGGTGGTGTGGACGCGATCGATGGCGCCCGTGGCCACGTTGACCGCGGTATCAAAACCGAAAGTAAAATCTGTCCCGGCGAGATCGTTGTCAATCGTCTTAGGCACGCCCACGACCTTCACCCCGGCGGTGAAGAGTTTCTGCGCCACCGAGAGCGTGTCGTCGCCGCCAATGGCGATGAGAGCGTCGCAACCGTGCTTCTTGAGGTTGTCGGCGCAACGCTCGAGGCCATCGGCATGCTTGGCGGGATTGGTGCGCGAAGTCCGCAGAATGGTGCCACCGCGTGGCAGAATGCCGCCGACGGTGGAAAGATCGAGGGGCATGGTCTTGTCTTCCAACAGACCGCGCCAGCCCTCGACGAACCCCACAAACTCGTCTCCGTAGTGAAATGATCCTTTGCGCACCACGGCGCGAATCACGGCATTCAGGCCAGGACAGTCGCCTCCGCCGGTCAGTAATCCAATCTTCATTGCCAGTTCCTCATCCCGATAGGGAAGTGTGCGCGTCCGAAGCGGGGTGAGCCGCCCGAATCAGTTCATCAATGGGAGCCGAAGCTACTCAGATTACCACGTTGCCGTGACTTGGCTCACTAGCGATGGCATCGCCGAAATCGATTTGGTGCTCGCTCACTTCCGGAGCGCACTTGGCGCAGGCACGCCCGAAGCAACGAAATGCATGGGCAGCTTGCGTGGCCCGGTTATTTTGTCCACAATGAGTCGCCGGACTGAACCTTCATGCCCAAAATCCTCCGTATTCTTCTCTGGACCGCAGTCAGCCTGCTGGGCGCGCTGGCGCTGGCGACGATTGCATTGCATCGTGGCGAGCAGATCAATGCCATGTGGCTGGTAGTAGCGGCGGTCGCGACTTACGCGGTCGGATATCGCTTCTACAGCAAATTCATCGCCGCAAAGCTGCTCGCGATCGATCCGCTGCGCGCAACTCCTGCCGAGCGGCTCGACAACGGCCGTGATTTCGTTCCCACCAATAAATGGGTCGTGTTCGGACACCACTTCGCAGCCATCGCCGGTCCCGGCCCGCTGGTGGGCCCGGTGCTGGCGGCACAGTTCGGCTATCTGCCGGGAACGCTGTGGATCATCGCGGGCGCAGTTCTGGGTGGCTGCGTACAGGACTTCGTGATTCTGCTGTTCTCGGTGCGGCGCGACGGCAAGTCGCTCACCGAGATGGCCAAGACGGAGATCGGGAAGGTCGGCGGTTTTGTTTCTTACCTGGCGGTGATCAGCATCATCCTCATCCTGCTGGGAGCGGTTGCGCTAATCGTGGTGAATGCGCTGAAGTCGAGTCCATGGGGCACGTTCACGATTGCCATGACGATGCCGATCGCGGTGCTGATGGGGCTGTATCTGCGGCGCATCCGCCCGGGCAAAGTGCTGGAGGCTTCGCTCGCAGGCTTTGTGCTGGTGATGGCGGCGATCTTTGGTGGGCAGTGGGTCTCGCAGTCTCCGGCATGGGCGGCGGTGTTCACGCTGAGCGCGCCCACGCTAGCAATCCTCATCATGATCTACGGATTTGCAGCCTCCGCTCTGCCGGTGTGGCTGCTGCTGGCGCCGCGCGACTACCTGAGCACTTTCGTGAAGCTCGGGACCATCTCTCTCCTGGCGGTCGGGATCGTGGTGCTGCGGCCGTCGTTGCACATGCCGCCGCTGACGCGCTTTGCCGACGGCACGGGGCCGGTGTTCGCGGGCACGATCTTTCCGTTTGCGTTTATCACCATTGCGTGCGGCGCGGTGAGCGGATTTCACTCCCTGATTTCGAGCGGTACGACTCCCAAACTAATTCGCCGCGAGCCGGAAACGCGCATGGTGGGCTATGGCGGCATGATGGCCGAATCGATGGTTGCGATCATGGCGATGATCGCCGCCTCGGTGTTGCAGCCGGGAGTGTACTTTGCGGTCAACAGTCCTGCGGGAATCGTAGGACAGGCGCCGGAGGCCGCGGCGGCGACCATCAGCAACTGGGGATTTCCGGTCACTGCGGCGGAGATGTCCTCGCTGGCGCATGCCGTTGGCGAGCAGACATTGTTTAACCGGACCGGCGGCGCGCCCGCGTTTGCGGTGGGCATGGCCCACATCTTCTCCAGCAGCTTGGGCGGGCAGGCGGTGATGGCGATCTGGTATCACTTCGCTATCATGTTTGAAGCGCTGTTCATCCTGACAATTCTGGATGCCGGCACGCGCGTCGGCCGCTTCATGGTGCAGGATGCGCTCGGCCACATCTGGAAGCCGCTGGGGCGGACCAGTTGGTATCCATCGATTCTGTTTACCAGTGGGTTAATCGTGGCTGCCTGGGGATACTTCCTCTGGTGGGGTGTGAAGGATCCGCTGGGTGGGATCAATTCGCTGTGGCCGCTATTCGGGATCTGCAACCAATTGCTGGCTGGAGTGGCGTTGTGCGTGGCGACGACGATCGTGATCAAGATGGGACGTGCGCGCTACGTGCCGGTGACGCTGATCCCGCTGTGCTGGCTGGTGACGGTGACCTTCACGGCGGCATATCACAAGGTGCTGAATCCGAATCCGAGGATTGGATTTCTGGCACATGCGCGGCAACTGGCTGCTGCGGCCGCAGATCCCAGGCTGGTCTTCAACGACCGCCTGGATGCGGCGGTGGCGAGCGTGCTGGTGGTGCTGGTGGCGGTGGTGCTGATCGAATCGGCGCTGGAGTGGGCGCGAGTCCTCTCCGGCCGTAAGGCTTGCGAAGTGAGAGAGACGCCGTTCGTCATGACGAAGCTGGCGCTGGAGGAGCAGGCATGAAGGTTTGGACGGCGATCCGGCGGGCTTTCAGAATATTGCTGGCAGCACTGCGCGAGATATTCGATGAGGCTGCGTACGACCGGTTTCTTCTGCGGCACGAGTTAGCTCCGAGCCCGGAGACTTACGCAGATTTCTGTCGAGATCATCAGCAGGGCAAGGTGCGGCGGCCGAGGTGCTGCTGAGGCGGTGCGAGGAAGCAGTTCTTGCGCTCGCCCGATCCCACGTGAGAGAACGCTCATAGGCTGGCAATACACCCTACACAAAATGTTGGTGGCATAGTGCCAATGTTCGCCAACAACCGCATAGCTTCCGAGTTGTCGATAATCCAGATACTGGAAGCATACGGTCTAAGCAATGGGACGCAGTTCACTTAGATCCCCGAACAGTCATACGCTCGTCGAGGCGCCCGAGCACCTTCGGCCAGGCTTCCTCGTGGCGGTTCTTCGACACCTCATCAGAAAAGCCTGCATGCGTGAGATGGAGCAACGTACCCTCATTGGCGGGCGCCAGATCAACCGTGACTACCGTCTCCGCACCTTTGGTTGCGGCGGTGACCCAAGTTAGCTCCACAAGTCGATTGAGATCCAGACGCAGAAACCGGCCGTAGTGGGCGTGCCGCGCCCCTTCGAAGTGGGTCTCGAAAAAGAAGGCGGTGTTGACCTCGCCTTTCATCAAAACCGAGCCCGGAGCGGCAAACCAGCGATCGAACTGTTCTGTCCACGCACGGAACAGCACCTCAGGGGACGCCAGCATTGCGCGCTCGGAGATCAGGCGAAACGGCCTTGATGAAAGATCCGGCAGGGCAACGACGTTCGTCATAAAGTCCTCCATATCTGAAGTTAGGCAAACTTACTCTGGCCCTTGAAAAGAGAGGGTGAAGCTAGCGAGCTTTCCCCCACGCTCTTCACTGTTTCGACATGCTTTATGCGAGACGACGTCTCATCACAGATGTCTTGATGCACAGGCGATCGGGCGCCTCGACTTCCTGCAATCACTCGCACCGGTTCCACTGCCGCTTGAAGCTTTGTTGATCGCAGTTCGACTCTGTACGTCGCTTGCTTCTGGATTACACTGAGGCACTATTCTTGAAAACACGCTCTAAGAAGGCAGAGCCTAAGATTGCGCTGCTCGTGCCAACCAATCAACCGGCAACTTTCGCCCTTCAACAAATGCAGCTAGATTCTGGAACACTGCTTTCCAGGCACGGACGTGCCACGCACGCGCCTCAGCCCACCTATCACCTTCTAGCCAGCCCGTGTGGCTCACACGGACGGTCGTCTGCTCGCCATTTGTCGCGAAGTTCACTGCTACGTGCGTGGGGGGCGAAGGCGGCACGGCATTTTCGTTCATGAAATCGCCGTATATACTCGGGCCTCGCCATGTGAACCCGAGCCATCGCTGTGGATGAATGAAAGTAACTCGGCATCCCAGGGTGGCTCTGGCGCTCCGGGTCATCAAGATCCCAAAAGCGCTCATAGGGCCCACCCCGTTTCGGCGCAACATTAGCTCTAAGGGCAAACCATGGGCAAAGTTGTTCGGGATCAGTCCACGCACGCCAAACACGATCAATCGGAGCATTCAGAGTCCGCTCGACAGTTATAGCTTCCATGCATGTCCTCCTCGTCAGAACCTCAACTTAAGTCTGCGCCAAGTCTACCGCCTCCCGACGGTTTTGGGAGAGGGCCCCCATCTGAATTACGGTGAGGCACTATTTGTGAAACACGCTGTCGCAGTTTGTGGAAAAACTCGGCTGCTCTGACCTGAGTAACAAGCAGCAACCAGGTGAGACAGCCTCTCGTTAGTCTTATTTCGCGCCATCCCGTAGAAACCAATCCTCTACTCGACCAAAGACCGCTTCCAAACCTCCGGGTACCTTCTGATTGGGAAGGTCCAAGGCATGGTCAGCACCCTCAATTCGCTCAAACACGGCTTCGCGCTGCTTTGCGGCCAACTCGGCGCGCAGGACATCGAACCCGGCGATCGACTGCTGCGTGTCGGCTGTCCCGTGGGCGAAATATAGGAGTGCGTGCGATTTGAGGGCTTCCGCGATGACGGACGTCTTCATGAAGCTGGACCACTGACGGTACGTCTGCCCCCAACAGAACTTGGTAGCGCCGTCCGGATCCTTCAGGATGTCACTCCAACACGCGTAGACTTCCTTTTCCGCGTCCAATCCCTTATTGCGCATAAACTCCGCCATGTGGAATAGATACACCGGTCCGCCTCCCGACAAGGAGGCGGCGTGCGTGACTACCGGGGATACGTTCGAGACTCGCATCGCTACGATGCCGCCCTCCGAGATGCCGATCACGAGTGTTTTCGAAGTGACGATACCAGGCAACTTCTGCGCCGCTTGGATTGCGTCCACAATGGTTGTGGCCCACCGGTCGAGCGTGAACTCGGCTCGAAATTCTGGACGACAAGCGCGTGCGTCGCCGTCATCAGGCGGATTGTCCAGAAACTCAACACCTGGCTTTTCGACCGCCAAGACGCGGGCCCGGCCGCGGGCTACCGAATATAGAACGCCCTGCAGTCCACGGCTCATACGCCCACCGACCCTGACAAACTGAGATGAGCAGCCTGTGCCTTGGACCCAGACGATCAACGGGACAGGATGACTGGGCGCTGGCTCAATTGAAAGATAGAAGGTGATGCGCTGACCATCTCTGCCCTCTGCAACGTACCGCCGAAACGGCTTATCGCCTACAGGATAATCTTCCGCTGCGGCAAGCGCGGAACAGAGAAGAAGATTGAGAACGAGAATCGAACAGGTCTCAAGCATGACGAGCATTAGCGTCTTCCTTGCGGATAGTTTCGCTGTCTCTCAGATTGATGCCGTATTCAAGATATGCTTTCATGCAGCATAGGAAATGCATCCAGCCCTGAGTTTGCTCAATGCATCTGGCAATCCCTTTTTCGTCTGGCGGCCATTCCGACTCTGATATTTTTACCACGGTCCCGGTATCACCAACCGGCACCAGTTCCATTGCTACGATGGCTTCGATTCCGCTCGCCGACCACACAAACGACACAAACCGGTCAGGCTCTGTGCGCTCCACTCTTGCGTCAAGGCCTCCGCCCTTATCAAATTTCCAATGAACGGTCTTCCCACCCTGCATGCGGCCCGTTCCGGACGAAATGAAATAGTGTGACATTTTCTCCGGGTCGACGATCGCCTCAAATACTTGGTGGACAGGTTTTGCAATTTCCATTTGAGTTTTAACCTGGAGAGATTTCGTCTTCATCGTTTGCTCCTTTTCTAATGTAGCTGGGTAAGATACAAACTGTGAACAATCCCTGGAATGGCGCCGGCCTGCTAGGTACGTTTCAACAGCTGCTCGATCTCGACGGTTAGCCCGCCCGGTCCCTTAAGGTAGGCGGCGCGTGCGCCCCACGGTCGATCTTGCGGCGCTTCGATCGTCTCGGCGCCGCGGCCCGTGACAGTACGATAGTCTCCATCGCAATCCTCACTATCGAAGCCGAGAGTCATCACACCATCAGCAGGTGCGGCGTCCAGAATCACACCAAACCCGCCAAAGCCCAGCCAGACCATCCGATCGTTATGGACCACGGGGACTACCTGCAACACTTGTTCGAACCAGCGGGCCGCGGCCTGCAAGTCCCGCACGCGGCAATGCACGTGTGACACTTTCATCGAGCCTCCTCCCGAACATGGACAGGCCATTTCCAATCAGCTGGGTAGCAGAGTCAGTAATCGCGACAGATCCTGAGCGAACCCCTGAATAGTGGATCCATCTTCGGCACCGTGGTCCGGGTTAATTTCCGCCAGGGTCAGTCCGGCGAACTTCGGGCTCTTAAGAAAAACCCCCAGCAACTCCAGCGTATGGCTGTACGACAGCCCCTTGTTTTTCGAACAGTTCTCGGCTAGCGGCAAATCGTTGAAATCAATGACATCGACATCCAAGTGCACGAGGAGCCGCTCAAACTTCATCGCCCATTTGGATAGGATCGTCTCTGCACACCCGACGGGGGACCGGGCGACATCGCTAAGAAGCGACGCTGCGATCGCGCGATCCCGGATGGCACCGCGCTCCCACTCCGTTGCGCTGTCTGGGTCGAATCCAACGAGATAAACCTGCGCTGGGGAAATCAAAGGGCAGCGCGGTCCACAGCTTGTCAATTCGGGAATAGTCCCGTTCAAGCCCAACATATGCGCTACTCCCATCCAGTCGAGCGCACCGTCTGCGGTGGACCGGGGAGTATTCAGGTCAGCATGCAAGTCCAGGTAAATCAGGCCCAAGCTCTCGCACTTCCTCAGATTCGCCGCTACCACTCCGAACTCGACAGTGCAGTTCCCCCCGATCACAACGGGAATGTGTCCGTGACTCACGGCTTCCGATAAACGAGCATCGGTCTCCTGGATGCAGGCAATGACTGCCTCCCAGTGCTGCGCCAGCGGATTCTTTCTATCTGGACGCCAGCGCCGCACGGAAAGATCGCCGTAATCTACGACCGTCAGACCTTCCTTCCGAAGCATTTCCGGAAAGCCCGCGTCTCGGAAGGCTTGCGGAGCCTTCTCCTGTCCAGGGCTGTACGACCCGAGACTGGTGGGAACTCCGACATAGGCGATTGTCCGGCCCATAGCGATCCTTCCACAGACTTCTTACAGCACAGTACAACCACCACCCACTCATGCAAGAGTAGCTTCACGGGGAAAGAGGCGCTTCTCGGAAATTGCTAATTCTGATCGAGCGGACCGGAGCTAATGCGCCGCTATGTCGACAGCAAGGCCACGCTGCACCTCCTGGGGCGACACGCCGAAGTGATGCCGAAAGAGTGAGCTGAAGGAGCCGAGGCTCTGAAAGCCACTTTCGAGGCACACGTCGGTGACTGTATGTTTGCCTCCGCGAAGGAGCGCTCGCGCGCGCGAGAGACGCTGCGTGGTGAGGAATTGATGGGGTGTTACGCGGAAAGCGGTGCGGAACACGCGAAGGAAGTGGTACGGCGACATGCACGCGGCGCGGGCGGCATCGGCGACGCTCACGGATTCGTCCATTCGCGAGAGGAGAAAATCGCGGCCTCGGAGGACGCGGCGCAGAAGCTCTTCGCGCGTGGAGGCACGCACAGCCGAAAAATGCGAGGCTGCTTCTTCGGCACGCGGAAATTCGCGGACGAGGGCGCGCGCGATGCGAAAAAACGCTTCTTCGGTCGCGGTAGTTGATATCTGACCACGCGTCTTGGCGGCATGAAGGCCACGGAGCGCGGCGAGCACGCCACTTGGCTCAGGCTCGAGGCGCTGCCGGAAAATCAGTGAGCCGGGCGGCGCAGCGTCTGGAAAATCCAATAATGCAGAATCAGGCTGCGTCAAAGTGCGATGGACTTCTTCGACGAAACCGTGCTGAAAGAAAACGGAAAGAGTGGTGCTGGGCGTGGCGGAGTCAATTGTGAAGGTGTAGGGTTGCCCCCGATTCACGACGAGATAGCTGTTTTCCCGGACGACGTATCTCTGTCCGCCGGTCTCCCATATGACGGACCCGGCGAGAACCCCCTTGATCGAGAGCGCGCCGAGGAGATCGGGGGCGTAGATGCGCCTGCTCGTGCCGGAGACAAGTGCGTTGAATACGCCTGAGAAAGCTTCCTGAGGGTTCGGATCAGAAGGGGCTGAGGTGGCGGCTTGTCTTTTTGTGTTCGCCATCGATACGGGACTTCCATTTTGACCTTCTGGACCCGAGATAGTATATATTGATCTCCCGCCAGCGAAGCCGTTCGGGTACGTTCCCCGATCACGGGCAAATCAGAAGTAATTTGTTGTATCGGGCTTCGACACCTGCTCCTACGAGTCCAAATCAATGCTCACCGTAAGCAGATCGGTGCCAAAGAAGCGTACGGCTGCGGCGTTGCTGGAACTGCCGGGGCGCTGATTCGCGAG
>Ga0326726_10002366_pt1 | contig 17353 bp, 14 predicted proteins | sample MHFenrmetagenome_2_FD_207603 | JGI IMG/M metagenome (GOLD analysis project Ga0326726, IMG submission 207603) | Lab enriched peat soil microbial communities from Michigan Hollow, Ithaca, NY, United States - MHF15MN | ecosystem: Environmental > Terrestrial > Soil > Wetlands > Peat | place: USA... | reverse complement strand
CTGGCCAAACCTCGACCGCTGCTGGACCCATTGATGCGAACGACTTCAGACAGGAAAAGGGGGTTTGCGCGACGCGAGCGCGTCTGGACTCGGAACCGGCCGGTGTGCACGCTTGTTCATATATCTAGTGTGTGTATCGAAACGGACCCCAACATATTGCGCCCCTCGAGACGCTGTCAACTAAAAAAGACCCGCACAACTTGCACGCATCGCGTCAGGCTCCCCCGAACAGGCGGCGCTGAATGAGGATCAGCTACGGGAGAGGGATCAGCGGAGCGGGTTTGCTGCGAGGAACCTGCTGAGGAGCCGCTTCGAGCGCCGGCTCAGCCGGCGCAATCCGAATTCGAGGGGGGAGGCCTCGGTGGGGGCCGTCGCGCCCCCCTCCGAACGCTAGTACGGCGCCGGCCCCTTGATCATGTTCTCGCGGCGCTGGAGGTAGCCGTTTCGCACCGCGCTGTAGAGATCGACCGTGGTCTCCTCGAAGCCCTGGTAGAGGTCCAGGTTGAGCGACCGGTCGTTGATGGTGTTGCCGATCTTCATCCCGAGGCGTGTCCAAATGAAGGGCAGCACGTAGCTGAGCGGGTCCATCGCGCCGTCCACCGCGGTCCCGATGCCGTCACGGACCGTGAGGGGAGGCAAGAGCGGCAGCACCAGGAAGGGGCCGGGGCCGAGTCCCCAGATGCCCATGGTCTGCCCGAAGTCGGTGCGGGTCTTCTGCAGCCCGAACTCCTGCTTGGCGATGTCGAAGAGACCGCCGATCCCCAGCGTGCTGTTGATGAGGAAGCGCCCGACCTCGGCGCCTGCCCCCTTGGGCCGCCACTGCAGCAGGTTGTTGACCACCCGCTGGACCACCAGGAGGTTGTCGAACCCGCTGTCGATCATCTGCTGCAGCCGGTCGGGCATCACGACGTTGTAGCCCTTGGCCACCGGCTTCAGCACGTACTTGTCCATGTTGTAGTTGAACGAGAACATCTTCTCGTTGAACGGCTCCCACGGGTCGTACTCCTCGAGGATGCCGTCGGAAGGCACCACCGGATCGGCGGCGCGCGCCTGGGCCAGCATGGGACCGGTGGCCTGGCTCACCATCAGCGGACCGAGCGAGGCGACCATGTAGGAGGGCTGCCGGTCGGCCGCGATCCGCTCGAACGAGGCGGGCGAGAACGCCGCGCTGGCCGCCAGCACCTGCTCGCCCGCGTGGGGCTCGACCACGGCGCCGGTCGGCTGCTGCTCGGGCGCCAGCGCGGCCGCGACGGGCTCGGCCGGATCCGTGGCGTCCGTCGGCGCGCTGGTGGCCGCGAGCAGCGACTCGCTCTTGAGCCCGCCCGAGAGCGTGCCGCAGCCCCCGAGGGCCAGGCCGAGCACCATCATCACCAGGGCCGCCTGTCGCATGCCGAATCCGAAGCGCACCGTCTTTCTCCCTTCCGGATGCCGAGTGGTGTGGCTCACGAGCCCCGATCGAGGCCGACGCGGCCAGGGCACCAAGTGAGCAAGGCAGGTGCCAGAGCGCATCACGCCCGAGCATAGGGTATGGAGCGACGTTGTTTCAAGCACTTTCCCTGCGATACGCCGGCGCATCGGGCCCCTACCTATAGTCGTGCCTAGTCGTGCCCGGCGTGAATTGTCACCGGCTGCCCGAATCCTGTCTCGGGATCGCCTCCGAGGTCGCGCCGAGGCGTTGACAGGCCGAGACCGGCGCGATTAGATGCGGGCGCGGTCGCAGGATCCCAGACCATGAATGCGTGAAAGGTGACGGAGATGATCGAGCTGACGCTGGAGATGGCCGAGCGCGCGGCGCGTGCCGCGCGGGAGAAGGCGCGGGCCCTCGGCACGCCGATGACGGTGACGGTGGTGGACGAGGCGGGCCGCCTGGTGCTGTGCGCGCGCGGGGACGGGACCGGCTTCTTCACACCCGAGACCTCGCGGGCCAAGGCGGTGGCCGCGGCGAACTTCCGCATGTCGACCGCGGAGCTGGCCGAGCGGGTGCAGAAGGGCGCGCCGTTCTGGACCCACGTGGGCAGCGCGATCCCCGGCCAGATCCTGGCGAGCCACGGCGCGGTGCCGATCGTGGTGGGCGGCCGCGTGATCGGCGCGATCGGATGCGGCGGCGGCACCGGCGAGCAGGACCAGGAGTGCGCGGCCGCCGGCGCGGCGGTCCTCGCCTGAGGGCTAGAGCTTCACGAGCGCGTCGAGGACGGTCACGCCCTCGCCGCGCCGGCCCACCAGGACCGGGTTCAGGTCGATCTCGCTGACGGCAGGGGCCAGCCCACGCGCGGCCTCGCCCAGACGCTCCAGCAGGGCGACGGCCGCGGGCAGGTCGAGCGGCGCGCTGCCGCGGACGCCGTCCCACAGGGCGCCGATCCGCAGCGCGCGGAGCGCCTCCTGGGCGGCGGCCGCGTCGATCGGGGGCAGCAGCAGCCGGACGTCGCGCAGCACCTCGATGAGCACGCCGCCGGATCCCACCAGGACCACCGGGCCGAACACCGGATCGGTCTTCACCCCGAGGGCCAGCTCCAGCGCGCCGCGGGCCTGGCGCTGGATCACGAAGCCCTCGACCGGGGCGGCGGGCGCGTGCGCCCGCACCTCCGCCTCGATGCGGCGGCAGGCCTCCGCGACCGCGGCGCGGTCGGGGAGCCCGAGCACGACGCCGCCCACGTCGGACTTGTGGGGCAGGGCGCTCGAGCAGATCTTCACCACCACCGGGTATCCCACCTGGTCGGCCGCGTCGGGCGCGGCCGCGGCGGCGGTGACGAACACGGTGTCCACCAGGGGAAGGCCGTAGGGCGCGAGCAGGCGCTGGCTCTCCCATTCGTTCAGGAACTGGCCGGCGGTCCGGCCCGCGGGCAGGGGCGGCGGCGCGGGCGGGGCCGGCGGCGCCTCCGCGGCCCGCGCGAGCCAGCGTGGGCGCCGCGCGGTCGCGCGCGCCAGGCAGGCCAGTGAGCGGAGCGCCACGCTGCCGTCCTCGAACGCGAGGACGTCGGCGGCGCGAAAGGCGTCTACCACCGGTCGCTGGGGGCAGCTCACCGCTACCACCTTGGGTGAGCGCCGGGCGATCGAGGCCACGTCCTGCACGAGGCGGCCCAGGTCCGTGGCCGATCCCAGCAGCGCGATCTGGAAGACGATCGCGTCCACGCCCGGGTCGGCCTCGAGCGCGGGCAGCACCCGGGCGAGCATCCCGGGGTCCGTGAGCATCTGCGCGGTGAGGTCGACCGGGTTGGCGGCCGCCGCGAAGTCGGGCAGCGCCGCGCGCAGGGCCGCGGTCGTCTCCGGTGTGAACTCGGCGGGGGTCAGGCCGAGATCCGCGCACAGATCGACCGAGAGCACGCCGAGCCCGCCCGAGTTGGACAGGATCGCCACCCGCGTGCCCGCGGCTCCGTAGCGCAGGAACGCCTGGGGCAGGGCCAGGAGCTCGGCCGGATCGGCGCAGCGGATGGCGCCCCAGTCGGCGAACACCGCGTCGTAGACCGCGTCCTCGCCGGCGAGCGCGCCGGTGTGCGAGGAGGCGGCGCGCCGGCCCACCGCGCTCCGCCCCGATTTCAGCACGAACACCGCTACGCCGCGGCGATGGGCGCGCGCGAGGGCCTCGCGGAGGCGGCCCGCGTCCTTGACGTCCTCGAGGTAGATGCACGCCACGCGCGTCTCGGGATCCTCCACGACCTCGGCCAGGATCTCGGCGGCCTGCACGTCGGCCTCGTTGCCGGTGCTCACCCAGTAGTTGAGGCCGAGGCCGGCCGCGCGCGCCATCTCGTAGATCATCCCGGCCATGGCTCCGCTCTGACTCACCATCGCGATGGGGCCGACGGCGAGGCCCGGCTCGAGGAAGGGAGAGGCGAACGTGGCGACCAGACGCGAGGGCAAATGGGCGAAGCCCTGGCAGTTGGGCCCGATCACGCGGAGCCCGGTGCGCTCGGCCAGCGCGCGCAGCCGCGCTTGCGCGGCGCGGCCGGCCTCGCCCACCTCGGCGAAGCCGCTGCTGAAGACGATGGCGGCGCGGATGCCCTTGGCCGCGGCGGCCTCGAGCGCCTCCTCCACTCGCTCGGCGGGCACGACCACGATGGCCAGGTCGACGTCCTCGGGGATCGCGGCCACCGACGGGAAGGCGGGCAGCCCCTGCACAGTGGCGCGCGACGGATTCACCGGGAAGACGTGGCCCGCGTAGCCGTGGCGGAGCAGGAAGGCGAGCGGCCGTCCCCCGATCTTCACCGGATCGTCGGACGCCCCCACGACCGCGATGGCGCGAGGCCGGAACACCGCGCGGAGCTCGCTCACGGCCTGGGAGTATAGCTTCATCTGCGGGGGCCCCGAAATGGCCCTCGCACTCCCCCATGCCGCGGGGGCCTCGAAATAACCCCGCACTCCCCCATGCCGGCGCTGCCGCCGCGCCGGCGGTCGACCGTTGGCGTATGATCTTGGCCAGTCCATGGCGCGCTGGGATCGCCGATTCGCGGTCGTCGTCCTCGTGAGCCTCGCGGTGGTGCTCGGCCTCGGGGTGGGCCTCGCGACCGAGGTGGGCCGGCCCTATCCCGGCTTCTTCTTCGCCATCGACTACCACATCGCGCCGGTGGAGCCGGCGGCCCGGGCGGCCGGCCTGCGATGGGGTGACCGGCTCGTCGGCGTCGATGGGCAGTCGCCGCTCGCGTTGATGTCACGCGTGCGGGCGACGGCGGGCCCCGTCCACTACGAGGTCGAGCGCGACGGCCGGCGGTTCGCGGTGGATCTGGCGCCCGCGTCCTTCGCGTGGGCCACCTTCTTCGGTCACTTCGGCGGCTACTTCTTCGTCTCGGCCCTCATGCTGGCGGTGGGCGTGGCCGTCTACCTCCAGAATCCGCTGGCCGCGCCGAACCGGCGCTTCCTCCTCTATATGTGTCTCTGGGCCGTGTCCAACGTGGCGGTGCCCGACGCGACGCTCAGCCCCGACAAGTACGGGGCCGCTCTCGTCGGGTTCATTCTGACGCTGCTGTCGGTGCACGGCTGGATCCTCTTCCTCACCTATCCGGTGAACCCGGTCCGCGAGGCCTGGCTCGAGCGCCACCGGATCATCCCCGCGCTCTACCGGGCCGCCGTGACGGTGGGGATCGCGCTGTCGGTGGTCTTCGGGGTCGTCTACGTGCTGGCCCCGGAGCGGCTCGCGGACGGCTGGCTCTATCCGGGCGCGCTGGGGTTCCAGGTCGCCCTGGCCGCCATCTCGTTCCCGATCAAGATCGCCGCGCTGCTCGACACCCGGCGCCGCGCCGTCTCCCCGCTCGTCAACCAGCAGACCGGCGTGCTCCTGCTCGGCATCGGTCTCGGACTCGGCTGCTGGCTCACCCTGATGCTCGGGCCCCTGTCCTTCCTCTACGAGGGCCCGGTCGACCCGCAGGTCGGCTCGGCGCTGGTGCTGCTCTACCCGGCCGCCATCGCCTACGCCACGGTGCGCTACCGGCTCTTCGACGCCACCGTGGTGATCCGGCGCTCGGTGATCTACACCGGGCTGGCCGGCCTGATCACCGGCGCGTACGCCCTGCTCCTGGCCGGGACCAACGCGCTCCTGGCCCAGGCCGACCTCACGCGCTCGCCCTGGTTCTCGGCCGCGTTCATGTTCCTGGTGGTGCTCCTCTTCAATCCGCTACGCGAGCGCGTGCGCCGGACGGTGGACCGGACGTTCTTCCGGGAGCGGTACGACTACGCCCAGACCATGCGCACGCTGGCCCGCTCCATGTCGAGCCTGCTCGATCTCGACGAGATCACCCGGCGCCTCACCACCACCATCGAGTCCTCCATGCACGTGCGGGCCGCGCGGCTGCTGGTGGATTCCCTGCCGCGCGACGTGCTGGCCGCGCTCGAGCTGGCGCCCGGCGCGCTCTCGCGCTACCAGCTCGCGGCCGACCCGCGCTTCGCGGTCGCCGGCGGCGCCGCCGGCGCGGCGTACCAGGCGCTGGCCGCGGAGGTGGTGGTGCCGCTGCGCTTCCAGGCGCGGCTCCGCGGGCTGCTGGTGCTGGGGCCCAAGCGCTCGGAGGCCGCCTACACCGGCGAGGACCTGGAGATGCTGGAGGCGCTCGCCGACCAGGCCGCGGTCGCGGTGGCCAACGCGGAGGCGCACCGGCAGGTGCTCGACTACGCCCAGCAGCTCGAGCGCAGTCTGCTGATCCGCGGCAGCCTCGCCAAGTTCGTGCCGCGCCGGGTGCGCCAGCTCATCGAGGAGTCGCCGGAAGCGCCGTCGCTGGACAAGCGCGAGACCGACGTGAGCGTGCTCTTCGCCGACATCAGCGGCTACACGCGGCTGTCCTCGCGCCTCGCCCCCGACGACCTGGGCGCCCTGGTCGAGCGCTACTTCGGCGCCTTCCTCGACGAGATCGTCAAGCACGGCGGCGACGTCAACGAGACCGCGGGCGACGGCCTGATGGTGATCTTCCACGAGGGCGAGCACGCCCGCGCGGCGGTGGAGGCGGCGAGGGCGATCCACCGGCGCGCCGCCGAGATCGGGGCCGAGCTGGCCGCCCGCTTCGAGCCGCTGGCCATGCACGTGGGAGTCAACACCGGGCCCGCGCTGCTGGGCGCGACCAAGATCGAGGGCAGCGCCGGCACCCGCTGGACCTATACCGCCTCCGGCATGACCACCAACATCGCGGCGCGCCTGGCCGCGCAGGCCGGCGCCGGTGAGATCGTCGTCAGCGAGACCACCCGGCTGCGGCTGGGGGCGGGGCTGGCCGTCGAGGATCTGGGCGTGCGCGAGCTGAAGAACGTGGAGACGCCGCTGCGGCTCTTTCGGCTGCGGTAGCGCTCCTCGGTACCGACCCCGCGGCACCCAACCCCTCACTCGGCACTCTCCCGGAGTAGCCGGACGCCACGATCTCGTCTGCTCGCATGCGCACAAGCGCGCCGGATTTCCCGGTGGCGCCGGCGGCGATATGGCGGCGCTCGAGCACCCGGAGCGATGGGCATGCGCCTCCCGGCGGGGTGGCTTGACGGGCAGGGGGAGGCCCCTATAGAATGGCGCACCGCGAGCGGCCCGCGACGTCCGGCGCGGAGTCCCGACGGAGCCCTGAAGTCCATCGAACCCGAGGAGGAGCCAACACCATGGAACTGACCCGACGTGACCTGCTCAAGGGGGCGGCCGCCCTGGGCGCCGCCGCCGCGGTACCGCTGACCGCGGGTGGCCAAGCGCTGGCGCAGACCACCCAGAAGAAGGAGCTGGTCAGCGCGCAGAGCGGCGACATCTCGAAGTTCGACCCGCACTTCAGCACGTCGTCCAACGACGTGCGTGTCTCGTTCAATGTCTTCGACAACCTCACGAGCCGGCATCCGGACGGTAAACTCTACCCGGGCCTCGCCACCGAGTGGAAGCTCGAGGGGCAGACCACCTGGCGCTTCAAGCTGCGGCAGGGGGTGAAGTTCCACAACGGCGACCCGTTCACCTCGGCCGACGCCAAGTTCAGCATCGAGCGCACCTACGATCCGGCGGCCAAGACCATGGTGGCGACGGCCCTGGCCACCATCGAGAAGATCGAGGCGCCGGACGCGCATACGCTGGTGATCACCACCAAGAAGCCCGACCCGCTGCTGCCCGCGCGCCTGGGCTTCTACGGCGGCCAGATCGTTCCGAAGAAGTATCTCGAGTCGGTCGGCAACGACACCTTCAACGCCAAGCCGGTGGGCACCGGCCCGGTGCGCTTCGGCTCCTGGGTGAAGGACGACAAGGCCGTCCTCGAGGCCAACCCCGACTACTGGGGCGGCAAGATCGACGTGGACCGGTGGATCATGCGGCCGATCCCGGAGACCGCGCCGCGCATCGCGGCCCTGCTCAAGGGCGAGGTGGACGTGATCACCCAGCTCCCGCCCGACCAGGAGGAGCGCGTGGCCGGCAACGCCTCGACCCGGGTGACGGGCGCCCTCTACGCGGGCCTCTACGTGCTCGCGGTGAACAGCAAGCGGCCCCCGCTCGACAACCCGCTCGTCAAGCAGGCGCTGTCGCTCGCCATCGACCGCGAGGCTATCGTGAAGGAGCTGTGGCGCGGCCGGGGCGTCGTCCCGAGCGGGATGATCGCCAAGGGCGACAACCACTTCGACCCGAGCCAGCCCCCGCTGGCCTACAAGCCGGCGGAGGCGAAGGACCGCCTGAAGAAGGCGGGGTACAAGGGCGAGGAGATCTTCATCGAGACCACGGTGGCCTACGTGGCCCAGGACAAGGCGATGTCGGAAGCCATCGCGGCCATGTGGAAGGACGTGGGCGTCAACGTCAAGGTCGAGGTGATCGAGTACTCGGTGCGCGCCCAGAAGAACCGCGAGAAGAGCTTCAAGGGCGTGTTCTGGTCGGACCCGACCTCCACGCTCGGCGATCCGGACGGAATGGCCTGGCGCCTCCTCGGACCGGGTGGGCCCCAGGACTACTGGCGCGAGGCCAAGTTCGACGAGCTCGGCAACGCGGCGCGCTTCAGCGTCGACGAGAAGTTCCGCGGGCAGGCCTACAAGGAGATGACCAAGATCTTCCTGGAGCACCTCCCGTGGATCCCGGTGATCCAGCCCTACGAGGACTACGGGCTCCAGAAGTACGTCGAGTTCACCCCGAACCCGAACCAGCAGTTCGAGCTCCGTCGCTTCAACTTCAAGCTCCGCCGCGCGTAACCGCGCCCCCTCACCCTACCCTCTCCCCCATCCGGGGGAGAGGGTAGCGAGGGGCCTCGTTCATGCGCGGATTCGTCCCGTTCCTCGGTCAGCGCCTCTTCCGCGCCCTCATCGCGCTCTGGCTCGTGTCCACCGTGGTCTTCGTGGTCATGCGCCTGTCCGGCGACCCGGTGCCGCTGCTGCTGCCCCCCGACGCGCCGACCAGCGAGATCATGCGCGTCCGCCGCGAGCTGGGCCTCGACAAGCCGCTGCCCGTGCAGTACGTGATCTTCCTCGGTAACCTCGCGCACGGCGACTTCGGCCGCTCCATCCACTTCCGCGAGCCCGCCTTCGCCGTGGTGCGCGGCTATCTGGCCGCCACCCTCGAGCTCGGGCTCACCGCCTTCGTGCTGGCCGCGGTGGTCGCGGTGCCGATCGGCCTCTTTTCCGCCATGCGGCGGAACACCCTGGTCGACCACGTGGCCATGGGCCTGGCCCTGATCGGCCAGTCGGCGCCCACCTTCTTCCTCGGCATCCTGTTCATCCTGTTGCTGTCGCTCAAGGCCGATCTCTTCCCGACCTCGGGCCGCGGCGACTGGACCAACCTCGTGCTGCCCGCGCTCACGCTCGGCGCCTTCACCATGGCCTCGATCGCGCGGCTGACCCGGTCGGCGGTGCTCGAGGTGCTGCACGCCGACTACATCCGCACCGCGCGGGCCAAGGGCGTGAGGGAGACGTGGGTGGTGGCCAAGCACACCCTCAAGAACGCGGCGATCCCGATCGTGACCATCACCGGGCTCCAGTTCGGCACGCTGCTGGGCGGCGCGGTGGTCACCGAGACCGTCTTCGCGTGGCCGGGTATCGGGCGGCTGGCCATCCAGTCCATCTACGATCGCGACTATCCGGTGGTGCAGTGCACGGTGTTCCTGGCCGCGCTGATGTTCGTCGTCATCAATCTCTGCGTGGACCTGATCTATGGCGTCCTCGATCCCCGCATCCGTGCCGGCTGAGTCGGTCCCGGCCGCGGTCGTGCCCGCCGCGCCGGCGCAGCGGCGGCGCCTGCCGTGGCTGGTGGTGCTGGGGGTCGGATTCGTGGCGCTCCTCGCGGTGGTGGCCGTCGCGGCTCCGCTCCTCGCCCCGGAGGACCCGATTCGCCAGAGCCTGCGCGGCCGCCTGTCGCCGCCGACCTGGGAGGGTACCGACCGCCGCGCGCATCTCCTGGGGACCGATCACCTGGGCCGCGACGTGCTCTCCCGCGTGATCTACGGATCGCGCGTGTCGCTGGTGATCGGCTTCTCGTCGGTGCTCGTGGGCGGGATCCTGGGCTCGGCGGCGGGGCTGATGGCCGGTTTCAGCGGCCGGCGCATGGACGCGATCATCATGACCCTCGCCGACGCGCAGCTCGCGTTCCCGTTCATCCTGCTCGCGATCGGCATCATCGCGGTGCTGGGCCCGAGCTTCCCGACCCTCGTGGTGGTGATCGGGCTCTCCGGCTGGGTTTCCTACGCGCGCATCCTGCGCGCCCAGGTGCTGGTGGTTCGCTCGCGTGAGTTCGTCGAGGCCATTCACGCCCTCGGCGGCTCGTTTGTCCGCGTCGTGCTCCGCCACGTGCTGCCCAACGTGCTCTCCTCCATCGTGGTCATCGCCACCCTCGAGCTGGCCCGGGCCATCGTGCTCGAGGCGACGCTGTCGTTCCTGGGCCTCGGGATCCAGCCGCCGACGCCCTCCTGGGGCGGCATGGTGCAGGAGGGGCGCGAGTACCTCGACTCGGCCTGGTGGATCTCGACGTTCCCCGGGGTCGTGCTCATGGTCACCTCGATCGTGGTCAGCCGGACCGGCGACTGGCTGCGCGACGTGCTGGACCCGACTCTCCGCGGAGAGTAGGGCAGAAAGGACCCATCCGATGCCGGTCACTACCTTGATCGAGTACGAGGCGGCCAGCCCCGAGGTACGCGCGGTCTACGACGACATCATGGCCACGCGCAAGACGGACTGGATCAACAACTTCTGGAAGGCCCTGGCCAACCACCCGCCGACCCTCCGCCGCACCTGGGAGAGCATCAAGCAGATCATGACGCCGGGCGCCCTCGACCCGCTCACCAAGGAGATGGTCTACCTCGCGGTCAGCGCGGCCAACGGCTGCGACTACTGCATCGCCTCCCACACCGCGGGCGCGCGCCGCGCCGGCATGAGCGAGGCCATGCGGGGCGAGCTGCTCGCGGTGGTCGGCATGGCCTGCGAGACCAATTCCCTGGCCAACGCCTATCAGGTGCCGGTCGACGACCGGTTCCGCGACCCGGCCTGAGCCGCCGCGCGCCGCTCGAGGCGCAGGTCGGCGATGGTGTGCCCGGCCAGCGCGGCGAGCACCACGGAGCCGCCCACCAGCGACGGCAGCCCCGGGTTCTCCCCGAGCGCGAGCCACACCCAGACCGGCCCCAGCACGCTCTCCAGGACCGCGATGAGCGAGGCCTCGGCCACCGGGATCCGCCGCGCCCCCGCGGTGAACAGGATCATGCCGAGCCCGAGCTGGCCGGCCCCGAAGAACGCCAGGCGCGCCAGGTCGCCCGCGTCGGCGGCGCCGGGCGTGGCCGACCCCGCCGCGACCACGCTCGTGAGCGCGGCGGCCAGCGCGGCGGCGGGGAGCATCTGCACCTGGCGGCGGTGCCGCAGGAACACGGTGGCAAGGGCGAAGGCGAGCGCCACCGCGAAGGCGAGCAGGTCGCCGCTCGGCGAGCCGGTGGCGGGTGTGGAGTAGAAGTAGCGCGAGACCATGATCGCGCTGCCCAGGAGCGCCACGCCCATGGCCAGCCAGGTGCGGCGGGCCACCCGCTCGCCCATCCAGACCCACCCGAGCAGCCCGGCCATGAACGGGCTCAGGCTCTGGATGATCAGGACGTTCGCGACCGAGGTGCGGTGGAGCGCCATGATGAAGCACGTGGAGGCGATGGCGAAGCACACCGCCATGCCGACCCCGGTGCGGCCCATGCCCGCGAAGACACCCAGGGTGGCCCGGCCCTCGCACGCCGCGGTCACCGCCACCAGGAAGGCGGCGCAGAAGAGCCCGCGCCAGAACACGGTGGTCCACGGATCGGTGTCCACGGTGCGGGCCATCAGGCCGCCCAGGCTCCAGAAGGCGGCCGCCGCGGCCACCAGGAGCCGGCCGCGCCGGCGGTCGTGGGCGCCGTCCGGGAGCGCCGGGCCGCTCATCGGGCGAGCGCCACGCAGGCCACCCCGGCCAGCACCACCGCGGCCCCCGCGAGCCGCCGCGCGCCCGCGCCCTCCTTCATCCACGCGGCGCCGATGATCGCGGAGAGCACGATCGACATCTCGCGGGCGGCCACCACGTAGCCCGTCTTCGAGAGCTGGAAGGCGAAGAGCACCAGCAGGTAGGCGGTCGGGCTCATCAGCGCGGCCGCCACGATCGTCGAGCGGTTGAGCCGCCACTCCCGGCGCCGCGCCTCCCGTCGCGCGAGCGCCAGCGGGGCGAGCAGGGCGCAGGAGCCCACCTCCAGGAGCCAGATGTAGGCGAGCGGGCTGATGCGGGCGACCCCGGCCCGGTCGAGGAGCGAGTAGGCCGCGATCAGCACCCCGGTAGCGAGCGCCCAGCCGGTGCCCGAGCGGTACAGCGCCGCGGCGGTCCACGCGGCGGGGCGCCAGTGCAGGCAAAGGATGCCGGCCGCCACCAGGGCCACCCCGAGCGTGCCGAGGGCCGACAGCCGCTCGTCGAAGATGGCGAGCGCGGCCACCGGCACGAGCGCCACCCCGAGCCCGCGTGCGATGGGGTAGACGAGGGAGAAGTCGCCCATCGCGTAGGCGCGCCCGAGCGAGAAGAAGTAGAGCGCGTGCAGGATCACGGTGCCGATCACGAACGGAAGAGCGGCGGGCCGGAAGCCCTCGCGAGCCAGCACTCCGAGGGCGATCGGCGCGTAGAGACCGGAGGCGACCGCCCCCACCCACCAGAGGAACAGCACCGGATCTCCGGCGCGCTTGACGAGCGCGTTCCAGCCCGCGTGCAGCACGGCCGCGCCCGCGACGAGAAGGAAGGCGGCGACGGTCACCGGGACAGGGTAGGGGTTTCCCCCGACGACGCCAAGCGATTACTATGGAGAACGCTTCCATGGCCTACTCCCTCCGGCTCATCGAGGACCGGCTCGCCGCGGGTGTCGCCGCTCCCGCCTCCCGCGTCCCGCGCGTGCTCTACGCCGCCGAGGGTGCGCTCGTCGCCGACGGGGCTTCCGAGCCGGGGGCCGCGGTCGGGCCGGGCGCGGGTGGCGCGCGGGCCGCCGCGACGGCCGCGCGCATCTACCGGGTCGAGCTGGTGCGGCAGCCGCCGCCGCCCGCGGGCGGCCGCGTCCTGCTCGAGCACCCGATCGACCTGGCCGGCGGCGCGGGTTGGCTCATGCGCTGTGACCGGGTGGACTTCGAGCCGGGCGGCGTCGCGCCGCCGCACCGGCACCGGGGAGGCGGCATCCGATGCCTGCTGCAGGGCCGCCTCGAGGTCACGGTGGGCGAGGGTGCGCCGCGCGCGGTCACCCCGGGCGAAGCCTGGTTCGAGAGCGGGCGCGAGCCGGTGCGGGCGGTGGCGGCGGATGATCGGGAGACGAGCTTCATCCGCGTCTCGATCCTGCCGGCGGCGATCCGCGGGCAGTCCTCGATCCTCTACGTGGATCCGGCCGCCGCGACCCGCGGCCGGCCGCGGCGCTACACGGTCTACGTCGACGAGCCGATCGCGCTCCGACCATGCGCGTCCTGATCCTGAGCGCCAGCTACGGCTCCGGCCACGCGGAGGCCGCGCGCAGCCTGGCCGCCGCCTTCGTGAGCCGAGGCGCCGAGCCGGTCGTGGTCGACCACTTCCGCGAGCTGGTGCACCCAGTCTTCGCGCGCGCGAGCGGCGCGATCTACTACTGGCTGCTGCGCCGTGTCCCGTCGCTGTGGGCGCTCGGCTACACGCTCGGCGACCGGCTGGGGCCGGACTCCCCGCTGGCCTTCGGCGTGCCGCGGCTCGGCGTGGCGGGCCTCGGGAACCTGCTCGACACGGTGCGGCCGGACGCGGTGGTGACCGTCCACGCCACGCCGGCCGCCGCGATGGCGGCGCTCGCCGCCTCCGGCCGCGCGGTGCCACCGCACACCACCGCGGTGACCGACTTCGTGGCCCACAGCCAGTGGATGCCGCGCCCAGTGGACCGCTACTGCGTGGCCGCCGAGGAGGTGCGGAACGAGTTCGTGGCGCGCGGCATCCCGCCCGACCGCGTGGTGGTCACCGGGGTGCCGGTGCGGGAGGAGTTCTCGCGCCCGGTGGAGGCCACGGAGGCCCGCCGCGCCCTGGGCCTCGCCCCGCGGCTGCCCACGGTGGTCGCGATGGCGGGCACGCAGGGCTCCCTCGGCCGGCTCCCCGATGTCGTCCACGCCCTCCTCACCGTCGAGCGGCCCATGCAGGCGGTGGTGGTGGCGGGACGGGACGAGCGCCTGCGCGTGCGGCTCACGCGCCTGGCCGCCGGCAGCCCGGTGCGGGTGGCTGGCTACGTCGAGGACGTGCGCACCCTGCTGGCCGCGGCGGACCTGCTCGTGACCAAGGCGGGGGGCATGACGCTCGCCGAGGCCACCGCGACCGGGGTGCCGCTGCTCCTCTACGGCAGCCTCCCGGGCCAGGAGATCGGCAACGAGCGCTTCGCCTCCCGCGCCGGCATCGCGCTGGTGGCCCGCTCGCGCGGCGAGCTGCGCCGCCTGCTCGACCGCGCCCTCGCCGATCCGGACACGGTGGAGCGGATGCAGGGCTCGCTGCGTCGTCTCCGCCGCCCGGACGCGGCTGCGCACATCGTCGATCTCGTCCTCGACCAGATCGCGACCCGCCGGAGGGGCTGACGTGTCGCAGTTCGCGTTCTGCCTCGAGAGCGGCGACCGCGCGCTCCGGGAGGGGCGCTACGCGGACGCCGAGCAGGCCCTCGGGGTCGCGCTGGCCCTCGATCCCCGCAGCGTCAAGGCGCACTTCAAGCTCGGCCTCACGCTCGAGCGCCAGCGCAAGTGGGCTCCCGCCGAGACCGCGTTCCGGGCCGCCATCCGCGGCAAGCGTGACCACGCGACCGCGTGGCTGCGCCTGGCCACGGTGTGTCGCCGCCTCGGCAAGGCCCGTGAGGAGGAGACCGCCGCGCGAGAGGCGGTGCGCCTGGCCCCGCGCAGCAGCGAGGCGCGCCACGGCCTCGCGGTGACCCTCGCGCGCCTCGGGCGCACGGAGGAGGCGGTGGCCGCCTTCGAGGAGACGATCCGGCTGGCCCCCTCGAACGCGGTCGCCCACGCGGGTCTCGGCCTGGCGCTCACGGCCCTGGGCCGCCACGCCGACGCGGCGGCGGCGTTCGGCCGCGCCGCGGGTCTCGATCCCAGGTCGTACAAGGCGCACCTCCAGCACGCGGAGGCCCACCGCCGTCAGCGCCGCTGGGGCGAGGCCGCGGACGCCTACCGCGCGGCGGTTGCGCTGAGGCCCGCGGAGCCCGCGCTCCACGGCCGCCTCGGGCTCATGCTCGAGCGCCAGCGCCGCTACCGCGAGGCGGTGGCCGCCTACACGCGCGCGGCCCGGCTCGACACCACCGGCGCCCGCTGGCGCGCGCGGCTCGGCCGCGTGCTCGAGCGCCAGGGCCGCTTCGCCGACGCCGAGGCTGCGCTGCTCGAGGCGCTACGCCGGGAGCCCGACCGCGTCGACGCCCACCTGGGCCTGGCCATGATCTATCGCCGGCAGGGCAAGTGGGGGGAAGAGGCTCGCGTCTACGAGCGGGCCATCCGCCTGAAGCCAGGCGACGCCCATCTCCACGCCGACCTCGGGCTGGCTCTCGAGGCGCAGGGGCTGCTCGGTGCCGCCGAGGGCCAGTTCCGCCGCGCGGTGGCGCTGGCGCCCGAGAACGCCGACCTGCACGTGGAGCTCGGGATCGCGATGGGCCGCCAGGGGCGCCACGCGGAGGCGGAGGCTGCGCTACGCGAGGCGGTGCGGCTCGATCCCGAGGACCTGGTGGCCCGCTCGAACCTCGCCCTCGGGCTCGGGCGCCAGGGGCGGCACGCCGAGTCGGAGGCGGCGTACCGCCAGGCCCTCGCCCTCAAGGCGGACGGCGCGCCGCTGCATCGCGGGCTCGGCATGGCGCTCTATTCCCAGGGCAAGCGCGCGGAGGCCGAGGCCGCATTCCGCGAGGCGGTCCGGCTCAAGCCGAGCTACGCGCGCGCGTGGGGCGACCTGGGGGAGCTCCTGACCGAGACCGGCCGCCACGACGAGGCAGTCGAGGCCTTCCGGGAGGCCATCGCGGTGAAGCCCGGGCGCATCGCCTCGCACCGAGGCCTCGGCGCGGTGCGCCTGCTGCAGGCGCGTTCCGACTTGGCCGAGGCCGCGTTTCGCGACGCGCTCGCCCTGCGTCCGGATGATTCGCAGAGCCACTTCGGCCTGTGGGCAGCGCTCGAGCGCCAAGGCAAGGTCACGGAGGCCGAGGCCGCGTACCGGGAAGCCATCGCGGTGAGCCCCGAGATGGCGGAGGCGTACGCGCGGCTCGGGGAGCTGCTGGCGCGCCAGGGCCGCTGGGGGGAGGCCGAGCCGGCCTATCGCGAGGCGGTGCGGCTTCGGCCCGACGATGCGCGCTCGCGCGTCGCGCTCAGCGCGGTGCTGCGTCGCCCCCGCGGCTAGCCTTCGGTGGGATCGACTTCGATGTTGGTGATGCGAAGGTAGCTGACCGCCACGCGCTCGTCGCCCTGCTCGAGCAGGACGCCGTCCTCGGCGATCTGGGCCAGGCTGCCCTCGATCGGCTCGGTGGCGTTCTTCACCGAGATGAGCACCCGCCGGCCCAGGTGGCGCTGGGCCTCGGCCTGCCACATCGTCTTCTGCACCTCGTCGAATACGCCGGCGGCCTGGCGCGCGGCCGAGGCGGCCCGGCTCGCCGCGGTGATGGTGCCGAGGCCGGGAACCAGCAGGCCGCCCGGAGACACCGGGACGGTCGGGCCGTTGCCCGGCGCGGTTGCGACCGGCCGCGCGCCCGCCTCGGGGACCGCCTCGGAGGCCGAGGGCGTCGGGGCGACCGCCCCGGGCCGCGCGGTGCCTTCCTGCTCCTCGATATAGCGCAGCACCTCGGACAGGCGCGCCATGAGGTTGGAGAAGATGAAGAGCCCGACCAGCGCGCACGCGAGCGCCACCCCGAGCCCCATCTGGGCCTCGGTCAGCCTGAGCTGGTTCAGCGCGTAGAGGGTGTAGGTGAAGAGCAGGAGGGGAATCACGGCCGTCAGCGCGAAGACGATGGAGGCCGCGTTCCGGAGCGTATAGGTCCGGCCTCTACTCATGACGCCTCAAATCTAGCGCGCCGGGCGCCGTGCCCAAAGTTTTGAGAGAGCCGGCGCCGGTGGCCGCCCCCCGGGCCTCGGGCCCGCGTGATAGTATCCGACCGCGACCATGAGCCCCACCCGGCGCACCCTGCGCGAGATGCGCGGCTTCGTCTTCGACCTCGACGGGTGCGTCTGGACCGGCGATGTCCTCACCCCCGGGGCCGCTCAGGTGCTCGCCCTGATCCGGCAGCAGGGCAAGGCCCTCTGCTTTCTCACCAACAACTCGCGCGCGCGGGCCCGGACCATGCAGGCCAAGCTCGTGCGCCTGGGTGTAGAGGCCAAAGAGCCGGAGGTGCTCACGCCGCTCGAGATCCTCGGGGAAGTGGTGGCCCAGCGCTGGGGCCCGTCCCGGGTGCTGGCGATCGGCGGGCCCGAGCTGGCGGAGATCCTGGTCGAGGCCGGCCACAGCCTGGTGCCGATCGACCGCTCC
>Ga0326726_10002365_pt1 | contig 17356 bp, 15 predicted proteins | sample MHFenrmetagenome_2_FD_207603 | JGI IMG/M metagenome (GOLD analysis project Ga0326726, IMG submission 207603) | Lab enriched peat soil microbial communities from Michigan Hollow, Ithaca, NY, United States - MHF15MN | ecosystem: Environmental > Terrestrial > Soil > Wetlands > Peat | place: USA... | reverse complement strand
TCGCTCTCGATGCGTGGCGCATCGAATCGGCGCCGATGAATCTGCAAGGGGCCATGGCGGCGGCCTACCAGCTCGGTTACCGGATCGCTATTGCAGTGGGAACCGCAGGCGCACTCTGGATCGCGGCTGACCACGGTTGGTCTCTCACCTACACGGCCATGGCTGCCCTGATGGGAGTCGGTATCGCAACGACTCTGCTCGTGCGCGAGCCGCCGCCACGGGCCGCACTGGAAGCCGAGCGACGCGAACAGCGCGTGATCGACTGGCTCGAGCGCAACGCCCACTGGCCGGGCCCCTTGCGCACCGCCGGGGCACGGTTCGTGGATGCCGTCATCTGCCCGCTGGTGGACTTCTTTGCCCGCTACGGAATGCAGCTCGCCATCCTGATCCTCGTGTTCGTCTGCACCTACCGGCTCACCGACTTCACCATGGGAGTGATGACGAATCCGTTCTATCTCGATGTCGGGTTCACGCTGAAGGAAATCGCCGCGGTCGTGAAAGGTCCGGGCCTCGTGATGTCGATTGTCGGCGTCATCGTCGGCGGCACCGCAGTCGCCAAGCTCGGCACGACGCGCACGCTGGTCCTTGGGAGCGTGCTGATCATCTGCTCCAACCTGGCATACGCCTTTCTGGCCTCGTCCGGTGCGGCGAGCCGGCTGGGGCTTGCGCTCGTCAACGGTCTGGACAACCTGGCACTCGGGGTGCATGGGACGGCGCTGATCGCTTTTCTTTCAAGCCTGACCAGCGCGCGTTACACGGCCACTCAATACGCGCTGTTCTCCTCGTTGTACGCGCTGCCGGGAAAGCTTCTGATGGGTGCGTCCGGTTTCGTGGTCGATGCGATCGGTTATCCGAGCTTCTTCATCTACACGGCGTCTCTGAGTCTGCCGGGCTTGGTGCTGCTCTACTGGCTCGTGAGGCGCATGCCAGCGTCGCCGGCGGAGGCGCCGGCGAGATGAGCGCAGGGCGCGCTCGGCTCGCAGAAGATCAGGTCGACTCGTCGAAGTAATCGAGCGGGCTCAACCACTGGCGCTCGGAGCCAAGTTCATCGTTGTCTTCGACGTCTTCGGGCTCGACGTCGACCGAGCCGGTCCAGTCCTCCGGCGCCTCGGCCGCTTCGAGGAGAGAATCCTCCCACTGATCGGCCCAGGACTCGAAATCCAGTTCTTCCACCGTGCCGTCGAAGTGCTGCACTTCGATGGTGCCATCATCCTCATCGACGGCCACGATTTCGAACAGCTCGCCACCTTGCCTGCGGTACCAGTCACCGACGACTGGCGCAGGTGTGCTCGGATTTCGTCCTTCCATCGCTAGGGGCCCCTCTTGTGGTCCTCGTATCGACGCGCCTCGTGCTGCGAGCCATCCGCCACTGCTATGCTCGCGCGAACTCAAGTGTCAGCCCAGAGTCGCACGCGAGGCAAGCGTAATATTTTCCGCACAGCATCATGATTGAAGCGCTCATCAAGTTCTTCGTGCTCTTCTTCGTGGTGGTCGAGCCGATCAGTCTGATCCCCATGTACGCTGCGCTCACCGAAGGCGCGAGCTCAGGTTATAAGCGCAAGATGGCGTCTAAGGCCGTAACCCTCGCCGGCCTCATCCTCATCGCTTTTGCTCTGGTCGGCGGGAAGCTCCTCGAGACGATGGACATCAGCTTGAACGCCTTTCGCATTTTCGGCGGCCTGATGCTCTTCCTGATCGCGCTGGACATGGTCTACGTACGCCCGTCGGGCGCGCGCACGACGACCCGCACCGAAGAGGAGGAGGTCAAACACCGCCCGGACATCGCCGTGTTTCCCCTGGCGTTCCCGTTCATCGCGGGACCCGGCGCGCTCGCGACGATCCTCTTGGTTACCGGAGACTTGTCGCGCACGTCGCTGCTTTTCCTCGGGATGATGATCGTGGTGGTGCTGGTGCTGGTGATCACGTTCGCGCTGATGCTGCTCACGCCGGCCGTGATGCGCGTACTGGGAGTGACGGGTGGCAACGTGGTGAGCCGCCTCACCGGCGTCATTCTGGGAGCACTCGCCGTACAATTCGTGATTGACGGCGTGAAGGGAAGCCTGGCTGGCTAACGCTTCTGGTACTCGAGATCCCACACCCCATGCCCGAGGCGCTGCCCGCGGCGCTCGAACCGAGTGAGCGGGCGAATCGATGGGCGTGCCGAGTATTTGCCCGAGCCTGCGCAGTTGATGAGCCCGGCGCAGGCATCGAGAACGTCCCGCATCTGCTCCGCGTAGGGATGCCAATCAGTGGCGAGCCGCAGGATTCCCCCGCGACGCAGCTTGCGAGCCAGCAGGTCGGCGAATGGGCCCTGGATCAGCCGGCGCTTGTGGTGGCGCGTCTTCGGCCAGGGATCGGGGAAGAAAATGAATATTTCGTCAAAGGAGTCGTCGGCGAGCTGGTGCGTAAGGACCTCGACGGCATCGTGACGGAACAGGCGCAGATTGGTGAGCCCGCGAGCCTCGGCCTGCAGCAGTGCCCGGCCGACTCCCGGCTCGTGAACTTCGATGCCGACACAGTCCCAGTCACCTCGCTGCGCCGCCACTTCGACGAGCACCTCGCCGTTGCCGAACCCGATTTCCAGGAGTCGCGGGACGGAACGGCCGAAGACCACGTCGAGGTTGAGATCGAACGGCGCGTACTCGAGGCCGAACTTTGGCCACAGCGCTTCGAGCGCACGCGCCTGTGCCGTAGTGATGCGGCCAGCGCGGCGAACGTAACTGCGCACCTGGCGTCGCGCGCGTTCGGGAGTTGAAGCAGCCGCAGGCATGTCGCTACTTTAGCGAAACCACATGCACCACATGCGCTCTTCCGCAGCTTTCTCTTCGGCCACACTACGGAAATTCCACGATGCACAGACGCCTCCTGTACTTCGCCACAGTTCTGCTTGCGGTGAACGTCGCGCGGGCCGAAGCGCCGCCGGCGGTGCGGGCGCAGGCGCTCGACATCTACCGCAAGGTCATCGCATACCAGACCTCGATTGGACTGCACCAGGTGCCAGCGATGGCCGAATACCTTGCCGGCAAGTTTCGCGAGGCCGGCTTCGCCAGCGAGGACATCCACATCCTGCCGCTCGGTGAAACGGCATCGCTCGTAGTGCGTTATCGCAGCGATGGCACCGGCGGGAAGCCGATACTGTTGCTCGCTCATATGGATGTCGTCACGGCCAATCGCGAGGAATGGGAACGTGATCCATACCAACTCATCGAGGAGAACGGCTTCTTCTTCGGCCGCGGCACCTATGACGTCAAGGGCGACCTGACACAAATTACCGCCACGTTCCTGCGCCTCAAGGCCGAGCATTTTTTGCCGACGCGGGACCTGGTGATCGTGTTCACGGGCGATGAGGAAACTGCGCAGGACACGACCCGCGATCTGGTTACGAATCACCGCGACCTGATCGATGCAGAGTTCGCACTGAATGGCGATGGTGGAGAGGGCAGTTTTGATGAGCGGACGGGGAAGCCGCAGGTCTACAGGATACAAGGCGCCGAAAAGTCCTCGGTGACCTTTGAGTTGACGATTCACAATTCCGGCGGGCACAGCTCGCGGCCGCGCAGCGACAACGCGATTTACCAGCTCGCGGATGTGCTGAAGGCCGTGCAGGCCTACCGCTTTCCGGTGATGTGGAACGATTGGACACTCGGTGATCTGAAAGCTTCAGCCGCCGTGACCCCGGGCGAAATTGGCCAGGCGATGGCCCGTTTTGCGCAGAATCCGCGCGATGAGTCCGCTGCAGAGATCTTGTTCAAGAGTCCTGAGGATGTCGGTCGAACCCGTACGACTTGTGTCGCGACGATGCTGAAAGCGGGCCATGCTCCGAACGCGCTGCCTCAGACAGCCACCGCGACCGTGAATTGTCGCGTCTTCCCCGGTATGAGCCTCGATGAGGTAAAAAGCACCTTGCAGCGACTGGCCGGCGATCAGGTGAGCGTGCAGGTCATCAACAACCCGGCGCTCGCCAAGCCGTCACCCATTCGCGCAGATGTAATGACTGCCATTGCGAAGGCGGTGCACAGCAGCTATCCGGGAATTCCGATCGTGCCCGAAATGGTCTCATACGCCACCGATGGGGCGATCTTCAGCCAGGCGGGCATTCCGACCTATGGGGTATCGGCCGCGTTCAACAAGGAAAGTGATGTTCTCTCTCACGGTCTAAACGAGCGCCTGCCCGTCAGCTCGTTCTACAATGGCCTGACGCAATACTATGTGTTGCTGAAGGAACTCGCCGGAAAACGCTGAGATCTGGGTGACCGTTGCCCGCGGAGCAGGCGCCCTCGTAGAATCACAGGCCCGTTGCGGGTGTAGCTCAATGGTAGAGCTCTTGGTTCCCAACCAAGTGACGAGGGTTCGATTCCCTTCACCCGCTCCAATTCACCTCAGTCCGTCGCGCAGCGCGTTTTGTACGGCCCACACGGCGTGAGCCAAGAGCTGCTCGCAACTTGCGAGCTGTTTCACGCGGCCCCTGAACTCGCGAATCGCGTGCGATATTCTGCGGGCGTGACACCGAGCGCGCGCCGAAACGCACGGCGCAGAGATTGTTCGTCCTGGAAGCCGCAGCGCCGCGCGACCCCCTTGAGGCGATCGGCGCCATCCTCGATGCAACGACGCGCTTCTTCGACACGCACGCGCTGCACGAAGGCCGCCGGCGACACGCCAACCGTGGTGTGGAATTGCCGCGAAAAGTGTCGCACGCTCAATCCCGCCATCTGCGCGAGCCTCTCCACCGAGAGCTCGCCGTCGAGGTGCTCCAGCACCCAAAGCTGCAGCTTCCCAAAGCGGTCCTCGCGCTGTTGCGCCTGCAGGTAGCGACTGAACTGGGACTGTCCTCCGGGGCGCTTGAGGAACATCACAAGCTCCTGGGCCACCGCGAGCGCCACCGCCTTGCCCCAATCCTCTTCGACCATCGCGAGCGCCATGTCCATTCCCGCTGTGACACCGGCCGAGGTATAGATGTTGCCGTTGCGCACGTAGAGCGCATCTGCATTGACGTCACAGCCCGGCACCGCCCGCGCCAGGCGGTCGCAGTACGCCCAGTGCGTGGTCGCGGACTTGTGATCGAGAAGCCCGCAGGCCGCAAGCACGAAAGCCCCGGTGCAGATCGACCCCACACGCTCGACCGTGCGTGCCTTGCGCTGAATCCAGCGGATCACTTCGCGGTTGTGCGTCACGGCCTCGTAGCCGATCCCGCCGGCGAGCAACAGCGTGTCGATGCGCTCGACGTCGCGGAAGGAGCGCTCGGCGACGAGCCTGAGCCCGCCCGAGGTCGCGAAGGCGCCTGCGGACGGCGCGACGAGCTCGATCTGGTAAGCGGGCACACGCAGCGCGCGATGGTCACGCAGCCAGCGTGATGTGCGTGCGAACACCTCGAGCGGGCCCGTGATGTCGAGCACCTGCGCGTCCGCGTAGGCGAGCATCACGACGCGATGCACCCTGGGGCGCTTCGGCGAGGCGGCGAGAGCGTTACGCTTCGGCATGAGCGCAGTATCGCACCGCTGCGGCTCGACCGAAGGTCAACGACACGTCATTTTCGGCCAGCAGCACCCAGCGGCACCGTGCCCGGCGACTGCATGGGAGGTACCGGCTGCTACCGAATCGAGTCGATGAGCTCTTTCGGGTCGAAGACGACGCCATTCTTGATGACACGATAGGCGTGACTCAGGTTGCCGACGTCGGCGAGAGGGTCCGCGTCCAGGATCACGAGGTCCGCAAGTTTCCCCGGCGCTATCGTGCCGACGCGGTCCGCCAGGCGCAGCGCCAGTGCGCCGTTGCTGGTGGCGGATCGAAGCACTTCGAGCGGACTCAGGCCCGCCTCGTGCATGAGCGCCATCTCGCGGAACACCGACGGACCGTGCAGCGTGCCGATGTTGCCGGCGTCCGTACCCATCACGACCGTTACACCTTCGGACCACAGGCGCCGCAGATTGGCGAGCGCTACCATGGGCGCGGACGGCGGCTCATGCTTCTGCATGAGTTTCGCGACCCGTTCGGGGATCATGTCCTTAGGGATGCGGTCGAGGTCATGCATGCTCGCGAGGATCTGCGGATCGGCGAGGCGTTGCTCTTCGGGTGTCGCGGTCCAGAGGTTACTCAGCGCGTACTCGTAGCTTTCCCACACGAAGAGCGTTGGGCAGTAGAGCGCGCGGCGCTCCTTGATCAGCGCGATGAATTCATCGTCCACCGGCTCATCGAACACCGAATGCACGAGATAGTCGGCGCCCGCGCGCAGCGCCGCCTTTGCGGTTTCGAGCTCGGTGGCATGAACCGCGAGCGGCACGCCCGCAGCGTGGGCTGCATCGCCGGTCGCGCGCACGATCGCGGTCTGCGCCTCGAGGTCATCGCTTGGACGGTGAATGAACCACACCTTGATGTAGTCAGGCTTGCGCTCGAGCTCGCGGGCTACCAGCGCGCGAGCTTCGTCCGCGCTGCCGATGCGAATGATCGGCGGATCGCCGAGATCGAGCGCGGGCCGATCGACCATCGAGATCAAAGGGCCCGCGACCACCACCCTCGGGGCGGCGTCGCTTTGGCGCGCCAGGTCACGCACTTCGAAGTTCCAGAACGGCCCGCCGATGTCGACGACGCCGGTGACGCCGCTCGCCAGCCACACCTTGAACGTTGCGGGCAGACGCGCCTTGTTGCGTGCGACCTCCTCCGCGTACGGCCGATAGCGATTGAAGTCGGCACCGTCGGGCCGCGTGTAGAGATTGCCCGATTGGAAGAAGTGCACGTGCGCATCGATCATGCCCGGGATCACCCACTTGCCGTGCGCATCGATCACGCGGGCGCCGTGTGGCACGCGCGTCTTATTGCGCGGACCCACGGACTGGATCGTCGAGCCTGAGATGAGAATCGTCTGATCGGCAGCGAGCGTGTTCATCGCATCACGATCGGGATGGACGACCGTTGCACCCACGATGGCTGTCATCGCGGGCTCGCTCGGTTTCGCAGCGAGGCCGAGACCCGCCATGAGCAGAAATCCGATCAGGCTCCCAAATCGCATCACTGGCAATCGCATGACTGAGCTCCTTCAAGCCGATGTGCGCATATCAATACATCGGCGGCGTTTTGCGCAAGAGCGGCGGCGGATCGGTCATAGCCCGCACGGCCGCGCCCGCCAATACTGCGCGCCATGCAGAACGGCTACTCACCAGGTTACGGAGCGACACCGGACTATGACTACCGCGGTGCGCTCGACTCATTCCTGCGCGCGACCGCAGACCCGCTGCCGCAGATCGAGCGGATACTGGAGGCCAACCCGGAATTCGTCCGGGCTCACGTGTTGCGTGCCGGAGTTGCGGTCGCCGCCAAGACTGCCCGGGCGCTGAAGGATCTGCGAAGGGCGCTCGAAGCTGCAAGCCGCATCAACGACGCGGTGAGTGCGCATGAACGCGCGCACCTCGAAGCGGCGCGGGCTTGGCTGCAGGGCTGCCCGCTGCTGGCCGCGGAACGCTACTCACAGATCGTGCGCCACTCACCTGTCGACCTGCTGGCGCTGCGGCTGGCGCAGTCGTGCTGGTTCTTTCTGGGCCGGGGCTCGGCGATGCGCGACGTTGCGGCCCACGCGCTGCCATTCTGGGAGCCGCGAATGCCCGACTACGACAGCATGCTCTCGCTCGCGGCATTCGGCCATGCCGAGGCCGGTGACTCCGGTCGTGCCGAGGCGCTGGCCCTGCAGGCGCTCGACATCGAGCCGCGATCACCCGTGGCCATCCATGCCTTCGCGCACGCCTTGCACGCCCAGGAACGCCATGGGGAAGGCGCGCGTTGGATGCGCGAGCGCAAGCCCGACTGGTGGATCGGCGACCGCCTGAAACTGCACAACCAGTGGCATCTGGCCATGTTCGAGGTGATGGCCGGCGCGCCGCACTGCGCCGCCGAGGCCTTCGAGGATTCCATTCTGCCCTCAGTCATCGCCGGTGCCAGCGACCCGGTCGACGCCACGAGTCTCCTGTGGCACCTGCAGCGAATGGGTGCTGAGGACGCATCACGCTGGCCGTTGCTCGCGCAACTCTGGGATAGGAGCCTGTCGCCGGGATTCTGGCCCTTCCTCGACGTTCTCGCGGCCGTGGCGTATGCGAACGCGGGCGATACGGCGCGCCTGCACCAGCACGCGCATCGGCTCGCGACGATAGCGCACGGGGACTCGTGCGCAGCGCGCCTGGCGCAGGTTGCAACCGTGCCGATCATGCGCGCCCTGACATCTGCGCCTGACACTCTGGATTCGACGCAGCGCTGGCCCCGGGCGGCGCTGGAGTCTCTAGGCGCGAGCCAGCCGCAGCGCAAGTTGCTGGAGCGGATGCTCAGCACCACAGGCCACCTGCGCCCGCGCGTACAGACGTCGCGAAGTGTGGCCGCATGAAAGATCCGAGGTTTCGCCGCTTACCGGTACGAGATGTGCCATGTCTGAGAATTCTTGTTCCCACCACCCCAACGAAGGAGTCCACATGCCTATCATCAACGTCCGTGTCGTCGAAGGTGTCTTCACGCCAGCCCAGAAGAAGGAGATCGCAAACAAGATGACCGATGCCATCGTCCAGATCGAGGGCGAGGCCTTTCGCCCGCTGACCTTGGTCGTGATCGACGAGGTCAAGAGCGGCGACTGGGTCGTCGGCGGGCAGCAGATCACTACTCAGGCAGCGAAGGCGATCGCCGCCGGTCGGTCAGCGGCCTGAGCGCTTGCGGGTACGTGCTGGAGCGGCGGCCTGTGCGCCGCTTCGGCTGTTCCTGCGCCAAGCTGCCGGCGTCGTATCGAACTCTCGTTTGAACGCACGATTGAACGCAGGCTCCGAATCATAGCCGCAACGCGCGCCAATGCTCCCGATACCCTCGCTCCCGCTTTGCAGTGCCTGGGCAGCGAGCGCCAGGCGCCAGCGCGTGAGGTATTGCATCGGCGGTTCGCCGATCAGGTCCGTGAAGCGCTCGGCCAGTGCAGAGCGTGACAGGGCCACCTTGCGTGCCAGGCCATCGACCGTCCAGGCGTCGGCGGGCCGCGTGTGCATGAGTCCGAGCACGCGCCCGACGTACGGGTCGCGCAATCCTGCCAGCCATCCCTTCTGATCGGCGGGCAACGACAACGCGTAGCGACGCATCGCTTCCACGAACATCAGCTCCGACAACTTGGATAGCAGTGAACCGGCGCCGGGTTTCTGGGCCAGAGACTCCTGCACGCCGACGCGGAGCAGATCGAGAATCCAGGCGGTGGCCGGCGTGCCGCCCAGAGCCACGCGCAACATCTCGGGCAGGGAGCTGAACAATGGCCGGCAGATGCGCCGGTCGCAGGCAAGGTAGCCGCAGACGAAGTGCGTTTTCTCGCCACTGCCGCCGTACGTCATCTGCACGAGTCCATCGCGCCCGCTCTGGTCGAGTACGGCCTCGGATGTTGCGGGCACGAGCTGAGGGTCGCTGCCCAGCAGGTGCAGGCTGTTATGGGGAAACAGGATCACGTCGCCGGTCGCAAGCTCGACTGTCTCGCTGCCGTCCACGAGTCGCGCACTACAGCGGCCGTCGAGCAGGAAATGAAAGAAAACAACGTGATTGCCCTGGGGCAGCTTGGACGCCGCGGTGTGAAGCCCGTACTGAGCTTCGACACACCAGGGCGCGCTGAACTCAGCGTTCAAATACACCGCGCCGTTGAGGCGGATCACCTTCAGCACGTCGGAGAGTACGTCCACGGCAAAAATACTAGCACGCCATCATTGACGTTCTCTTCACAAAGCACACTGCGCGCACGATGCCGGCACTCGAAAGGCAATCGACCCAAGGCGCAGAGACGTGAATCTCGATATGCTGTATTCGGGAGTGCCGCCAGGATCGGTGGTGTCAATTGAGCGTGCCGCGAGAATCCATCGTCGATCTGTTTGCAGCCTCGGATGCCGCGCGGGATGCGACATATCCAGATTCAGTATTCCGCGCGATCATCGACCAATCCCCGGCGCTCGTGTTGCTGCTGACTCCGGAAGGCACGATTCTCTACTGCAACCGGCGCGCTCAATCGTGGCTGGACTTCGCGCCCGGCGAGCTCGCGAATCGTCTCGTGTTCGAGCATCTCGCGGAGGACGACCAGCGAGTTCTGCGCGAACAGTTACAGGCGCTTGTGGGCACGCAAGCCAGTGGTAGTGAGTTGCGCTGCGACGTGCAGTTCCTCGGGCGGGACGGCGTGCGTCTCTGGTTCGATTGCACGCTCGTGAATCTACTCGCTCAGCCCGAAGTCAATGCCGTGCTCCTGAGCGCACACGAGGTCGGCCAGCGCAAGGCGGTTGAGCAGCGTCTGCGCGACAGCGAACGGCGCTTCGAGACGGTCCTGTGGGGCAGCGACATTGCGTACTGGGACCTCGACGTTAAGCAACAGAGCGCGCATCGTAGCGAACAATGGTTCAGGATGACGGGCTGGTCGCCGGAGGAGTGGTACGCCGAGTCCTTTCCCTGGGCCAAGCGTGTGCACCCCGATGATCAGCGCTACATCGAGCCGCTGCTGAAGCAGCACCTGGAAGGCAGCAGCGATCTCCTGGAACTCGAGTACCGCGTCCAGTGCGCCGACGGCACCTGGCGCTGGATGTTCGATCGCGGCCGCATCGTCGAGCGGGATGCGGCTGGAAGGCCGCTGCGCATCATCGGCACTTCGATGGACATCGATGCGCGCAAGCGCGCCGAGCAACACCTCGCCACGAGCAACGAGCGGCTGCGCGCGGTGACTGAGAACGTGCCGGACCTGCTGTTGCTGACGGACCTGGAGCTGCAGATCCAGTTCGCCAACCGGCCGATGTTCGGCCACCCGCCGCAGGACCTGGTCGGACGCTCCATTCTCGAACTGCTGCCGCCGGAGGAGCGCGAACCGGTGCGGGCGGTTCACGCGCGCGCACTGGCAACGCGGAAGCCGCAGACGTACGAGCTGCGCCACGTGGTCGACGGCGAAGTGCGCTGGTACGAGAATCGCGTGGGCCTGGTGATGCACGAGGGGCAGCCGACCGGGCTCACGATCGCGAGCACGGAAGTGACCGTGCGGCGCCGGGGCGAAGAGGCGCTCAAAATCCAGGCGCGCATCCTCGATGCCATGCGCGAAGGCGTGCTCGTGCTCGATTCCTCGAGCACGATACGGCTCGCCAATGGCGCCATCCGGCGCCTGACGGGGCACGAGCCGCGCGAGCTGATCGGCCGGCACGCCCGCATACTGACCCGCTACACCGAAAGCCAGTACAACGAGGCACGCAGTGAGATCGGCCGTCAGCTGGCCGAAGCCGATTTCTGTGCGCGTGACATCCAGTGCGTGCATCGCGACGGGCATTTCTTTACCGCTGGCTGCGTCATCACGCCAATCGCGATCGGTGGTGAGACGCATCGACTCCTGGTGCTCGAAGACGTTACGCAACGTCGCGAGCTCGAGCGCGAGATCATCGACATCGCGAACCGAGAACAGCGGCGTATCGGCAGCGATCTGCACGACGGCTTGGGCCAGGAGCTCACCGGCGTAGCGCTGATGTTGACCGGCCTGGTCGCGCGGCTGCGGCGGGAGCATTCACCCGCAACCAGCGATGCGGAGGAGATCGTGACGCTGGTCAATGGCGCCATCGACAGCGCGCGGGCGCTGGCACGCGGCGCCTCCCCCGTGAGCGTCGAGCGCGGTGGCCTGCCCTCGGCGCTGCGCGCGCTCGCGACGCGCGCCAGCGACATGTACGGGGTGAACGTGCGCTTTCGCGGCAAAGTCTGGCCGCAGCTCACGCTCGATGCGGCCGCGTGCAATCACCTGTATCGCATCGCGCAGGAGGCGGTGAACAACGCCGTGAAGCACGGGCACGCCGGTCAGATCGTCATTGACCTGCAGGTGACCGCGGACGACGTGACGCTCAGCGTGCGCGACAACGGACACGGCATGGCGCGCGATGCGCAACTCAGCCGCGGCATGGGCCTGAAGATCATGGAGTACCGGGCGAGCATGCTGTCCGGTGCCATGACGCTGGAGCCCGCGCTGGGCGGAGGGCTGCGGGTCATCTGTAGGTGTCGACAGCCGCCGACGGTCGAGGGCAGTGGGGTTCAAACATGAATCAGGGGAGCAGGAGACGATGATGACCGGATCTCAATCGACGCTGAAGCAACCGATAGGGATATCGACCCGGAAGAAGGGACGGCGCGTGCTGATCGTCGACGATCACCCGATCGTGCGTCAGGGCCTGCGCCGCCTGATTGACCAGGAGGACGACCTCGTCGTCTGTGGCGAGGCGGAGACCGTGAAGGACGCGCGCGCCGCGATTCGCGAGCTGCATCCCGACGTGGTCATCGTCGACATCTCGCTCAAGCAGGGCGACGGCATCGACCTGGTGACCGATGCGCGCGCCCAGCACCCGCGCCTGCCGATCCTGGTGCTGTCGATGCACGATGAGACCATTTACGCCGAGCGCATTCTGAGCTCGGGCGCCAACGGCTACATCATGAAACAGGCCGCGAGCGAGCAGTTCCTGCTTGCGCTGCGCAAGGTGCTCGATGGCGGTGTCTACGTGAGCGATGCGGTGAACAAGATCCTGGTGGATCGGTTCACCTCGGGCGGCCACTACACCCCGCTCAACCCCATCGACCGGTTGAGCAATCGCGAGCTGCAGATTCTGCAGCTCATCGGCAAAGGCACGAGCACACGTGCGATCGCCGAAGGCCTCAATCTGAGCGTCAAGACCGTGGAATCGCATCGCCAGCGCATCAAGAAGAAGCTGAGCATCAGCAACAGCCCCCAGCTCATCCGCTACGCAGTGAACTGGTTCTCCGGGCGCGAGCCGGGGTAAGAGTCAGAGGTACCGTGTTACGTGCCAGGCGTGCGAAAAGACGCCGCTGGCGTGTCGATCTGGACTGTCCTCGTTCGTCGCCACTTCAGAGGCAGTCCAGACTGAAGGAGACAAGCGATGCGAGTCATGGTGATTGTGAAGGCGACCAAGAACTCCGAGGCGGGCATGATGCCGAGCGAGAAACTGCTCGCCGACATGGGGAGGTTCAACGAGCAGCTGGTGAAGGCGGGTGTGATGCTGGCGGGCGACGGCCTTCATCCCAGCTCCAGGGCGAAGCGGGTCAAGTTCTCGGGCGATGAGCGCCAAGTCATCGACGGCCCATTCGCGGAAACGAAAGAGCTGATCGCGGGCTACTGGATCTGGCAGGTAAAGTCCATGGAAGAGGCGATCGAGTGGATCCGGCGCTGCCCGCACCCGTCGCCGGGCGAGGAGTCCGTGATCGAGATTCGCCCGCTGTTCGAGGCCGCGGATTTCGGCCAGGACTTCACTCCTGAGCTGCGGGCGCAGGAGGAGCGCCTGCGCGCTGAGGTCGAACGTCAGCGGCGGGGATAATTCAAACCTTCAGACCCGTCATCGCCTCTAACCCGTCGGTAACCCACTGATTTGCGCGCGGCGCGCCTGGCGTGACGCGGCTGGTAGTATCGATGCATGGGGATGGGCCAGAGCGCCGCAATGACATTGCAAACGCGGGCGATCGACGCAGAGGAGCAGTGGATCGCGCGCGCGCGCGCGGGCGATCGCGCCGCCTTCGAGCAGATCTACCGCGCTTACGTGGGCCGGGTGTACGGCCTGTGCCTGCGGCTCACCCGGGAGACGTCGGTCGCCGAGGACTGCACGCAGGAGACCTTCCTCAGTGCCTGGCGCAATTTCGGTCGGTTCGAGGGCCGCAGCTCCCTCGGAACGTGGCTGCACCGGATCGCCGTGAATGCCTCGCTCGCCCGCGGCCGCAAGGGTCACCTCGAAGTGGTGCCCGCCCCGCAGGACGAGGAGGGCGGCGAGATCGAACCGGCCGCGCTGGCCGATGCCATGCCGCCGCTCGATGTCGAGGCAGCGATCGAATCGTTACCCGAGGGTGCGCGGCACGTGTTGGTGCTCTACGGAATCTATGGTTACACGCATGAAGAAGCGGCCAACATGCTCGGGATCGCAGTCGGCACCTGCAAGGCGCAACTGCACCGCGCGCGCCGTCTGCTGCGAGAGCGTCTGAGCGCATGAGGCAATCGTGAAAGACGAATACCGCAATGGCGATGAGCACGATCCGGTGCTGAAGGCGGTGGGTCAGCTGCCGCAGTCGATCGAGCCGCGGCGCGACCTGTGGCCGCAGATCGCACGCCAGCTCGACGTCACCGAGGCGCCACGCGGTCGCAGATTACAGATCGGCTGGACTTTCGCGCTCGCCGCCGCAGTCGGCTGCGTGGCGCTCGGCGCCTTGCTCACCGTCGGCCTAATGAAACGAACGAGCCCGGCTCCAGCCAACCTCAGCGCGCAAACGAGCGCCCCCAGCGAATCGTCGGCTCGATATCAGCAGGCCAGTCTCGGCGGCTACGCCGCGCTTGGGCCGGAGTACGAACAGGCGCGCGCCGGCCTGATGATCGGCCTTGCCGAACGCCTGGACCGATTGCCACCACTCGAGCGTCAGAAGGTCGAACGCAATCTGAACGAGATCCGCCGCGCGCTCGGTGAGATCAACGCCGCGCTACAGCTCGCGCCCAATGACACGCTGCTGCGCGAGCTGCTACTGAACACGTATCACGATGAGTTGACCTTGCTCGCCAACGTCAATCACATCGCCGACACGATTCCTTCGAGGACCGCATCATGATCAAACGCTACTGCCTGCTCGCTGCACTGTTGTGCTCTCCGCTCGCCTTCGCCGAAGAGATCGATCGCTCGCTGCAGGCCGATCCCAAGGGCGAGGTCGAGATCTCCAATGTCGCCGGCACCGTGACGGTGAGCGGCTGGGACCGCAACGAAGTGCGCGTCACTGGCTCGCTGGGCGAGGGCGTCGAGCGGCTCGATTTCACCAGCGAAGGCAAGCGCACCGAGATCAAGGTGGTGCTCAAGAAGTCCACGCACTGGGGCGATGAAGGCGATGCGGAGCTCTCGATCCGCGTTCCAACTGGCAGCCGCCTCGACGTCAACACGGTGAGCGCGGAGATCTCGGTCAAGGACGTGGCGGGATCGCAGCGCCTGCAGTCGGTCTCGGGTGAAGTGTCGACGGATATCGCGGCGGAAGAGGCCGAAGTGAAGACTGTGAGTGGCGATGTGATTTTGCACGGCGAAGGCAAGCCCTCGGTGCTGACCCTGACGACGGTGAGCGGCAATGCCCAGGCGACTCGCGTTGCGGGCGAGATCACGGCGAACACCGTGAGCGGCGACCTCAACCTGTCGCTCGACACGATCACGCGCGCGCGCCTGCGCACCACTTCCGGAGACCTGTCCCTGCGCGGCGCGCTCACGGGCGAGGCAAAGGTCGATGGCGAAACGATTTCCGGGGACCTGTCCTTTGTCTTCAAGTCGCCGGTCGATGCCGAGTTCGACATCGAGACCTTCTCCGGCGACATCGACAACTGTTTCGGGCCGAAATCGCAGTCCAAGAGCGAGCATGGTCCGGGGCGCGAGCTGCACTTCCGGCAGAGCGACGGCAAGGCGCAGGTGCGGGTCAACAGCCTGAGCGGCACGATCAACCTCTGCGATCACTGACGGCCGACCGCTGACCGAGAAGTCTGACGGCGAAAGCTGACAGCCGCCGATCGAACTGTTTTCGACCCGCCGCGGTCCACTCCTCAAGCTAGAATGGGCGGTGCATCGCATCAGGCGAGGCGCGATCCTATATATGAGGAGTGAGGAATGCGGGCCCTGAAGATCGCGGGCTGGGCGCTTCTCGGCGCGGTCGTGCTGCTGGTGCTGGGCGCCATCGCGGTGGTCGCGCTGGTGGATCCCAACGATTACAAGGACGACATCGCGCAGGCGGTGCACGATCGCACCGGACGCGACCTCAAGCTCGACGGCAAACTCTCACTCTCCTTATTCCCATGGCTGGCGATCGAGACTGGCCACGCGCAGCTCGGCAATCCGGCCAATTTCGCGCCCGGCCCGTTCGTCGAGGTGAAATCCGCCGACGTCGGCGTCAAGCTCATCCCGCTGCTGCGCGGCCGGTTCGAGGTACGCCGGCTGCGACTCGACGGGCTGCGTGTCAACCTCGTCAAGGATGAACACGGCCACACGAATTGGGAGGACCTCACCCGATCCACGGGTAAGGGTGGCGAGACACAGGCGACGACCTCGACGAGCATTGCGGGCCTCACCCTCAAGGACGCTGCGCTCGACTATCGCGACCTCGGTTCGGGCAGTCACTGGCGCGTGACGGGCCTCGACGCGTCGACCGGACGCCTCGGCGGCCCCGAGCCTTTCGATCTCGATCTCGCCCTCACCGCCGATCAGGGCAAGGGCACGCCCGCGACACGCCTCAAGCTCAAGACCGAGGCGAGGCTCGATACGCAGGCGCGGCAGTACGGCGCGAAGCGCCTCGATGCGGAAATCGTGCGTGTGCCCACGGAAAAAGGCGCGAAGGAGCGCACGCTGAAGCTCATCGTGCCCGCACTGGCCGCCGATTTGAATCAGCAAACCCTCGACGTGCCGAATTTCACCGTGCGCTTCGCCGGCGCCGAGCTCAGCGGCAGCGTCAAGGGCCAGAAGATCGTGGACCGGCCGAGCCTGAGCGGTACGCTTAAGCTGCCGGCGACCTCGCCGCGGGATCTGCTGCGGCAGCTCGGAGAAGAAGCGCCGCGCACGCGCGATGCGAAGGTCCTGTCGTCGCTCGCGTTCGACGCCGCCTTCAAGGCAACTGGCCAGAGTGTGCTGCTCGATAACCTCAAGCTCACGTTCGACGACACGCACGTGACCGGGCGTGCCGGCATCGAGGACCTCAAGAACAATGCCGTCAGCTTCGATCTGACCGCCGACCAGCTCGACCTCGATCGCTACCTCGCGCCGGAAGAAAAGAAAGCGGTGCAAAAGGACACCATCGCCAAGCCGTTCGAGCTGCCGTTGGAACAGATGAGGGCCCTGAACGGCCGCGGCACGCTCGCCGTGGGCGTGCTGACACTGGCCGGTATCCGCATGAGTGCCGTCAAGCTCACGGTCGATGCGAACAAGGGCCTGGTTCGCTTCAATCCCTCGCAGGCGAAGCTCTACGGTGGGGCGCATCGTGGCAACGTCGTCATCGATGCGCGCGACGACGTCGCGCGCCTCTCGATCGAGGAGCACATGAGCGGCGTCCAGTTGGCGCCTCTCTTCAAGGACCTCCTCGACAGCAAACGCTTGAGCGGCGCGGGCGCCGCGACGGCGGTGCTGGCGGGGCGCGGCAACACGTCGGATGCGCTGCTGCGTTCACTCGACGGACGCCTGGACTTCGAGGTGACCGATGGCGCGCTCGAAGGCACAGACCTGTGGTACGAGCTGCGCCGCGCCCGGGCCCTGTGGAAGCGCGAGCCGGCGCCGGCCGAGGGGAACACCAAGCGCACAGCGTTTAGAACCTTGAAGGGAACTGGAACCGTGGAGCAGGGCGTGTTGTCCAATCGCGA
>Ga0326726_10002364_pt1 | contig 17358 bp, 20 predicted proteins | sample MHFenrmetagenome_2_FD_207603 | JGI IMG/M metagenome (GOLD analysis project Ga0326726, IMG submission 207603) | Lab enriched peat soil microbial communities from Michigan Hollow, Ithaca, NY, United States - MHF15MN | ecosystem: Environmental > Terrestrial > Soil > Wetlands > Peat | place: USA... | reverse complement strand
CCGCAACGGTCTTGATGCCCATTTCTTTGCAGGCCCGTATGATGCGGAGCGCGATCTCGCCGCGGTTGGCGATCAATATTTTCTTAAACACTCAAACACCTCAATGACTAAAGTTCAACGGTCAAAGCTCAAATCCCATACTGACGTATTGTAACTTCGAATTTTGAACTTTGGATCTCTCCTCCGGTGCGGAGTTATGCCGACTCGATCACAAAAAGCGGCTGGCCGTATTCCACGGGCTGGCCGTTCTCAATGAGGACCTGAACGATCTTCCCCGAGGCCTCGGACTCGATCTCGTTCATCAGCTTCATCGCCTCGATGATGCAGAGCACTTGCCCTTTCTTCACGATATCGCCGACCTCCACGTACGCCGGCTTATCCGGTGAACTGGAGCGGTAGAACGTGCCCACGATGGGAGAGGTCACTTTGACCTGGTTTGTCCTGGCCTGCTCAATGGGTTTATCCGCGGCCGGCGCCGGGGACTCTACGATGGCGGGAGCAACGAACGTGGCGGGCGGATACTCCATGCGCGGCATGGCGGGATGGAAGGTAACGTCCCCGCCCTTCCTCAGCCTTACTTTTACGCCGGAACGCTCGATCTCCAATTCCGAGATGTCGGTATCCTTCAGCATCTCTATCAGTTCCTTGAGCTCTTTCAAGTTCATGATTACTCCTTTTCCGCGCTGCTGGTGTGATGGTGATCGAGGCTTACTTCTTGACCCGCTCGATAAAGGTCCCCGTACGTGTGTCTACCTTGATCACATCGCCTTCATTCAGATAGAAGGGGACCTTGACGACGGCCCCGGTCTCCAACGTGGCCGGCTTCGACCCTCCAGACGCGGTATCCCCGCGCACCCCGGGATCGGTTTTAGCGATTGCGAGCTCTACGAACATCGGTACATCGATATTAATGGGTTGTCCCTTATGATAGAGGACCTTGATCTCCATGTTCTCTTTGAGATAATTGATGCTGTCGCCGAGCTGCTTCTCGCTCATGGATACCTGCTCGTAGCTGGTCGTGTCCATGAATATGCGGTCCTTGTCGGCCGCATAAAGGTACTGCATGGTCTTCTCCTCCAGCTCCGGCACATCAACTTTTTCACCCGCTCTGAATGTCTTATCGGTTACGTTACCCGATTTGAGGCTCTTAAACTTGGTCCTCACGAACGCCCCGCCCTTACCGGGCTTCACGTGCTGAAATTCTACAATGACATAGGGCTCACCATCGATTTCTATTTTCAAACCATTTCTGAACTCAGTCGTAGATACCGGCACCTTGTACTACCTCCCTTTCATCAGTTGCTGATGGTATGTTATTGATACGTCAATAAAACTCCAAATCTCAAGCATCATATCACAAATAAGCTCCAAAGGACCAGGAACCAAGATCCAAAAGTCCGGGTATGGCAATTTGGTGTTTGGATATTTATTTGTGATTTGTCATTGGTAATAGGGTTTTTTCTGAACCTATAAACTCTTCAATCCTTCCAGCTCTCTCGGCAGTGTGGTCAGGACCTTCGCGCTCTTTTCCGTAACCAAGACCATGTCCTCGATCCTGACGCCGCCCCAGCCTGGAATATAGACGCCGGGCTCAACAGTGAATATCATGTCCTGTTCCACCTGATCCCGCGAAAGCGGCGAAATTGATGGCCCCTCATGCACCATGAGACCGATGCCGTGACCGGTGCCGTGTCCGAAATTATTTCCACGGCCTGCTTTTTTAATTGTGTCCCGCGCCTCGGCATCCACCGATTTACAGCTCGCTCCGGGGCGCACGCTCTGTATTGCCGCGGCCTGGGCCTTCAAAACGAGGGCATGAATTTCGCGTTGCCTCGTCGTCGGCTGACCGATGCAGATGGTCCGCGTGATGTCGCAAAAATATCCGTCAGCCTCTGCGCCGAAGTCGATAGTCACCAGATCGCCTTTTTTGATGCGCCGGTCCGTCACGGCGGCATGCGGCATAGCACCGTTTCTTCCCGAGGCGACAATGGTATCAAAAGCCGCTTTGCGGGCGCCCTTTTCCCTCATCAGGACTTCAAGCATGAGCGCGAGGCCGTGCTCGCGGGCCCCGGGGCGGATGTATCTTTTCAACTCCCGAAAAGATTCTTCCGCCCGGCTGATCGCTTTGCGAATACTTGCGAGTTCCTGTCTGTCTTTCCGCTGCCGGAGCTCGCTCACGAGGTCCCGGTGCCCTTTGAGCGTCAGCCCCTGTTTCCGGAGTTTCTTCAGACCTTCCATGGTAAGCGAGGATTCATCGAACCAGAGCACGTCCACTCCCTCGCGACCGGCTGCTTCCCGGAGCGCCGCGGTAAAATCCGTCTTCTGGATCAAAATGGCCGTCCCGGAGGTCTCCCGGTGCGCCTGCAGTTTATAACGAAAATCCGTGATCAGCAGCGGCCTGCCTGAAGCAATCAGAACGGCGCCCGCAGATCCGGTAAAACCGGTAAGGTAACGCACGTTCTCGCGCTTGGTCACGAGGAGCGCTTCGAGTCCGTCCGCGTTCATAAGCTGTCTGAGCCTGTCGATGCGGACCTTCCCCGGGGTCTTCATCACTGTTTTGTTCCGCTGTCTTTCGCGTGTGCGGCTGCCGCCCGGAGGGCAAGGAGATAGCTTTCCGAACCGAAGCCCGTGATCTGGCCGACGGCCACGCCGGAAATGTAGGAGTGCTTCCTGAATTCTTCGCGTTTATAAATATTGGAGATATGGGTCTCGATCGTCGGGATGCCTGTCGAGGAAATAGCGTCCCGAAGCGCAACGCTCGTATGAGTATAGGCACCGGGGTTAATCACGATCGCCTGGTACACACCCATGGCCTCCTGAATCTTCTGCACCAGTTCTCCTTCATGGTTTGACTGGAAGAAAGACACCTCAACACCGAGTTCCGCTGCGAGCGCTGTAAGACGCCTGTTGACATCATCAAGCGTGAAGGTCCCGTAGATGTCCGGCTCGCGCTTTCCGAGGAGATTCAAATTTGGCCCGTGAACGACCAGTATTTTCATGATACCCCCATAGAAAATAAAAAACTGCCTGAGGCAGTTTCCGAAATGACCGTGGACAGCAGAAATGATACGCTAGAACTCTTTGAGCAATTTGGGCACCGACATCCTCAGGAGGAACCTCCCCTTACCGAAGTTCCCTTCGGGCCTGATTATGAGGACAAAAAAATATTCGTCGTTCAGCCGTCGCAGCATGATCATGGCCTTGTCCGAAATAACCGTCACTTCCCTGGTCGATCCGAGGTTCGCCGCCTGTGAGCCCCGTTCGATCTCTTTGAGAAGCGCGGAATATTCCACGGTCATGGACTGGATATCCAGGTCGCTTTTCAGGGAATACTCTTCCACGGGAATGCCGTCGAGCCCGACGATGAGAGCGCCGAGCGCCCCTTCCGTACCGCTTACCACTTCTTTCAAGATATCGGAAAAGGGCATTTATTTCTCCTTCATGATATGCTGGAGCCAGTTTTCCAGCCGTTCAATGGTCTCTCTCTTGCCTGTTACCAGCGACTTCCTCGGCCGGATAATGTTTGTCCCGGTTTTCTCGGCAACGAGTTTCTCATCAGCGGTCTTGCCGAAGGTTCTCTCTGACCCCTCCTGCGGCGCACTGGAAGGCGGCACATACTCTACCGGTTGAAAGCCAACGTCAAACTGTTTTGGCTGCCCGGACGTCGGTCCTGAAAGAGGTCCCTTTTTCTCGCGCTCCGGCAACAGAGCCGGGGAACTCCACTCGTCTGCAGACTGCGACAGCTCGGTTTCCTGGGAAGCCGGCGGCACAAACTCATCAAAAATTCCCGGGGCCGTGTCCGCTGCCGGTATCTCCGGCGGTGCAGTCCTGGTTACGAGATCTTCTGGGACCGCGAGGGGCCGGGCTTCTGCCTCAGGCTCAGCCGTAGGAGCAGTCTCTGCGGCCATGGCCCTTACGTTGGCCAGTTTGTTTTTCAACCCCTGGCTGTTGGGGTTATCTACGAGCATGCGCTCATAGATATCGACTGCTTTTTCAAAAAACCCTTGCGATATATAAAGTTCAGCGAGCGTATCGGTGGTGAAATCATCAGCTTGTTTGTCCGTCTCCCCGGCAAGCGCCGCCGGCATCTCGCCTTCACGGTCCTCTAGCGAAGTTTCTTCAGCCACGTGAGTTTCCCCGGCCGTCTGCTGAACAGCAAAGGGGTCCTGATCAAAGAGCGCGTGGCTTTTTTCACCTGAGTCCGCCAGCGCAGGTTCCTGGACTGATTCAGACAGAAAATCGATACCCTTCGATGATAAGGCATCTTCAAGGCTAACGGAACCTGTCGGCTCAAGCGGCTCAACAACCAAAACCTCTTCCGGCTCTTCAGTTTCTTCGGCAGCCACGGGTGGCGTCACCAATGGCTTTGCCGCAACGGGAGCCGACTGCGGCTTCGCTGCTGCCTGCACCGGGCCTGCCTTGGGAGGCCCTTCTATTTTCAGAGCGTCCTCCAGGGGCTGCGGTTTATGCTTGAAAATTCTGTCTTTGACATCGCGGCCGGCTTCGACATCGGCAACCAGGGTGGCTGTTTCCTGATCGCGCGGATTAAGCGACAACGCCATCTTGTAATGCTTCAGTGCATCGGCTGCTCGGTCCTGGAGGACATAGAGATCGCCCAGCTTTCTCTGGGCCATAAGGTTGTCGGGAATTGCCTTCGCAACTTCCTCGAACTCTTTCTGTGCGCCGGAGAGGTCGCCCTTTTCGAACAGGAGTTTTCCGAGAAACGATCTGGCCGTTACGTAACCGGGATTGTTTTTGAGCCCCTCCGTCAGCACATGGATAGACATCTCCATGTCCCCGACCTTTTTATACTCTTCGGCAAGCGGCACGAAGAGCTTGGATTTGGGGTCTTTCGAGATTCGCTCCGTTAATTTGGCTATTTCGGAGGTATCTTTATCCATAAAATTTGCTTTTCATATCAAACTGATATAAAAAATATTACCAAAAACGGGGGCGTAAAGTCAAGGTAAAATCCTTTAATTTGCCTTGAGTTCTGCGATTTTATCGATGATCCGCCGGGCGATTTCCTGCTTCGGCATCACCTGCAGCTCTGTTTGCACGCCAGCCCGATCAATGATGATAACTGCATTCGTATCGGAGCCGAAACCGGCCCCTTTTTTCATCAGATCATTCACCACGATCATGTCGAGATTTTTACTCTTCAGCTTTTGAAGCGCGTTGTCCAGCACGTTATCCGTTTCAGCGGCAAATCCCACGATCAGTTTCCTGCCCGGAGCCTTGGCCGCAGCCGACAGGATATCCGCGGTGCGTTCAAGGCTGATCACCAGAGGGGCGTCATGTTTCTTGATTTTGCGGTCAGATGAGACCGTTGGTTTAAAATCGGACACCGCTGCAGCCATGATCACAATCTGGGAGCCTTCCACACGGTCCATGACCGCCCTGTACATGTCGCTGGCGCTTTGTACAGGGATCACGGTTACCCCCGCCGGCGGGGCGATTTCTGTTGGTCCGGATATGAGAATAACCGTCGCTCCCCGGTCACGGGCTGCTTCGGCGATTGCGTATCCCATCCTGCCCGTGGAAGGATTGCTGATAAAACGAACGGCGTCTATCTGCTCACGGGTCGGACCGGCGGTCACGAGCACGGTCAAGCCCGCCAGATCCTTTGCGGGTAATGCCGACGAGACGTCCTGTACGATTTTCTCCGTCTCCGCGAGCCGTCCCTGGCCAATCGTACCGCAGGCAAGTGGGCCAGTGTCGGGGTCTACAAAGCGAACACCCTGCTCTCTCAGAAAGGCGATGTTTTTTCGGACCACCACATTCCGGTACATCCGGTCGTTCATGGCGGGAGCCATGATGAGTGGGCAGGCGATCGCTGTCAAGGCCGTGGTCAATGCATCGTCAGCGATGCCGGCAGCGACTTTTCCGATGATGTTGGCCGTGGCCGGTGCAACGAGCGCTATATCGAGACCAGCGGTGATGTCGATATGCCCGATGCCTTTCCGCTCCGTTTCTTCGAATTCGTCAGTGAAAACAGACTTTCCGCTCAAGGTCTCGAAGGTGAGTCGCGAAACGAAGCGGGCGGCATTTTTCGTCATCACTACACTGACGTCGGCGCCCTCCTCTTGGAGCCTGCGCAGGATATCGACGGCTTTATAGGCCGCGATACTGCCGGACACCCCGAGCAGAATATGCTTACCGGCAAGCTTTCCCCCGCGTTGTTCTTCCACCCTTGTTAATCTCCCGGCTCGTCCGATTCGTCGCTCTTCGTGGCTTCTTCGGTGTCAGCCTCTTCATCGCCGACATCTGCCAACGAAGCCTCGTCAGCACCTTCCTCGTTCTGGGACTCCGACAGGTAAGCGCTCAGCTCCTTTCGGATCTCCTCTTCCTTGGCTGAGAGCTGCTCTTCCATGCGTGCCCGTTCTTCGCGCTTCCGGAACTCCTCTTTCGCCTTCTTGGCTTCCTCGCCCACGACGACCGTGAACTTCCCGATCAGGCTCTCCTCGAGGGCAATGGTGGTGTCCTTGATGGACCTCGTGGAAACGAGCATCGGCGCTCCCGACGACAACTGCCGCACGCGCTGTGCGGAAATATGGACCAGCCGAAATTTAGTGTCGGAGATCCTGTCGTTGAGCTCGATCGGCAGGGAAATAATATCCTGTGCCTGTGGTTGTTGCATGGTTCACCTCCTGATGAAACTTAAGTTTTATGCAGTATGAAAAAATCCTTCTATCCAGGTATGATCGACCAGCCGGGTGCGTCTGCGCTCCGCGGTAATGATCGACCGCAGTTCGATAAGTGCGCGTTCGAAATCCCGGTTCACAAGGACATAGTCGTACATACTATAATCTCTGATCTCCTCCCGGGCCCGCTGCATTCTCTTTTTAATCTCGTTCTCGTGGTCGGACTTGCGGTTGCGAAGTCGTTCTTCGAGGATCCCGAGCGAAGGCGGCATGATGAAAATGAAGACCGCCTGTCCTTCGTATTTCGTTTTGATCTGTCTGGCGCCCTGAGTGTCGATGTCGAGGATAACGTCAATCCCCTCTCCGCGCATGCCGTCCAGCACCCGTCGAGAGGTCCCGTAAAAATTGGAATGGACCTCTGCCCATTCTGCGAAATCGCCCGCGTGGATCATGTCCCGGAACCGGTCCGCGGCAACGAAGTAGTAATCTCTGCCATCAATCTCGCCCGGCCGGGGTTTGCGCGTCGTATACGAGATCGAATGCCTCAGGTTCTCCAGCGAGTCGGTAACCGCACGGCACAGGGTGGTCTTGCCCGCGCCGGAAGGTGCCGATACCACGAAGAGCAGTCCGTCCCTCTTGTTCATTCATCACCCCGGCCTTCGAAGCGCTGCATGAGCGTTTCGACCTGAACAGCGGAGAGAATGACATGGTCGCTGTCGGTGATGATCATGGCCCGTGTCTTTCGTCCTTGCGTTGCATCAAGAAGCATCTTACGCTCCTTGGCCTCTTCTTTAAGGCGGCGCATGGGCGCAGACTCGGGCGAGAGGACCGCAACAACCTTCGTGACCATCACCATGTTGCCGTAACCGATATTTACGATGTTTTTGACCATAGTTTCATTCGATATTTTGGGCCTGTTCCCTGATCTTCTCGAGTTCGGCCTTAATGTTCACCACATGATATGATATCTGCACGTCCATGGCCTTGGACGAGATGGTGTTCGCTTCCCGTCCCATCTCCTGCAGAAGGAAATCGAGTTTTCTGCCGACCGGCTCTCCGGTCGCCCCGGCAAGCATGGCGTGGAATTGCGATATGTGGCTGCTCAAACGCGTCAATTCTTCCGTCACATCGGTGCGCTCGGCAAGAATCGCTATCTCCTGGGCCAGCCTGACCGGGTCGGGCCGTTCGTTCATGAGCCGGGTCAGCGTTTCGGCCATCCTCTTCCGTGCGTTCTCGACGCTGAGAGGCGAAAGCGTCTGTATTTCCTTCATAAGCGACGCAAGGATATCGAGCCGTCGGAGCATGTCCTTGACCAGCGCCTGTCCTTCCACACCCCGCATGGCATCGAGTTCGTCGAGCGCCTGTCCAAGCCCTTCAGCCAGCAACTGCCATATTGCTTCGATGTCTTCTTTTTCCTCAGTGACGGCGATAAGGCCTTGAAAACCCGCCACGAGCGAGAGGTCCACCTCTCCACTGAGGCTGAAGCGCGCCTTAAGGTCTCTCAGGATGCCGATATACTGGGCAGCCAACGCTTCATCATGAGTCAGCCTGCCAGTCCTCTCCTGATCGCCGTTTCGGGTTATGAATACATCGAACCGTCCCCTGGAGAAGCGGTCTTGTACCGTCTTTTTGACGCGCGGCTCCAGCGCGGCAAGGGACCTCGGGGTCTTCACCTGGATATCGAGATAGCGGTTGTTCACCGACCGGACTTCTATGGAACCATGAATATCGGCTCCGGTCACTTCCTTCCGGCCGTAGCCCGTCATGCTGCGTATCACCCGTACACCGTCCTGTCCCCCCGAAAAGCAATACTACGCTACGCGCTCGCACTTGTCAAACGTCTTGTATTTCACAGTTTAACGCTCATGAAGCCCTCATCAACCGCGGGCTCGAAATGGAACGTCCTTATGTATGCGCCCCAAAGTAAATTTACTTCTACGTCCCACTGGGTACTGATCTTCATCCTGCGCCGCTCCGTATCTCTTTGAAGAGCAAAACTCTCCGCCGTAAGGGGTAAATCGAGATCCTTGGCCTTGCGGACAAGATCTGCCCGGATTTCTTCGTCTTTGAGGAACTGGGCCAAGCCGGCCTTGGTCGTCATTTCGTCCTTCATTCGTTCAGCATCCATGTACATAGGCACTACCTTGATTCCGACATGAACAACGAGAAATAAAAAAATAAAAAAAAGATATACTTTGAACTTACTGGCACCTTTTTCGTTAAACGGAATTTGCACTTCATCATCCTCCTCTGTGTCTATCTGATCAGAGAACCTATCCGCTCCCATCGCACCCACCGGTCGTCACCGTCCCAGGACCAGTAAATGATCAGCGCCCTGCCGAGGATCTTGTTGCGTTTCACGAATCCCCATACCCTGCTGTCCTGGCTGTTGTCACGGTTGTCGCCCATAACAAACACCGATTCTGCAGGCACGATTTTGGGGCCGAAATTATAACCTGATTGATCGCGGAGATACTGAATATGATGCTTCACCGTTCCGAGCTGTTCGTCATACAGTTTCGGTTTATCGTAATAGGGATACCCCGACCCCTCCTCCCGCCTTCCGTCAGTGGTCCCGACCGGGGCAATGGATACCGGCTCGTCGTTGATAAAGAGCTTGCCTTTCTTAATCTCGACCTTGTCACCGGCCAAACCCACCACGCGCTTGATGAAATTTTTGTCTTCGTTCTCGGGATACTTGAAAACGATGATATCTCCCCGCTTCGGCTCTTTCCAGGTAAAGATCCTGGTGTCCGTAAACGGAATCCGCGGACCATAGATGAACTTGTTCACGAGAAGATGATCGCCGATGGTGAGCGTGGGGATCATGGAGCCGGACGGAATCTTGAACGCCTCAACCACAAATTGCCTGATGAACAAAGCGACAACGGCTGCGATCAGAAATGGCTCGATCCATTCCTTGTAAAATGATTTCCTGGTGCGAACTTCCTGCTGTGTTTCCGACATCAATCATGCCTCCGTAGCCAATTGCGCAAAGCGCAACGGACTGTAAATTCCAAGGTTGAAATTGGATAGTTATATGTGCAGAATGTGTTTCTTCTTAACAATCTTCATAACCTACTCCCCCACTTTGAGCACGGCCAGGAACGCCTCCTGCGGCAGTTCCACGCTGCCGACCTGTTTCATGCGTTTTTTGCCTTCCTTCTGCTTTTCGAGGAGTTTCCGTTTTCTGGTAATGTCGCCGCCGTAGCACTTCGCCGTCACGTCCTTGCGGAGCGCCCTGACCGTTTCGCGCGCGATGATCTTGGCACCGATCGCCGCCTGAATGACCACCTCATACAGTTGCCGCGGTATCACTTCCTTGAGCTTTTCAGCAAGCTGCCTGCCACGAATTGCGGCTTTGTCCCGATGGCTGATGAGTGACAGTGCGTCCACGGGTTCGCCGTTCAAAAGCATATCGAGCTTCACGAGGTCTGACTCTACATAACCGGAGAGCTCATAGTCGAGCGATGCGTAGCCCTTGGTGAGGGACTTCAGCTTGTCGTAGAAATCCATCACGATCTCGTTCAGCGGCAGATCGTAGATCAGCAGGACCCGATCTTTCGTGATATAGGTGATCTCTTTCTGCGTTCCTCTTCGCTCCTGACACAGGGCAATGAGCGATCCCACATACTGCTCCGGCGTGATGAGCGAGGCCACGATCATGGGCTCCTCGATACGCTGGATATCCTGGATATTCGGCAGTTTGGCGGGATTGTCCACCATCACGATCTCGCCGTCATTTTTGGTCACGCGGTATACCACCGTCGGCGCCGTGGGTATGAGCGCAAGCTTGAACTCCCGTTCAAGCCGCTCCTTCACAATGTCCATGTGGAGAAGGCCCAGAAAGCCGCACCGGAAGCCGAATCCGAGGGCGAGCGACGTTTCCGGCTCATAGGTGAATGAAGCGTCGTTCAGCCGCAGTTTTTCCAGGGCATCGCGCAGATCCGCGTAGCCGTCGCTGTCCACGGGGTAAATGCCCGCAAAGACCATGGGCTTCACATCTTTATATCCCGGAAGCGGCGTATCGGCCGGACGGTCGGCATCCATGATCGTATCACCGATCTTGGCATCCGAGACCCGCTTGATGCCGGCGATGATGCACCCCACATCGCCCTGAGACAGTTCCGAGGTCTGCTGCATCTTGGGAGTAAATATCCCTACCGACTGCACTTCATATACCGCCGAGTTCGAAAAAAGTTTGATTTTCTGCTTCGGCCGGACAATTCCATCGACCACCCGCACGAGAATGACGACCCCCTGGTACGTGTCGTACCATGAATCGAACAGGAGCGCCCTCAGCGGTGCATCAGGGTTTCCGGCAGGCGCTGGGACATTTTTTACGATCGACTCAAGGATCTCCTTCGTCCCGATACCCGCCTTGGCACTCGCGGGAATTGCGCCGGAAGAGTCAAGCCCGACCAATTCCTCGATCTGCCGTTTCACCTCTTCGATGTTCGCGCTCGGCAGGTCGATCTTGTTGATCACCGGGATCATCTCGAGATTGTGGTCGATCGCGAGGTAGGCGTTTGCCAGGGTCTGCGCCTCAACCCCCTGCGACGCGTCCACAACGAGCAGCGCGCCCTCGCAGGCGGCCATGCTCCTGGATACCTCGTAGGTGAAATCCACATGCCCCGGCGTATCGATCAGGTTCAGAATATAGTCCTGCCCGTCAGAAGCCTTGTACATCAGCCGGACCGCATGGGCCTTGATCGTGATGCCCCGCTCGCGCTCGAGATCCATGTCATCGAGCACCTGGTCGCTGCCTGCGGCGGCCATTTCCCGGTCTGAAAGTGCGCCGGTAAATTCCAGAATCCGATCGGCAAGAGTAGACTTACCGTGATCAATATGCGCAATGATGCAGAAATTTCTGATATTTTTGCTGCTCATAACTCCTTATTCTTCCACTCTTCGGCTCATGACTTCACAATGGACCCCTGTTCGAAGGTCCCTTTTTCAAGCGGGTGAGATTAATGCGTAAATAAATATTACCTGTATGCTTCGTTATTATCCGTGGCGAGATCGTTTCAACATGTCGTTTTCTGGAGCTCGAATGCAACAGCAGCAGCGCCCACCATCCCTGCGTCATCTCCGAGTTGAGACGGGACAATCTCAGTCCGTTTGGCGGGAACCGCGAAGGCCCGCTTCATAATTTCCTCGCGTGTCGCGCCGATGAACAGCGGCCAGGCGTCCTTTACCCCGCCGCCGACCACAATCCGCTCCGGATTGAAAATATTGATCAGGCTTGCGATACCGATACCGAGCATCCTGCCCATGTCCTTCATGACCCGGACGGCAATTTCGTTTCCCGCTCCAGCAGCTTCATATACCTGCTCAGAGGAAACCTGTTCCAATTGATCAGGAACCCCGCCGGATGCCTTCCCCAACGCTTCACGAAAGCTCTGCACGATGCCGCGCGCAGAAGAATACATCTCCAGGCATCCAGTGTTGCCGCAGGTACAAGGTCTGCCGTCGGGGATAAGCGTCATGTGTCCGATCTCACCGGCCATGCCGTCGGCGCCGTGCCAAATTTTATTATCGAGGATAATCCCGCCCCCCACTCCGGTCCCCAGGGTAAGGAGGATCATACTCCTGATGCCCCGGCCGGCGCCACGCCACTGCTCGCCTAGGGCAGCAGCATTAGCGTCGTTCTCCAGGAAAACCGGGGTGCCAAGCGTTTTTTCAAGCTGATCCTTAAGCGGCAGATTGTTCCAGTCCGGAAAGTTGGGCGACTTCACCACGATGCCCTTGTCGACTTGGATGACGCCGGGAGCGCCGACCCCGACAGCCACGACATCGAACCCTTGCTGGATAGCACTTTTGCGCTGTCTTTTGATGTTTTCAATGAGCCGAGAGACGACTTTCTCCCTTCCGTCGGCCGCATGAGTAGCTTCCTTGTGTCTGTCGAGAATATTCCCGTCAGGACTCAGAATAGCCGTTCTTAAGTTCGTGCCCCCGAGGTCCACGCCTATTACCACACGGCCCACGCTACATCCTCCGTAACTGTTGAAAAACCTTGAGATATTCTAAAAGATTGTTATCTTAACATATCGCTGGTAAAATGTAAATAATATTATTATTAATTGCCGAAAATAAGGCTGAATGAGGTGGAATTACAGCGTAATGACGAGATACAGCCAATTTGCGAGAATGAGCAGAACGATTAAGGCCCGCATCCGGTCCTTCTCTTTCCCGGAAAGAGTGACATTGATGCTAGGCACAACAAAAAAGAAGGTGAAGAGTTTGTAAAACAGATAGATAAGAGCTGCAAGAGTGCCAGCAAGGACCAAAGGGTTCATGAAAAAAGCAGAAACAACATCGCCGTGCGACAGATACACAATCGCCCGCGTGGAAGCGCAAGTGGGACAAGGCACGCCGGTAAGCGTTTTGAACGCGCAGGACGGTGCTAGAGCGAGCACAGGGAGAAACCGACCTGCAAGGAGAGCGAGGAGGGCGATCCCGCCGTAAATAATCCCGAACTCTATCTGTCCGGGCGCTCTCTTATTCAGCACAATTTGCATGAGAGCAATCTCCCGTCATTTCTGCATCTCCATCACCGTGCCCAATGACGCTGCTACCGCGCCCATGAACAACGCTACGGTAATCATGATCAATCCGCAGCAAACAATGACGGGGAGAAAAACGGCAAGGGCGGCCTTGCCGCCAGTGGTCTCATGCGCCTCCCTCAGGCCTATGATGTAGAGTATTAATGCCCACACGCCGGCAAGAAGACCGCCGCAGAACGGGACGACGAGAAAGATGTTTGCACTGTAGCCATAGGCAACCACCCTGAAGGTGGCCTCAAAACCGTTCCTCGCTCCTTTAACCATCATGAGAAACACGTGCAGGATCCCTGACGAAATGAACAGGCCGATAATGATCAGAAATGGCGAAAGGAAGGCCAGGATTGTCATGCCGATGCCCTGAAACAGGCGCTGCCCTGCCGCGGCCTGCATCCCGGGCAACATGCTCTGCATCGCACTCTTCAGTGCAATCTGCCAAAAATAGGAGGACATGAGGCCGACCATGCCGATGATCAACGCAAAGAGCAAGGGGTCGGTCAGGCCGCCGGTCACCGCCATTTTTTTAAAAAATTCCGAAGGACGAAATAAAGACTCATTTAAGGTCTTAAACAGCCCGCCGAAGAACCCTCGCGCTTCACGGTCTTCCCAAGGGGTCTGCTCCCTCCCTCCGCCAATGGGAACCGTTTCAGAAAGCGGCGAATGAAAAGCTGCTTCAGCGAGCCTGGCTCCGCAATGTTGACAAAAAATCTGTCCTTCAGAAACCTCTTTGCCGCAATGGGGACAGAACATGGTTCCTCCTGGATAACTAGGTTTATTGCTGATTGGTTAGAAGTGTATCACAGAGAGCGAAGAGACTCAAATGGAAATTTGCGATGGTCGGCTATAATCTGGCGCAGTCGGAGGGATCGCCTTTGATCTTCTCTATCGCGTGGGGAAGCGCAGAGAGAATGACTGCCAGATTTTCGCGAACTGCTTTGGGACTGCCGGGAAGATTCACGATTAAAGTCTGCTTCCTGATGCCGGCCACGGCCCGGGAGATCATGGCATGGGGCGTTTTCTTGAGGCTCTCGGCGCGCATGGCCTCGGCCATCCCCGGGAGCTCGCGGTCGATTACCGCAAGCGTGGCCTCGGGCGTCACATCCCGGGGCGCAACACCCGTCCCGCCGGTCGTGAGGATAAGATCGATGTTCCCCGAGTCAGAAAGTCTTTTCAAGGTTTCTATGATCCGGGATTTTTCATCCGGGAGGATCTCATAGTGAACAGCAGATGCACCGAGGTCAGCGATCAGTTCCCGAATGACTTGTCCGCTTTCATCTTCACGTTCTCCTGTCGAACCTTTATCGCTTAAGGTTATGATTGCCGTGCGAATGCTCATATCACCGACCCCGGGAGCAAAGATGCTCTTGAATTCCTTATACGTACTATTTATGCCACAACCCCGCCGACAGTGATCTCCGGTATCCTGAGCGTCGGCTGGGCATCGCTTACGGGAGAGCCCTGACCGTCCTTGCCGCAGGTGCCGATGGAAAAACCGAGATCGGAGCCTACCCGGTCGATGGACATGAGCACCTGCGGGCCGTTTCCCGTGAGGGTGGCGCCGCGTACCGGCTCCCCAATACCGCCGTGCTCAATAAGATATCCTTCGCTCACCTCGAAAACAAAATCCCCATTCACGGTGTTCACCTGTCCGCCGCCCATTTTTTTTACGAAAAGACCCCGCGGCGTTGAGCGTAAAATCTCCCCGGGGTCGCTTTCACCGGGCGTAATCATCGTATTCGTCATCCTGGGAATCGGTCGGTGCTTGTATGATTCGCGCCTGCCGTTCCCGGTGGAAGTCGCTCCATCTTTCATTGCGGTTAACCGGTCGTACAAAAACGTCTTGAGAATGCCATTGTCCACCAGAAGCGTGCGCGCCGCATCAATGCCTTCGTCGTCGAAACGGAATGACCCTCGCTTGCTTTCGAGGGTCGCATCATCCACAACAGTGATCAGCGGGGAGGCGATCCGCTCTCCGATCCTGTTTGAGTAAACAGAAAGACCTGACTGGGCCAGGTCCGCCTCGAGTCCGTGGCCCACTGCTTCATGGATCATGGTCCCACCCGCCTCGGAGGAAAGCACGACCGGCATCCTCCCGGCCGGGGCCTTCCGGGCGGAAAGCATCATCACGGCACGCCGCACAGCGGTCTCCGCTGCTTGTGTAAGCGGATGCCTGTCAAAGAGCTCCAAACCGGCAAGTCCCCCGACAGGTTCGTATCCGGTCTGAATGACATCGCCGTCAGCAGCGACAACGTGCACCAGTGCAGTAAGGTACAAGCGGTCGTCCTCAGTCATTGCGCCGTCTGAATTCGCCATGACCACCTGTTGCCTGTTCTCCCGGTACGTAACTGTGGCCTGCCGAATACGCTGATCGAGGGAACAGGCCACTGTATTTGCCTGCAGCACAAGCGCTACTTTATCGGCCGCACTGACCGTTTCAGGGGGCTTTTTGATCGGGAAAACCACCCTCGGCTTTTTTCGGACAAGATTAATGTTTGCGTGATGCTCACCTGCGGAAGCAGCTTGGCGCACGGCATCGGCAATCTCTATGAGCGATTCGGTTGTAACGTCGTTTGTGTAAGCATAGGCTGTGCGCCGGCCTATAATAAGCCTCACACCTGCGCCGCAGTCCAGACCGGAGACGACTTTTTCTATTTTGCCGTCTTCGCAAACAATAGAAAACGGCGTGCTGCGTTCAACAAATATATCTGCATACTCTCCGCCGCCGCCCAATGCCTTATTCAAAACAGCAGCATAATCAACTTCGAATTCCATGAGCACTCACCCCTCTGCAGAAACAGTGCAAAAATATGCTTAGCCTATCCGCTGGACCTCTCAGCCGGCCGAGACCGGCAAAACAATTTTATGATACCTTGACACTTCCAAAATTTCAACTTTAATTTTGCTTTACATATTTTTTTGTATTGTCTTTATCTCTCCCATGTTTCCTCACACCACTGCCTGCACGCCAATACCAGGGCTCCGCTCTCATGGCCTTGCACTTTCAGAAGATACACTACTTACAAGATGATGCAAAATTACACATTTTTTGCCTTATCCCCTTTGCGCTCCCGAAAAAGAACGTTTCAAGGCATGCTCTTCAAGAGACGCTTTCGATCATTATCGTGCAAGCTCTCGAATATTCACCATTTTCAGTTGACAAAACCTTGCGGGAAGGCTAATATTTTATATAATACTATAACTGTAGTAGTTTTTCTAAACCTATGGACCAGAAAAAAATCCTCATAGCTGACGATAATGAAAACATCAGAGAGGCGCTTACCTACCTTCTTGAAGATGAAGGGTATAAATTGTCCCTGGCAAAGGACGGGGCAGAGACTCTCAGAAAAGTAAAGGAGTTCCGGCCCGACATCCTATTTCTCGACATCATGATGCCCGAAATCAACGGATACGACGTCTGCCGTACGATCAAGACCGATCCGTCGCTCAAGAATACCTATGTCATCATGCTGACAGCCAAGGGGCAGGTGGCCGAGCAGGAACGTGGAAAAGAAGTCGGCGCCGATGAATATATCGTTAAACCTTTCAGCCCGATGGAAATACTTACCAAGATCAAAGATATCCTGATTAAGTAATATCGTTTATGTCGACCTCCACCAAAAGGCGAATGGCAGAGAATACATACAATTCCGGCCTCGCCCTTTTTCAAGAAGGCCTGTACAATGAAGCGCTCATCGAGTTGCGACGGGCGGAAGATGCCTTCCGAGCCTGGGATGCACTGGGTCATCCTTTTGCCAACCGACTTTCCAACGGAATATCGGGCCTCGCCAATACGCTCTCGCTGTCAGGTCTCTGCTACCTGAAACTCGGTAATTTCAAAGCTGCACTGACCTGTTACGAAACGAGCCTGATCAATTCCAAATTTGAAAGAAAAAAAGCCTTACGTGACTTCAAGCAAACGCTCACGGAAAACCTGATCGTCTGCTATGAAAAAACTCTGGAGGGCGCCGGTGTGGACCGGGTAAGCTTCCTGAGCCGAACTCCTGAAATCGATGTATCGTTCCGTTTCCCCTATTCGCTTCCTCAGAACATTGTCCCTTTTGCCAGGCTCTATGAACTTGCGCCGGAACGCTATCCGCAGTACAAAGATTTTTATGCGCGCTCCAGAGAGAGAGATGCCGAGATAAGGCGGC
>Ga0326726_10002363_pt1 | contig 17361 bp, 17 predicted proteins | sample MHFenrmetagenome_2_FD_207603 | JGI IMG/M metagenome (GOLD analysis project Ga0326726, IMG submission 207603) | Lab enriched peat soil microbial communities from Michigan Hollow, Ithaca, NY, United States - MHF15MN | ecosystem: Environmental > Terrestrial > Soil > Wetlands > Peat | place: USA... | reverse complement strand
CCATGCGCGTCGTCATCCGCTTCACCATCGAACACGCCTAGGGGAGATGTATCGTGGCCGAAGGCCTGCTGACCACCGAAGAACTGAAGAGCCTGATCGCGCTCGATACGCCGACGATCTGCAATGCCCTCGAGGTCGTGGCGCCGCAGCGGCGTGGCTTCGGCTACACCACCAAACCGTTCGTGAGCGCGCGGCCGCAGCTGCCGCCGATCGTCGGCTACGCCCGCACGGCCACCATCCGCGCCATGCATCCCTCCGATCGCAGCGCCGGCGAGATGAAGGAGCAGCGGCTGGCCTACTACCGCTATGTCAGCGATGGCCCGAGGCCGAGCATCATGGTGATCGAAGACCTGGACCCTACGCCCGGCTATGGCGCCTATTGGGGCGAGGTGCAGAGCAACCTGCACAAGGGTCTCGGCTGCCTCGGCGTGGTCACCGACGGCTGCGTGCGCGACATCCCGCAATGCGCCGAGGGGTTCCAGATGCTGGCTGGCAGCGTCAATCCCTCCCACGCCTACGTGCATCTGGAGGCGTTCGACGTGCAGGTGACCGTACACGGCATGACGGTGCGGCCGGGCGACCTCGTCCACGCCGACCAGCATGGCGCGGTCGTCATCCCCGTGAGCGTCGCTCGCCAACTGCCGGCAGCAGCGGCCACCATCGCCCGCCGTGAGGCCGTTCTGATCGGCGCCAGCCGCCGCCCGGACTTCAGCTTCGAAAAGCTCGCACAGGCGATCCGCGAAGCCGACGAGATCCACTGAGAGAAGACACCATCATGACCGACGTCGGCTGCGTTCTCGACGCCAGGTCCCTGCTTGGCGAGGGTCCGCTGTGGGACCCGCAGGCGCGGGTGCTCTACTGGGTGGATATCAAGCGGCGCGAGATTCATCGCTTCGATCCGGCGAGCGGGCGGGACGAGCAATGGTCGACGCCGCAAGATGTCGGCTCGCTCGCCGTGCGCGCCAAGGGCGGCCTGGTCGTGGCCATGAAGACCGGCTTCCACTTCTTCGATCCCCGTACCGCCAAGTTCACGCCTGTGTTCGATCCCGAGCACCACCTGCCGGGCAACCGCTTCAATGACGGCAAGCCCGATCGCCAAGGCCGCTTCTGGGCGGGCACGATGGATGATGCGGAGAAGCTGCCGAGCGGCGGCCTCTATCGCCTCGACACCAATCTCGCCTGCACGCGTGCGGTCGACGGCATCATCTGTTCGAACGCGCTGTGCTGGAGCCCGGACAGTCGGACTCTCTACTTCGCCGACAGCTGCAGGCACACCATTTGGGCGTGGGACTTCGATGCCGACGCCGGCGAGATCAGCAATCGCCGCGTCTTCGTGGAGGTCCCGCCGTCCGAGGGCGATCCGGATGGCGCGACGGTCGACGCCGAGGGCGGCGTGTGGGTGGCGCACTGGGGCGGCTGGCGAGTCACCCGCTACGACCCCGACGGCCGGGTCGAGCGCGTCGTCACGATGCCCGTGCAGAAGCCGACCTGCCCCATGTTCGGCGGACCCGAACTGGACGTCATATACGTCACCTCGGCCTCGATCCAACTGTCGCCCGACGAACTCAGGCGGCAACCCAAGGCCGGCGGCGTCTTCGCCTTCGAACCGGGCGTGAAGGGGCTGCCCGAGGCGTATTTCGCTGGCTAGTGCTCGGCTCCAGGTCGGCCGCTACGGCGGTCGCAGCCGGCAAAGAGATTTTTTCGGTCCTGTCGAATTCCGGTTGGTTCGAACGTCATTGTGCCGGCAGAGCATGATGCCCGGCCGCAACGGATGAGGGAGATGACCATGAAGTACCTCCTGCTGATCTATGGAAACGAAGCTGCAATGGAATCCGCGAGCAAGGCGGACACCGAGCGGATGCATGGCGCCTACAACGCCTATACGGAGGCCATGGTGAAGGCCGGCGTCATCGCCGGCGGCGACCGACTGCGGCCATCGACGTCGGCGACCACCGTGCGCGTCGCCAACGGCAAGACCAGCGTCCTCAACGGGCCCTACGCCGAAACCAAGGAGCAGCTGGGCGGCTACTACATGATCGACGTGCCCGACATCGACGCCGCGCTGTCCTGGGCGGCGCGTTGCCCGGGTGCCAGCCATGGCGCCATCGAGGTCCGCGCCATCTGGGAAATGTAGCCCGGAAGGCGCCATGGCCGGAGAGGATGACGCGCTTGCCCGCGCGGCCGCCGAAGCAGTGGCGCGCCGCAGCTATGGCAAGCTCGTCGCCTTTCTTGCGGCGCGCACGCGTGACGTCGTGGGGGCGGAGGACGCCTTGTCCGAGGCCTTCGCAGCCGCCATCGCCGATTGGCCGACGCGGGGGATTCCTAAGAGCCCGGAAGCGTGGCTGTTGGCCGTGGCCCGGCGCAAGATGATCGATGCCGATCGACGGCGGCGTACCGGCGCGGACGCCGCAGGCGAGGTTCGATTGATTGCCGCCGAGCTGGAGGCCGCGGCGGCCAGCGCGGCGCCCATACCCGACGAGCGCCTGGCCCTGATGTTCGCCTGCGCCCACCCCGCCCTCGACCCCGGCATCCGCGCGCCGCTGATCCTGCAGACCATCCTCGGTTTCGATGCCGCCACCATCGCTTCGGCCTTCCTGGTCGCGCCGGCCACCATGGGCCAGCGGCTGGTGCGCGCGAAGCACAAGATCGGACAGGCCGGCATTCCCTTCCGCGTGCCCGAGCGAGCCGATCTGCGCGAGCGCCTCGATGCCGTGCTCGAGGCCATCTATGCCGCCTTCGCCGAGGGCTGGTCAGATCCCGCCGGCACCGAGGCCCGCCGCCGCAACCTCGCGGAAGAAGCGATCTGGCTGGGAAGGCTGGTGGCGTCGCTGCTCCCGGATGAGCCGGAGGCACTCGGTCTGCTGGCGCTCATGCTTCATGCCGAGGCACGGCGCAACGCGCGGCGCAACTCGCAGGGCGAATACGTGCCGCTCACCGAGCAGGATCCGGCTCTATGGGACACGCCGATGATCGAGGAGGCCGAGGCACTGCTGCTGCGCGCCAGCGCCATGGCCGCGGTCGGCCGCTATCAGCTGGAGGCAGCCGTGCAGTCGGCCCACGTCGTTCGCCGGCGCACCGGACGGCCCGACTGGGCGGCCATCGAGCGCCTCTACGATGCGCTGTCGGCGCTCACGGGATCGCCGGTCGTGGCGATCAACCGGGCGATCGCCGTCGCGGAGACACGGGGCATCGCCGCCGGGCTGTCGGCGCTCGACGCGTTGGCGGAGGATCCCCGGCTCGCCGAGTATCAGCCCTATTGGGCGGCGCGCGCCGGGCTGCTCGCGCGGACGGGCGCGGTCGACGAGGCCGATCGAGCCTATCAGTTGGCGATCGGCCTTGAGTCTGATCCGACCGTCCGTCGCTTTCTGCAGGAGCGCCGCGCAGCGCTGCGCGCGCGGGTCTAACGGCGAGATCCATGCTGCGCCAGAAGCGCGCTATTGACGCAGTTGCGCAGCTTGCCCTCGGTGAGATAGGCGACCACAGTCTGCACCGGCTTGCGGCGGAGGTCGGCCATGCCGGCCTCGCTGTAGAAGGCGGCATGTGGCGACAGCAGGAAGCGTCCGGCGAGCCAGGATTCATTGGCACCATACGCCCGCATCAACGGATGAGCGGGATCGGGCGGCTCCTGGGGCAGCACGTCGAGGGCGGCGCCGGCGATCCGTCCGTCCTTGAGCGCGTCGTGCAGAGCGTCGATATCGACGATGCCGCCGCGCGCGGTGTTGATGAGGATCGCGTTCTTGCGCATGCGTGCGAGCGTGGCCGCGTTGATCATGCGACGGGTCTCGTCGGTCAGCGGCGTATGCAGGCTGACCACGTCGGCGCGCTCCAGCAGATCATCGAGGTTGCGCGTGCGCTCGAAACCGAGGGCAAGCTCCTGTCCGTCCGGCACGTAGGGATCGTAGAACAGCACGGGCATGTCGAAGGCGCGGGCGCGCCGCGCCGTGGCCGTGCCGATGCGGCCCAGGCCGATGACGCCGAAGCAGTTGCCGCGCACGCGTCCGATGAGCGGCGGCGCGGTCCAATCCCAGCGCTTCACCACGTCGGCGCGCAAGGCATCCTGAAAGAATGCGATGCCGCGCGAGAGGGCGAGGTAGAGCGCAATAGCGTGATCGGCGACGTCGGTGGTGCCATAGTCCGGGCAGTTGCAGACGGGAATACCCTTCTTCGCCGCCGCCACCAGATCGATGCCGTCGAAACCGACGCCGGCGCGCGCGATGATGCGGCAATTGTCGAGCTTGGCGATGGTCTCGGCGCGCAGGTTCATGACCTGCCAGATGACGATCGCCGTGCAGGCGCGCCAGACCTCGTCCGGAATGTCCGCCGGCGTCGTTCCGCGCCGCAGGTCGATCTCCACGCCCGGCGGACAGACGGCTTGTTCTATCGTCGCCTCGCCCGGAAAGATCGCGTCCGGTATCAGGATGCGCATGGTGCTCTCTTGCCTCGTGTTGATGGAGATCAGATGGCGTCGAGTTCCGGCATGGCGCCGCGCGGAATGATGGCGCCCGGATGTTGCACCTTCACGGCGGCGAGTCGGCTGCCGATCGTGGCCGCGGCAACCGGATCCTGCCCCGTGAGCCGGCCATAGAGGTATCCAGCGTTGAACGAATCCCCGGCTGCGGTCGTATCGACGATCTTGGCAACCGTCATGGGAGCGACCCGCGATGCTGTCGATTTCCCCGCCGACCAGACCAGACTGCCCTCGCCACCCAGCTTGAGGACGATCTCGCGCACGCCCGTTTCGCGCAGCCGCGCCAGGCAGGTGTCGGCGTCGCCATCGCCGAAGAGCCGCTGTTCGTCGTCGAGCGTGGGCAGCGCGATATCGCAGCGGCGGAATGCCTCATTCATCCACCTACGGGCCTCCTCTATGCGCGGCCAGCCCGCCGGGCGATAGTTGCTGTCGAACGCGATCTGCGTGCCGCCGGCGCGGAGCCGATCGAGGATTGCCATCAGAGAGTGCCGTTGTCCGTCATCCAGGATCGATAGCGTGATGCCCGACAGATAGAGGCAGGCATAACCCGCCAGCCGTTCCGCCAAGCGTGCATCGCGCCCGTCGCGCAGCATGTCCCGCGCCGCGGCGACCGAGCGGAAATAGGTGAAGGAACGCTCGCCGCGCTCATCGGTGCGGATGATGTAGAGGCCCGGCAGTCGTCCGGGCAACCGGGCAACGAGATCGACGCCGATGCCCTCTTCCCGCCACGCATCCACCATTCCCTGGCTGTAGGCGTCGTCGCCGAGGGCAGTGATATAGTCGACGCGGATACCGGCATCGCGACCGGCGCGCGCCAGATAGACGGCGGTGTTGAGCGTATCGCCGCCGAAGCCGACCTTCAGGGTCTGCGAGTCCGTATGGCGCAGCTCGATCATGCACTCGCCGATGGTGGCGACACGCTTCATGGGGAATTCCATTTCCCTGGCAACCGCGAGCGGCCTAGATTGTTGATGTTGCGGGAATGAGGCAACCCCAACCGACGAGCGATTGATCCTGCATGAACATACGTGACATCGCCGGCCTGGCGCCGGTCATCCCCATCATCACCATCGATGACCCCGCGACCGCAGTGCCGCTGGCGCGCGCGCTCGTCGCCGGCGGCCTCCCGGTCATCGAAGTGACGCTGCGGACCGAGGCCGCCCTGGCCGCCGCCCGCGCCATGATCGCGCAGGTTCCAGAGGCCGTGATCGGGCTCGGCACGGTGACGCGCCGCGACCATGTCGCCGCGGCGCTCGATATCGGCGCCCGCTTCCTTGTCAGCCCGGGCTTCTCGACGGAGCTCGCGGAGCTGGTGCGGCAATCGAAGCTGCCGTTCCTGCCGGGCATCGCGACCGCATCGGAGCTGATGGCGGCGCTCGCGTCCGGCTTCTCCATCCTGAAGTTCTTCCCTGCCGAGCCGGCCGGCGGTATCGCCATGTTGAGGGCGCTCCATGGTCCGTTTCCGGACGCCGCGTTCTGTCCGACCGGCGGCATCGATGCGGACAAGGCGGTCGCTTATCTGGAGTTGCCAAACGTCGTCGCCGTCGGTGGATCCTGGGTGGCGCCGCGCCCCGCCGTCATCGCCAAGGACTGGCCGAAGATCACCGCCCTCGCCCGCGCCGCCAGCGACCTCCGAAAACGCTAGTCGGGCCCGCCGATCCGCACCGAGTAGGGCGGCGGGTGCGCGCAGGAACCCCATTGCATCATCCGGCCGTATTCCGCCTCGACACCGTAGAGACACCGGTCGCCAGCGCGGTGCGTGTCGGATGTTTCGGAACTGCTGCAAGCCGCGAGGAGGAGCGACGCCAGCAACAATCCGCGCTGAACTGACATGATCATGTGAAGGTCCATCCGCGCAGCCTACAACAATCCGCGCGCCCGCAGGTTCTGCATGAGCGCTGCCGTGCCGAAGGTCCAGGGTGTGATCGCATCGCTGGTGCTGACGCGGTTGACCAGGGCCCCGAGCGACGGGGTGGAGATCGTGACGAGGTCGCCGCGCTTGTGGGTGAAGCCGGCGCCCGGACGGTCGCGGTCCTGGGTCGGCGCGAACATGGTGCCGAGGAAGAGCATCATGCCGTCGGGATATTGATGGGTCTTGCCGGTGGCGTGGGTGACGAGATCGAGGGGGTCGCGGCTGATCTTCGCCATCGAACTGGTCGCCTTCAGCGTGAACTGATCGTCGCCGTGAATCGACAGCCCCACTTCGGCCCGCCGTACATCTTCGATGGTGAAGTGCTCGTCGAACAGCCGGATGAACGGGCCGATGGCGCAGGAGCCGTTATTGTCCTTGGCCTTGCCGAGCAGCAGCGCGCTGCGGCCCTCGAAGTCGCGCAGATTGACGTCGTTGCCGAGGCTGGCGCCGACGGTCTCGCCGCGGCTGTTGACGGCCAGCACGATCTCCGGCTCGGGGTTGTTCCAGGTCGACTCGGGATGGAGGCCGACCTCGGCGCCGGTGCCGACGGCCGCCATCGGCTGGCTCTTGGTGAACACCTCGGCGTACGGTCCGATGCCCACTTCGAGATAGGGCGACCACAGGCCGCGCGCGACCAGGAGGTCCTTCACCTTCGCCGCCTCCGCCGACCCGGGGCGCACCGCCGACAGGTCGATGCCGATGGCGTCGATCAGCGTGTGCCGGACATGATCGGCCTGGCCCGGCTCGCCCTTGGTCTTCTCCTCGATCACCCGCTCCAGCAGGCTCGACACGAAGGTGACGCCGCAGGCCTTGAGCGCCTGCAGATCGCAGGGTGCCAGGAAGCGCGGCTTGTCCGGATCGTGCCGGTCGGCCGAGCTGTTGGCGAGGATGTCGGCCACCCTCCCCAGCCGCGCGCCGCGCGCCTTGGCCGCCCGCGCCGCCGCCGCCGGGTTGGCCGCCTCCAGCAGGAGCGACGTCGTCGTGTAGCTGTGGGAAATGTCGATTGCCTCGTGGCCATCCACCAACACCACGCTCGGACCCGGTGGGCTCCCCGGCACCCAGGCGCGACCGACGAGGCACGCGCGGCCGAAATCGACCGGCAGCGATGAGTTCGGATCGAGATCGATATCCATCAGTCAATCCTCGTTCAAGATGCGCCCGTGAGATCGAGCGAAGCGTCTACCCAGGCGCCGTTGCGTTCGTTCGAAATCGTCGCCGCCTCGATCAGCTTGATCGTGCGGGCGCCATCCTCGACGCGCGGGTAGTCGAGCGTCGCTGGATCGGGCGTCCGACCCAGCCGCGCGGCCATAGCGGCCATAGCGAAGTCGCGATAGAGGTTGGCGAATGCTTCTGTGAACGCCTCGGGATGACCGATGCGGATGCGGGTGGCGCGCGCGGCCGCCGGCGACAACCCGTCCTGGGCGCGCGACAGCCGCTGGTGCGGTCCGTCGAACGGCATCAGCCACAGCTCGTTCGGCTCCTCCTGCCGCCACGCCAGGCCGCCCTTCTCGCCATGGATGCGGAAGCTGAGACCATGCTCGTTGCCGGCCGCCACGTAGCTGGACCAGAAGGTGCCTTGCGCGCCGTTGCCGAACTTCACGGTCAGGAAAGCGTTGTCGTAGACGCGCCGTCCCGGCGTGAACGTGGACATCGTCGCCGACACGGCCGCGACATCCAGGCCGGAGACGTAGCTCGCCATGTGATGCACGTGCGTGCCGACCTCGCCGAGGATACCGGCCACCCCGACCCGCGCCGGATCGAAGCGCCAGTGACGCTTGGCCGCATCCGGTTCCTCGACGACCATGCGCGACGTACCGATCGGGAATTCGACGATGACCAGCCGAACCGCGCCGATGTCGCCGGCGGCGATGCGCGCGCGCGCCTCCCGCACCATCGGATAGCCGGTGTAGTTATGGGTGAGGCAGAACAGCCGCCCGCTCTTGCGCACCGCCTTCACCAAGTCTGTGGCTTCTTGGAGGGTCGAGGTCATCGGCTTGTCGCAGATGACATCGACGCCGCGGCGCAGGAACTCGACGGCGACGGCATGATGGCTGTCGGTGGGGCTGCAGATGGTGACGACTTCGATGCCGTCGGGGCGCTTGGACTCTGCCTCCGCCATCTGGCGAAAGTCGGCGTAGACTCTGTCCGTGGGAATCAGCAGGTCCGACCCCGCCGCACGTCCTCGCGCCGGATCGGACGAGAAGCTGCCGGCGACGAGTTCATAGCGGTCGTCGAGGCGAGCCGCCATGCGGTGGGTCTCGCCGATCAGGGACGCCTGCCCGCCGCCGACCATGCCGAGCCGCAGGCGGCGGCCGAAGCGTCGTCTGAGTTCGGAATCCATGGTCCCTCCCCCCTTTCCGGCCCCTCCAATACGACATATCTGGGGCCTGTGCACGGCTCGTGCGCCAACCTTGACAGCGGTGCTATCATCCGGCTGCTTTGTCCCTGCCGCCCCATGGCGGCGTTCCTAGCGTCAGAGGTTAACCATGGCGGAAGTCCTGGACCGGCCGGCCACCCTGCGACTCAATCCCAGCGATCCCGTGGTCGTGGCCATGCGCGACATCGCGGCCGGGGAGACGGTCGCACCCAAAGTGAAGGCGGTCGAGCCCATCACCCGCGGACACAAGGTGGCGATCCTGCCGATCGCCGCCGGCGAGCCGGTGCGCAAGTTCGGGCAGATCATCGGCAATGCCACCATGGCGATCCAGCCCGGCCAGCACGTCCACGTCCACAACCTCGCCTTCCGGCCGAGTGCTGCCGACCACACCATCGGCGCCGACCGCCGCAACACCGCGCCCATCCCGGAGGCGCAGGCCGCTACCTTCCAAGGAATCCTGCGCCCGGACGGCAGCGTAGCCACGCGCAATTATATCGGCGTGCTCACGACGGTGAACTGCTCGGCCACCGTGGCCCGCCTCATCTCCGACCAGTTCCGCGGACCGCAGGCTCTAGCCGAGTATCCGAACGTCGACGGCATCGTCGCGCTCACCCACAAGAGCGGCTGCGCGGCCGGCGCCGAGGGCGAGGCGATTTCGCTGCTCCGCCGCACCATCGCCGGCTATGCCCGGCATCCGAACTTCGCCGCCGTCCTCATCATCGGCCTCGGCTGCGAGGCCAACCAGCTGAACCGGCTGTGCGAGGCCGAGGGCATCCCCGTCGGCGGCCGCATCCATACCTACACCATCCAGGAGACCGGCGGCACGAATGCCACCGTGCGCGCCGGCGTCGAGCGCATCAAGCAGCTGCTGCCCGAGGCCAACAAGGTGAAGCGCCAGACCCTGCCCGCGAAGCACCTGACGCTCGGCCTGCAATGCGGCGGCTCCGATGGCTTCTCGGGCATCACGGCCAACCCGGCGCTCGGCGTCGCGTCGGATCTGCTGGTGCAGAACGGCGGGACGGCGATCCTGAGCGAGACGCCGGAAATCTACGGCGCCGAGCACATGCTGCTGCGGCGCGCCGTCAGCAAGGAAGTCGGCGACAAGCTGCTCGATCTCCTGAAATGGTGGGAGGCATATACCGCCAAGCACGGCGAGACCATGGACAGCAACCCGGCGCCCGGCAACAAGGCCGGCGGCCTGACGACCATCCTCGAGAAGTCGCTCGGTGCCGCGGCCAAGGGCGGCTCCAGCGACATGGTCGATGTCTATCGCTACGCCGAGCCCGTGACGAAGCGCGGCTTCGTCTTCATGGATACGCCGGGCTACGACCCGGTGTCCGTCACGGGTCAGGTGGCCGGCGGCGCCAACATCGTCTGCTTCACCACGGGCCGGGGTTCCTGCTTCGGTTGCAAGCCGGCGCCGAGCCTGAAGCTCGCCACCAACACGCCGATGTACCAGCGCATGAAGGACGACATGGACATCAACTGCGGCGAGGTCGCCGACGGCACGGCCACGCTCGAGGAGGTCGGCCAGCGCATCTTCCAGATGATCCTGGACACCGCCTCGGGCAAACGCTCGAAGAGCGAGGAGTTCGGGTACGGGGAGGACGAGTTCGCGCCCTGGCATTTCGGCGCGACGATGTGAGTTCATTCGTTCGAGGTCGTCGCCGGGCTTGACCCGGCGATTCATGATCGGGGTAAGGGTAGTGTCCGGTCGGGTGCCGGGCATGACAAGCGCGGGGAATCAATGCGTGAGATCCGCATCGGCCTGATCGGCGCCGGGTTCATGGGCCGTGCGCATGCGATCGCCTATCGCGAGGTCGGCGCCGTCTTCGACCTGCCGGCCGCGCCCGTGCTGGAAGTCATCGCGGAGATCGACCAGCGGACAGCGGCCGCGGCCGCCCGCAAGCTCGGCTTCCGGCGCGCCACCGGCGACTGGCGGCAGCTGGTGAACGACCCGGCGATTGACGTCGTCGACATCACGACGCCCACGGCCCAGCATCGGGAAATCGCGATCACGGCATTCGCCGCCGGCAAGCATGTCTATTGCGAGAAGCCCCTGGCGATGACCGCCGCCGAGGCGCGCGGACTGGCCGCCCGCGCCGCCAAGACCGGCGTCGTCACCATGGTCGGCTTCAACTACCTGAAGAACCCGATCCAGGCCCTGGCGAAGGAGATCATCGCCAGCGGCGAGATCGGCGAGATAACCGACTTTCGCGGCATCCACGCCGAGGACTATATGACCAGTGCGGACGCGCCGATGCACTGGCGCTGCGGCGGACCGCGCGGCAGCGGCGTGGTCGCCGACCTCGGCAGTCATATCCTGTCGCTCGCCCGCTTCCTCGTTGGGCCCATCGCCTCCGTGTGCGGGACGCTTGACACCATCGTCAAACAGCGGCCGGTCGCGCGCGGCTCGCGTCGACGTCAGCGCGTGCAGGCCGACGACCAGGCGCGGTTCCTTGTGCGGTTCGAGCGCGGCTGCGGCGGCACGGTCGAGGCCAGCTGGGTCCAGGCCGGCCGCAAGATGCAGCTCGCCTACGAGATCACGGGCACCAAGGGCTCGCTTGCCTTCACGCAGGAGCGCATGAACGAATTGAAGCTCTACACCGCCGGCCAGAAGCCCGGGCGCGAGGGCTACAAGACCATCGCGACCGATCCCAACCATCCGCCCTACGGCGCCTTCTGCCCGGCGCCCGGCCATCAGCTCGGCTTCAACGACATGAAGGTCATCGAGGTGCGCGACTTGCTGTTGGCCGTGGCGGGAAAAGGCAAAGCCTGGCCCGATTTCCGTGAAGCCTGGGAGATCCAGCGCGTGATCGACGCCGTTATCCGCTCGGATGCCGGTCGCCGCTGGGTTCGTATCGACGAAATCGAGAGACGCAAATGACACATGCTTTTTCCCTGGATGGGCGGGTCGCCCTGGTCACCGGCGCGTCGCGCGGCATCGGCTTCGCGATTGCCGAAGCGCTCGCCGACAATGGTGCGCGCGTGCTGCTCAACGGTCGCGACCGCACGATGCTGGTGCGCAAGACCGAGGAACTGCGCGCCAAGGGTGGCAAGGCCGAAGTGGCGGCCTTCGACGTCACCGAGGCGGCCACCGTCGTGAAGGCGGTCGCCGACGCCGCCGACAAGTTCGGGCGGCTCGACATCCTCGTGAACAACGCCGGCATCCAGCACCGGGTGGCGCTGACGGAGTGGACCGACGCCGACATCGAACGCGTCATGGCCACCAATTTCACCGCCTGCTTCCGGCTGGCGCGCGAGGCCGCCCGCGTGATGATCGCTGCGCGCTTCGGCCGCATCATCAACATCGGTTCGATCGGCGCCATCCTGGCGCGGCCGACCATCCACGGCTACATCGCATCAAAGGGCGCCATCCACGCCCTCACCCGCTCGCTGGCGGCGGAGCTGGGGCCGAAGGGTATCACGGTGAACGCCATCGCGCCCGGCTACGTCGCCACCGAGCTGAACACGGCTCTCATCGCCAACAAGGAATTCAACGAGTGGGTCTGCCGCCGCACGCCGCTCGGGCGCTGGGCGGAGCCGCGCGAGATCGGCGGCGCCGCCGTATTCCTGGCCTCGGACGCGGCCTCATACGTCAACGGCCACGTACTGACCGTCGACGGCGGCATCTCGGAGACGCTGTAGTCCAAAGAAGAAGGGGCAGGTCTCGACCCGCCCCTTCCGAACATCCGTGTCTGTCGGACGAACTACTTGCCGATGCAGGTATCGGCCGTTTCCGGCGTGCAGACATCGAGACCCGTGTAGGTCGGATCCGCGGGCGCCGGCTTGCCTTCCTTGATGTCCTTCAGGAAGTACATGGTCTTGTAGCCCATCTCGAACGGCCGCTGACCGACCTGGCCCTTGGAGAGTCCGGCCTTCATCAGGTCCATCTGGACCGGCAGCGTATCGGCGACGACGAGCGCCAGCGAGCCGTCATCGATCCGTGACTTGTACTTCTCGGCGACCTTCTTGTAGGCCTGCGGGATGAACTGCGGGAAGCCGCCGGTCGGGATGAAGGCATCCAGTTTGGGATACTTGCCGAGGACGTCTTCCATCTGCTGCACCGAAAGCGGGAAGTCGTCGTTGGTGTAGAGCGGGCAGCCGTCAACCTCGGTCCAACCGTTCTGTCCGGTCAGCCGGTCGCCGGGCGATTCCTTACTCTGTGCACCCGCCAATGTATCCCGGATGCCCTGCATGCGTTCATTGTGGTTGGCGGCCGCCGCACCGCCGGACTGGATGCAGATCGTGCCGCCCTTCGGCTTGATCTTCTGGGCGAGCTTCGCGAGGTTCACGCCGATCTCATAGTTGTGCGTGCCCACGTAGGCGAGGCGCAACCCCTTGTCCTTCGGCAGGAGATCACTGTCCCAGGTAAGGACCGGAATCCCCGCCGCCTTCGCACCCTCGAGGGCCTTGCCCATCGCCGCAGCGTTTGCCGGCGAGACGGCGATGCCGTCGACCTTCTTGGCGATGAGATCGTTCACGACCTGCACCTGCTCTTCGCCGCCGCCATGCTCGCCCGGACCGATGTATAGGCACTCGATCGCCCCAGCGAGTTCCTGTTCCGCCTTCTTGCAGCCCGCCAGCGCCTGATCGAAGAACGGGTTGTTCATGTTCTTGGGAACGAGGGCGAATACGTACTTCTTGGACGCGGCATCCGTGCCGTGGCTCATGGCGAGGATTGCGATAGCTGCAACCGTCGCACCCAGCAGTTTCCTAAGCATTAGTGTACCTCCCTTGCTTGATGGATGGGCGGACGGGACACGCATGTCAGTCCCCCCGACTCCCGCGGATCCGATTGAGCAGAACCGCGAAAACGATGACAACGCCGACGAACAGCCCCTGCCAGTTGCTGTCGACACCGGCCATGAGCAGGCTGTTGCGGATGACTTCGATCAAGGCGGCGCCGATGAACGCGCCGAAGGCACCGCCCTCGCCACCCAGCAAGTTAGCGCCCCCGATTACAGTAGAGGCGATCACTCTCAGCTCATAACCGGTGCCCAGCGCATTGATGGCCGAACCCTGCCATCCCACGACCATGATGGATGCGATCGCGGCCGTCAGCGCGCAGACGATATAGGCTTGCAGCTTGATGCGGTCGACAGGCACGCCGGTCAGCCGCGCCGCCTGCTCGTTGCCGCCGATGGCAAACAGGTGACGGCCCCAGGTGGTGAATCGGAACACGAGCCCGAAGCCGATCGCGAGGATGAGCAAGAGCCAGATCATGTGCGACAGGCCGAGGAGTTCGCCGCCGCCGATGTCGTCGAACGTGTCGCCATCCGGCCCGAAATCGTAGATCATCTTGTTCGCGGATACGACGATGGCGATCGAGCGGGCCGCCGCGAGCATGCCGAGAGTCACGACAAAGGACGGCAGCTTGACATAGGCGACGAGGACTCCGTTGACTGCGCCGCAGATCCCGCCCACGCCCAGGCTGACGAGCACGGCAAGCCACCAGGGATACCCGGCCTGCAACGTCAGGCCGCAGGCCACGCCGACCAACCCCATGACCGAGCCGACCGACAGGTCTATGCCGCCGGTGATGATCACCGCCGTCATGCCCAAGGCCATGATGCCGACATACGCAAAGTTGCGCGTGATGTTGAAGAAATTGTCTGCCGTCGAGAACGAGTCCGGCTGCAGGAATGTCATGACGACGCAGATGGCGACGACGGCGACCGTAACCCAGAACGACTGCTCTGCCAGAAGCCTGCTGCCGAAGCCCGGGAGCACGTCGGGCTTGTAGTCCTCGATTCCCACGGCGGCGGACGGCGGAGTGTTCGTTTGCGTGCTCATGCCCCTGCCCTAAGCCGCCCGGATGGCGCCGGTGATCAGCCCGGTCACCTCTTCCGGCGAGCTGCCCTTGATCCCCTTGTCCGCCACCTTGTGGCCGCGCCGCAGCACGACGATGCGATCGGCCACCTCGAAAACGTCAGGCATGCGATGGCTGATCAGGACCACCGCAATACCCTGGTCGCGCAGGCGCCGCAGCAGCTCGAGAACCTCCGCCACTTGGCGCACACTGATCGCCGCCGTCGGCTCGTCCATGAGGACGACCTTGGCCTTTGACAGGCGCGTGCGGGCGATGGCCACGGCCTGACGCTGCCCGCCCGACATGCGCCGCACCGTCTGCCCCGGCCGCGTTTCGGACTTCAGCTCGCCGAACAGCTCGCGCGAACGGCGATGCATCAGCGCGTCATGCAGGATCTGGAAGGGGCGAAACCCGCGCTTCAGCTCGCGCGCCAGGAAGACGTTTCCCGCGGCCGTCAGGTTATTGCAGAGCGCGAGATCCTGATACACCACCTCGATGCCGGCAGCGCGCGCATCGGCGGGCTTATGGAAATGCACCGGGCTGCCCTCCAGCAGGATTTCGCCGCTCGACGGCGGGAAATTTCCGGCGATGATCTTCACCAGCGTGGATTTTCCGGCACCATTGTCGCCCATCAGCCCGACGACCTCGCCCGCCTCGAGCGAGAAATCGACGTTCGACACCGCCTCGATGGCGCCGAAATGCTTGGAAACGCCCTTGAGCTCGAGAACAGCCACCGATCCTCCCTAGGCCCAATCAGCGCTTGGCGGTGCCCGCCATTGTTTAGCGTTGTGAAGACCTTAAGCGTGGGTCTTCGCGCCTGTCCAGCAGAAATCAGGGCGCGGGCGGCCGGTGCCTATTTTATGGTCACCGTCTTGCCCGTTCGGTGCGATTCGACCGCCGCGTTGGCCAGAAGCAGAGCGCGCCGCCCATCCTCCGCGCCCACCGACGGCTTGCGCTTGGTGAGCACCGCGTCGATGAAATCGTTGAGTTCGTTCAGGTAGGATTGCTGATAGCGCTCGACGAAGAAGTTCAGCAGCACGTCCTGCGCTTCTGTCGTCTCATCGTTCGACTTCAGGATGGCCGTCGGCCGCAGGTTGTCCGAGCGCACCATGCCCTTGGAGCCGAATACCTCGACGCGCTGGTCGTAGCCGTAGGTGGCGCGGCGGCTGTTATTGATGTGGCAGAGCGAGCCGCTCTTCGTCTTCAGGATGACCATCGCGGTGTCGATGTCGCCGGCCTTGCCGATCTTGGGGTCGACGCGACAGCTGGCCTTGGCCACCACCTCGACCGGCTCCTCGCCCAGCAGCCAGCGGGCGAGATCGAAATCGTGGATCATCATGTCCCGGAACAGGCCGCCGGAGACTTTGATGTAATCCAGCGGCGGCGGTCCGGGATCGCGGCTGGTGATGACGACCAGTTCGACATCGCCTACCTCGCCCTTGCGGATCGCCGCCTGGATCGCGCGGTTCGTGGGATCGAAGCGGCGGTTGAAGCCGATAGCGACGGGCACGCGATGCTTCTTCAAATCCTTGAGGCAGCGATCGACGCGCTTGATGTCCAGGTCGATCGGCTTCTCGCACAGCACCGCCTTGCCCATGTGGGCCGACGCCGTGATGAGGTCGACATGGGTGTTGGTCGACGAGGCGACCACGACGGCATCGATCTCGGGATCGGCCAGTGCCGTCGCGGGGTCGGGCGCCGTCCGTGCGCCGAGTTGCTGCGCCAGTTCGGCCGCAGCCTTGGACACGGGATCGACGATATATTTGACGCGCGCGCGCGGATTCGCCGCGACGTTACGGGCATGCAGCTTGCCGATGCGGCCCGCACCGAAGACGCAGAAGGTCAACTTGTCCTTTGCCATGAATAGTCGCTCCTGGGAGTCCGAATAAGCGGCGGCTTCGCGCCCCGCCGCTACGAATGATTGAGAACGTGCTTGTTGACGACCAATTCCGGATCGACCTTGCCGTCCAGGCCGGCAAGCGCATTGCGCGCCGATACTTCGGCCATGCGCATGGCGCACTCCTCCGTCAGGCCCGCGGTATGCGGGCTCAGCAGCAGATTGTCCAGCTTCAGCAGCGGATCGTTCGGCGCCGGCGGCTCGTCGACGAAGACGTCGAGGCCGGCGGCGCGGATCTGCCCGGAGCGGAGCGCCTCGGCCAGTGCCGCCTCGTCGATCAGGCCGCCGCGCGCCGTCGAGATCACGATCGCCGTTTTCTTCATGGCCGCGAATTGCTGCGGCCCGATGATGGCCTTCGTCTCCGCCGTCAGCGGCAGATGCACGCTGATGAAGTCGGCCTGCGGCAGCGCCTCCGCCAGCTTCGCCACCGGCTGCACGCGGGCAGCAAACATGGCGGCATCGCGGACATAGGGGTCGTAGGACAGCACGGTCATGCCGAAGACCTGGGCGCGTCGCGCCACCTCGCGCCCGATCCGCCCGAATCCCAGCAGGAGCAGCGTCTTGCCCGCCAGTTCGGTGCCGCCGAAGCTGTCGCGGATCTTCCAGTCGCCATTGCGGGTGGCGCGGTCGTAGGCGACGCCACGCTTGGCGATGGTCAGCATCATGAACAGCGCATGCTCGGCCACCGGCAGCGCGTTCACGTTGCCGACCAGGGTGAGCGGAATGCGGCGGCGGTCGAGTGCCGCCATGTCGACATTGTCGTAACCGACGCCGTGACGCGACACGATCTTGAGCTTGGGCGCAGAGTCGATGGCGGCGGCCGTCAGCTTGGTCGTGCGAACGATGATGGCATCGGCCGTCGGCGCCAGCGCCAGGATGTCCGATTCCGCCGGGC
>Ga0326726_10002362_pt1 | contig 17366 bp, 18 predicted proteins | sample MHFenrmetagenome_2_FD_207603 | JGI IMG/M metagenome (GOLD analysis project Ga0326726, IMG submission 207603) | Lab enriched peat soil microbial communities from Michigan Hollow, Ithaca, NY, United States - MHF15MN | ecosystem: Environmental > Terrestrial > Soil > Wetlands > Peat | place: USA... | reverse complement strand
TCAAGCGCATGTTCAAGGGCCAGGTGGTCGGCGAGAACTACACCAAGCTCGGCCAGCTCGACTATGCGGCCGAACTGGCCGAGGTGCGCGCCGCCAAGCCGCAGGCGCTGTACATCTTTCTGCCCGGCGGCATGGGGATCAACTTCATCAAGCAGTTCGTCGGTGCGGGCCTCGGCAAGGACATCACGCTGCTGCTGCCGGGCTTCTCGGCCGACCAGGACGTGATCAACCCAGTGGGCCCGGCGATGTCGGGACTGTTCAACACTGCGCACTGGTCGCCCGACTTCGCCAACGCGGCCAACCAGAAGTTCATGGCCGAGTTCGAAAAGGAATACAAGCGCATCCCGACGCTGTATGCCTCGCAGGGCTACGACGCGGCACAGCTGATCAACGCCGCGGTGCGCGACGTGAAAGGCAAGCTCGACGACCGTGAGGCGCTGCGCAAGGCGTTGAAAGCCGCGCACTTCGACTCGGTGCGCGGGCCGTTCAAGTTCAACACGAACCAATACCCGATCCAGAACTACTACGTGCGAACGGTCGGCTCCAACGGCAAGGGCGGCTTGATCAACAAGTCATTCAGCACGCCGATCCTGAAGGACCACGGCGACGCCTACGTCGGCGCCTGCACGATGAAGTGAACGCCGTCGGGCAGGCGGTGGTCACCTCGCGCGATCCCGCGCATCGAGTCGATCGATGCGCCGGACAGCGCGCCCGAGCCGATCGCCGGCGATCAGGCAGACCTCCTCACGTGCTCGACCATGCTCGCGATGGCCGCGGCCACCTGCTGCGGCGCCTCGCGCTGCAGGAAATGCCCGCTGCCCGCTACCCGCGTCCACGTCGAGCGCGTCGACAGCCGCGTCAGGCGCCGCTGTAGCTCGTCCCACATGCCCTGCAACCGCGGGCGAAGAGCCTCCGGAATGAGCGGCTGATTGAGGAAGGTGCCGGCGCTGAGCACATGCATCGGCATATCGCCAAGCGAGTCGATCGTGCGCGCCTGCGCGCAGCTCGCAACGAAGTCGATGCCTTCCTGCGTCGAAAGCCAGTCGCGCCATCCGCGCGTCCAGAACTCGCGCGTCTGGGCGAGGCTCGCCGGCTCCTCGGCGCGCGGTGGCGGAAAGGTGGAGCCGAAGACGTCGAATTGGTCCTCGTGCATCGCATCGACCAGCACGAGTCCGGCCACTTGCTGTCGATGGCGATGCGCGAACAGGCGCACCAGCAGCCCGCCCAGCGACTGGCCCACCAGCACGTAAGGCGGCGCCGCGTCGGCGCGCTGCAGCAGCGAGTGCAGGTCGTCGACCAGGTCGAGGGCGTGGCGCGGCTGAGGCGCGCGATCGCTGGCGCCACGCGCAGCCCGGTCGTAGCGACACACCCGCGTGAGCGGCGCCAGGGCCCACTGCACTGCGGACCATTCTTCGCTCTCGGCACCCAGGCCCGTTTCCAGCACCACCGTCGGCGTGCCGCGGCCGCTCTCGGTGAATGCCAGACAGCGGCCGCCCATGTCGATCGATCGAGTGACCTGCTTGGTTTCGTTCATCGTTCATCACTCCTTGCGCCGCCAGTGGCGGCATTGCATGGCGCTGATCGCGCCGGTTGTCGTCGTGCTCGGCCATGCAGCGGCCTCGAGCCACGGCTCGGAAGGGTTGCCTCGATCGGAATCGCGTTCTCTCGCTAGAGCGCTGCTTCAACCACGCCGTACTCGCCGGCGAGCGCATGGGTGCGTGTCGCACGCAGGCCGGCGGCCGCCAGCAAAGCGCGGTACTCGCGCTCGCTGCGCTCGCGGCCGCCGAGCGAGACCAGCATGTTCAGATCGGAGCGCGCGATCGCGCGGTCGCGCGGCGTGGCCGCAAAACGCTCGGGCGCCAGCCGCTCGACCACGAACAACCGCGCACCCGGGCATGCCGCCATCGCCTGGCGACAGCGTTGCAGGATCAGCGCGCAATGCCCATCATCCCAATCGTGCAGCACGCTCTTGAGCAGATAGACGTTGCCACCCGCGGGCAGCGCGTCGAAGAAACTGCCACTGACCATCTCGCAGCGCGCGCTCAAGCCCAGTCGAGCGAGCTGCGCTGCAGCCGGCTCGATCGCATGCGGCAGGTCGAACAGCACGCCGCGCAAACGCGGGTGCGCAAGCAGCAAGGTCGTGATCAGCTGCCCGTAACCGCCACCGACATCGACCACGCGCAGGTCGCCGTCGAGATCGACGTGAGCTGCGAACGCGGCGGCAACGGGCCGGGTGAGACTCGTCATCGCGCGGTGGAACAGTTCGGCCATCTCGGGGTCGGCATCGAGGTGAGCGAAGCCCTCGCTGGCGCCGCTGAGCTTGGGTGCACTGGTGCCGCTGCGCACGCAGTCGGCAAGCTGCGCCCAATTGCGCCATGCGCGCTGGCCATAGAACAACGCCCATGCCGCCAGTGAGTCGGGCACATCGCCGCGCAGCAGCTCGCCGCTCGGACTCAAGGCGAAACGCCCGCCGTCGTCGTGCTTCACCAGAGCGAGGCTCGCCAGCGCGGCGAGCAGCCGCTTGAGCGACGGTGCATGGCAGCCGGCCAGCTGCGCCAGCGCGTCGCCGTCGAGCGGCGCGTCAGCGAGCAAGTCGGGCAGGTGCAGTTCCACCGCCGCGGCCATGGCCTGCGTCGCCCAACTCGCATGGATGGCTTCGAGCAACTGCGCACGCACGTCACCGATGGCATTCATCCGGTTGCTCCCAACAGTCATTCGACCTTGATGCCGGCCGTGCGGATCAGGTCGCCCCACTTGGCGTACTCGGCGCGAATCTGTTCGGCCAACGCCTCGGGTGATTGCTCACCGGGCTCGAGTCCGTAGGACGCGAACCACTCCTTCGCTTCAGAGCTCTCGAGCAGCGAGGCTATTTCCCGATGCAGCCGATCGACGATCGGGCGCGGCGTGGACGCGGGCGCCGCGATGCCGACCCAGCCCATGAACTCGTAGTCCGCGACGCCGGCCTCGGCCACGGTAGGCACGTCGGGCAGCGCCGTGATCCGCCGCGGCCCCGTCACCGCCAACGCGCGCAGCTGGCCGCTGCGCACGAACGGGAGCTGCACGTTGGTGCCCTCGATGCTCATGCTGATCTGCCCGCCGATCAGGTCGGACACGGCCTGCCCGCCGCCGCGATACGGCACGTGCGTGATCTGAATGCCGGCCATTCGCTTGAACAGTTCGCCGGCCATGTGCGGTGGCGTGCCGATGCCGGGCGAACCAAAGGTCAGCACGCCGGGTTTCTCTTTCGCCAGCGCAATCAGTTGCGTCACCGAGCTCACCGGCAGCGCCGGGTTGACCGCGAGCAGCAGCGGACCGACACCGACACGCGTGATCGGCGCGAAATCCTTCAGGGGGTCGTACCCGGGTCGGCCGTACAGATGCGGGTTGATCGCCATCGTGCCCTGATGAATCATCGTCAGCGTGTAGCCGTCGGGCACTGCATGCGCGGCCAGCGCGGTGCCCAGGTTGCCGCCCGCACCCGGCACGTTGTCGACGATGACGCTCTGATCGAGGCGTTGCGCCAGACGCTCGGCGAGCCAGCGCGCGCGGATGTCGACCACGCCGCCGGCGCCGCCCGGCACGACGAGGCGGATCGGCCTGGTCGGCCAAGCACGCTCTTGCGCGTGCGACGCAGGCGACCGCTGCGGCGCGGCGATGACCACGGCCGTCGCGATCGCCAAGGCGCAGTAGGCTGGGTAAACGATCTTCAAGGCGCCTCGCTGGCCTGCAACTCGCGACATTCGATTGCTTCGAGGACGCGCGCCTGGACCTCGCCCGATAGTGCAGGCGCCGCCTCCCTCGATCGCCAGACCTGCTGCATCGCGCGGAGGAAAGCCTGTGCCTGGTTCGCGGTGTCGAAGTCGAGGTCGATCATCACGTGGTGCCGATCGCATTCGGGCCTGAGCACGCGGTATCGGAGCACCCCCGATTGCCGCCGATGCGCCGGATCGCGATCAAAGGCTTTCTTCCAAGCGTCGTAGTCGCCGATGGCGTGTTCGATGCGCAGCGTGTGCACGAGGCCGACTCCTTCACTCGACCTGAGCGACAGTGCGGTTCGCCACTGCGAGGGTCCGCATCAGGTTGACCGCGAAGAGGGCCAGGCCGGCGAACGTGACGCTGGCACCGATGCCCACGAACGTCCCGGCCCGCTCCATGCCCCCGCGCAGCAGAAACAGGCTGACCATGAAGATCGGCAGGCCGATGTTGTGCAGCCAGAAGTGCCAGCGCGCGAGCCGTGTTGCCGCGGCCTGTGGATGCAGGTGATAGATCAGCGCGAACAGCGCCAGCGAAACCCAGCCCAGCAGATTGATGTGCGCGTGGACCGGCGCATACTCGAAACGATGGCTGACGCCCATCGCGATGCCCATCCCCACGCCGAGCATCAAGTACACGACCGCGAACCTCAGACAACGTATCACCACACTCCACTCCTTTGCCATCGACCGCATGACGCGATATGCGCAGTGCCGATGTCATGGGGCGACTCTAGTGATCAGCGGCGCACCGCGGAATGGACCGGCGGGCGCAAGCGGCGACAACCAAAGGTTGACACCGGCCGCCCTCCCCGGCAGACAATGGCGTTCGTCGCGGCCGCCGGCTGGAGAACGCGAGATGGACAAGTTGCGCTCGCTGCAGTACTTCGTCGCCGCCGCCGAGGAGAAGAGCCTCGCCGGCGCCGCACGACGTTTCGGCGTCAGCACGCAGGCGGTGGCCAAGATGATCACCGCGCTGGAACTGGGCCTGGGCGTGCGCCTGTTCGACCGCGCCTCGCACGGACTGAGCCTGACCGCCAGCGGCGCGGCCTATCGCGAGTCGTGTCTGCCCGCGCTGTCGCAACTGCAGCTCGCGGATGAGCTGGTGCGCGCGACGCCGGCGCAGGGTGGCGTGGTGGCGGGCGTGCAGCACGTGATCGCGCGCGAGGTGCTGACGCCAGCGCTGCCACGCTTTCATGCACGGTACCCGCAGATCCAGATCGACGTGCGCGATTTCAACCGCGCGAGCAAGGAGCAGACCAGCGGCGTGGACGTCTTTCTCACGCTCGGCTGGCCGCAGGCGAGCGACCTCGTGCTGCGGCAGATCGCCTCCTCGCGCACCATCGTCGTCGCCTCGCCTGCCTATTGGGCTGCGCATGGCACGCCGCGCCACCCCAGCGACCTGGCGCAGCACACTTGCCTGCCGATCCGCAGCGTCGACGGCACGGTGATGGACCTGTGGACCTTCGCGCGCGGCGACGAACAGGTGTCGGTGCAGGCGCGCGGCTGGCTCACCACCAGCAACGCGCACCGCGACATGGTGCTCGAGCTGGCGCGCTCCGGCGAGGGTGTGGCCTTCATCCTCGATTGGACCAACCGCGACGACCTCGCCTCGGGGCGGCTGGTGCAGGCGCTGGCCGACTGGGAGTCGCCCGAGGCGCCTCCCGTCAATCTGCTGTATCGGCCGAGCGTGCGGCGGGTCGCGCGCGTGCGGCTGTTCATGGAATTCGTGATCGAGGTCTTTCGCGAACTGGAGGCGACGCGCGCTCAGTCCGTGGCCCCTGCGCAGCGCCCACTTTGGCTGAAGCGACCCTACGGCCGCGCGTCGGCGAGCACGCCGCGCGAGCGCTGACGCGTCGTGGCACGGCATCGCCATCCCCCTCTGGGCCGGACGCCGCGGCGACACACATCCGCGGTCCGTGCCGTGCCGGGCACTACCATGCGCTGCCCGTCATCGCGTTGACCTGCCCGCCGGACATGCCGAGCCTCCTCGTCGTCGAACAGTTGCTCAACGGACTGCAGTTCGGACTGATGCTGTTCTTGCTGGCCGCCGGCCTCACGCTGGTGTTCGGCGTGATGGACATGATCAACCTCGCGCATGGTTCGCTGTACATGGTGGGCGCATTCATTGCCGCTTGGCTGGTGAAGGGGACCGGCTCGTTCGTATGGGGCGTGCTGGGCGCCATCGCCTTGACTGCCCTGTTCGGCATGCTGCTGGAGACCACGCTGCTGCGCACGCTGTATGCGCGCGACCACCTGTCGCAGGTGCTGGCGACGTTTGCGTTGATCCTGATCTTGAACGATGGCGTCAAGATGGTGTTCGGCACCGATTTGCCGCTGTCGGCGCCCGACGCGCTGGCCGGCCCGGTGCAGCTGTTGCCCGGGTTGAGTTATCCGGCGTACAGGCTGCTGATCCTCGGCGTCGGCCTGGCGTTGGCGTTGGCGATGTACCTGCTGGTGGCCAAGACGCGCATGGGTGCGCTGGTGCGAGCCGGCGCGTCGAACCGCGAGATGACGGAGGCGATGGGCATCGACGTCAAGCGGCTGTTCACCGTGGTGTTCGGCATCGGTGCAGGGCTGTGCGCGGTCGCCGGCGCGCTGCTCGGACCGCTGCTGGCCGTGCAGGTGGGCATGGGCGAGAACATCCTGATCCTCGCCTTCGTGGTGATCGTGATCGGCGGCATCGGCTCGATCCGCGGCGCGCTGCTCGGCTCGATCCTCGTCGGCTGCGTCGACACGCTGGGCCGCACGCTGCTGCAGCATGTGCTGCGCGAGTTCCTGCCGCCGCAATGGGCCAGCGCCGCGGGGCCGGCGATCGCCTCGATTGCGGTCTACGTCTTCATGGCGGTGGTGCTCGCGGTCAAGCCTCAGGGCTTGTTCCCTGCGCGGGCCTGAGATGACCACCCCCGCCGCGGCCTGGCGGCCGCCTCCCACTCGAGGGGGCAACACCAGCGGACCGGCAGAGCCGGATCCGCGGTGTTCGCTTGAACGCAACCTCGCTGATCCACATGGCGATTGAGCGTCCACTGCTACGGACGGTCCTGGCAGTTGGCGTGGTTGCCGCGCTGGCGCTGCCGTGGTTGCTCGATGCGCTGGGCGCGTCGTTCTACATCAGCATGGCCGGGCGCGTGCTGGTCTACGCCATCGCGGCGACGAGCCTGAACCTCGTGCTGGGCTACGGCGGCATGGTGTCGTTCGGCCATGCCGCCTTCGTCGGCCTGGGCGCCTACGTGACCGGTGTGATGATCAGCGAAGGCGTGCTCAACGGCGCGGCCCATTTGTTGGCCACGCTGCTGGTGAGCGGCGCCGCCGCGGCGCTGATCGGCGCGATCTCGCTGCGCACCCGCGGCGTGTACTTCATCATGATCACGCTGGCCTTCGCGCAGATGCTGTTCTATCTGGCCAATTCGATCAAGGGCTACGGCGGCGACGAAGGCCTGAGCATCCGCGCCCGCTCGGGCATCGGCTTCGGCCTCGATCTGAAGAACGCCACCACCTTCTACTACGTCGCGCTCGCTGTGCTGGCGGCGTGCCTGGTGGCGCTGTCGCGGTTCGTGCCGTCGCGCCTGGGCCGCGCGGTGCTCGCCATCCGCGACGACGAGCAGCGCGCCGAGGCACTGGGCTTCGCGACCTTCAAGCTACGCTGGCTGGTGTTCGTCGCCGCCGGCATGGTGGCCGGCATCGCCGGCGCGCTGTCGGTCAACCAGCAGGGCTACGTCAGCCCCAACGTGCTGCACTGGACGCAATCGGGCACGCTGATGGTGATGGTGATCCTTGGTGGCGTGGCCACGTTGTGGGGCGGCGTGATCGGTGCCGCGGTGTTGCTGCTGCTGCAGGAGGTGCTGTCCGCCTACACATCGCACTGGGAGTTCTGGACCGGTTGGGCATTGCTGGCGGTCGTGCTGTTCGCGCGCCAGGGGTTGATCGGCCTGGTGCGCGGCGCGCTGCGACCGCGATGACGGTGCTGGCGATGCCCCCGTTGCTCGACGTGCAGCAACTGCGCAAGCGCTTTGGCGGCGTGGTCGCCACCGATGGCGTCGATCTTCAAGTGCAGCGCGGCGAGGTGCACGCGCTGATCGGCCCCAACGGCGCCGGCAAGACCACGCTGGTGGCGCAGCTCGCCGGGCAGTTGGCACCCGATGGCGGCCGCATCGTCTTCGACGGCGCCGACATCACCGCGTGGACGGCGCACCAGCGCGCCCGCCGCGGTCTGGCGCGCTCGTTCCAGATCACGCGGCTGTTCAAGAGCTTCACCGTGATCGAGCATCTGGCGTTGGCGCTGCAGGCGGCAGCGGGTGCCAGTTGGGGCGCCTGGCAGCCGCTGTCGCGCGATCGTGGGTTGTGGGAGCGCGCGCGCACCCAGCTGTCGACGCTCGGCCTTCAGGACCGGGCCGACGCCTTCGTCGACACGCTGCCGCATGGCCAGCGGCGCGCGCTCGAGGTCGGCATGGCGGTCGCCGCAGCGCCGCGGCTGGTGCTGCTCGATGAACCGATGGCCGGCATGGGGCCCGATGAATCGCAGCGCATGGAGGAGTTGATCGCGCAGGTTGCGCGGCACACGACGGTGTTGCTGATCGAACACGACGTCGACGCCGTATTCCGCCTGGCGCACCGGGTGTCGGTGCTGGTCAGCGGCCGCGTCATCGCGAGCGCCACGCCCGACGAGGTGCGGCGCGATGCCCAGGTGATCGGCGCCTATCTGGGGCAGGAATGACAGATCGTGGCAGCGCTCCCAGCACGGCGCACGACGAAGTGCTGCTCGACGTGCGTGGCCTGCGCGCCGCCTATGGCAGCTCGCAGGTGCTGCACGGCGTGGACCTGCAGGTTCATGTCGGCGAGGTGGTGGCGCTGCTCGGGCGCAACGGCATGGGCAAGACCACCTTCGTGCGCGCGCTGATGGGCATCGTGGCAGCGTCGGGTGGCAGCGTGCACTTCGCCGGCGGTCCGATCGCCGCGTGGCCGGTGCATCGCATCGCCCGCCTCGGCATCGCGCTGGTGCCCGAGGGTCGCCAGGTGTTCGCCAACCTGAGCGTGCTCGAACACTTGAGCGCGTTCACGCGGCGCGATGCGCGCACTGCGACGCCTTGGCACGCGCAGCGCGTGTTCGCGCTCTTTCCGCGATTGGCCGAGCGCCGCGACCACTGGGCTCAGCACCTGTCGGGCGGCGAGCAGCAGATGTTGGCGATCGGCCGCGCGTTGGTGACCAACCCGCGGCTGCTGATCCTGGACGAGGCCACCGAGGGACTGGCGCCGCTGGTTCGCGAGGAGATCTGGCGCGCGCTGGCGCAATTGCGCGAGGCCGGCCAGGCGATCCTGGTGATCGACAAGTACCTTCAGCGGTTGATCGGTTTGGCCGATCGCCACGTGATCCTTGAAAAGGGCCGCGTCGCCTGGAGCGGCCCTTCGCACGCCCTGGCCGCAGACCCGGGCCTGTGGCATCGCTATTTGGGGGTGTGAGCCACCCGCTCAAAAGCGACGAGCCGCTCCGAGAGCGGCTCGTCATCGATCGCGGCGGAACTCAGCGGTCGTGCCGCTGCTCGTGCAGATCGGCTGCCGCGCGCAGGTCGGCGGCGAATCGCGGATCCATCGACATCAGTTCTTGCGCATGGTCGCGCAGCGCGTTGGCTTGCTGCCTTGCCGACACCGTGTTGCTGATGCGCTCACCCAGCCAGCGCCACAGCGACGCCGCAGCGGCGCTCGGTGCGGTACTGGGTTCCGACAACGGCATCGAGCGCGAGTCGAAGGCTTGGCTGACGGTGTTCATGAGGCTTCCTTCCTGCAACCGGTATCGGATCGACGGCTGAAGACTAGAGGGCGCGCCATCGCCGCACAGCGAAGGAATGCGCACTCGCTGCCGTCGTTTCCTGCACACGCCCAATCGGTCACGCGGGGCGGCGCCGACCCCCCGCGTTCCGAGGGCAGATCCGCGTGCGCAGTCAGCTCGCGTGATGCGTGGATTCGTGCCGGTCAGCCGCCGCGAACAGGTCGGCGGCGAATCCAGGGTCGGAATTCAGATGCATGCGGGCGAGCGCACGCACTTGTGCCACGTCGGCGATCGGTGCCGCCGCCGCCGCGCGTGGCGCCATCCACTGCGCCACGGCCCGCAACAACGCGGATGCCACCCGAGCGGCCCACACGGCACCTCGCGGCGCCTGCGTCTTGCTGACTGGGTTGACGGTGACGGTGGTCATGAGGGGTCCTTGTTTGATGAATGCCGTTGTTTCGGCAATGGCCAGCATGTTAGGGTAATCACCTAGTTTCAAAGCTGAAGAATGAGCATCTGCGATATAAGCGTCGCTCATGTCCAGTCGCAGCCCGGCGGTCAACTTCAGGTCCATCGACCTCAACCTGCTGAGGGTGTTCGATGCCGTGATGGCCGAAGGCAGCCTGACGCGCGCGGCGACCGTGTTGTCGATCACGCAACCGGCGGCCAGCCACGCGCTGAAGCGGCTTCACGACTCGCTGGGCGAAACCCTGTTTGCGCGCGCCGCCGTCGGCATGAGGCCCACGCCGAGGGCGCAAGCGCTGTGGCCGGTGGTGCGCACGGCGCTGTCGTCGCTGCAGCACGCGCTGGCGCCGGCCAGCTTTGATCCGCGCATCGACGCGATCAACTTTCGCATCGCCATGGCCGACGCGACGGCCGCGTTGTTGTCACCGCCGCTGGTGCGGGCGCTTCAAGGCGCACATGCCGCGGCCAGCGTGCGGGTGTTGCCGCTGGGCACGCGTGATCCGCGGTCGCTGCTCGAGCAGGGCCAGGCCGACCTGGCGGTCGGCTACTTCCCGGAACTGATCGCGGCCCTCGTCGCGCTGGGACCAGACGCCACGCTGCGGCATGCGCGCCTGTACGACACACGCTACGTCTGCGTGATGCGGCGCGGCCATCCGCTGGCGCGCAAGAAACTCACGCTCGATACTTTCTGCGCCGCGCAGCACCTGGGGGTCAGCTTCTCGGGGCGTGCGCAAAGTCTGGTCGACCGCGCGTTGGCCGACATCGGCCGCCAGCGGCGCACCGTGTTGACGGTGAATCAGTTCTTCACCGCCGGGCGGGTGGTCACGCAATCGGATCTGCTGACCGTGTTGCCGTTGTCGTTCCTCGAAGCCACCGGCATCGCGAGCGAATTGGTGACCCGCGAGCTGCCGTTCGACCCCGGCGCCGTGCACGTCGAGATGGTGTGGCACCTGCGCCGCGACGCCGACCCCGCGCACCACTGGTTGCGCGAGGTGCTGGCCGGCGCGGTACACGCAGCGACCTGAACGTGCGCGCCGGCCTCAGTGCCCCAGCACCGCAGCGAAGGCCTGCGCGGTGCGCTCGACGTTGCCGCGGTTCAGGCCGGCCACGCACATGCGGCCCGAGCGGATCAGGTACACCGCATGCTCCTCGCGCAGACGGTCGACCTGCGCTGCGCTCAACCCCGTGTAGCTGAACATGCCGCGTTGCGTCAGAAGATAGCCGAAGTCGCGCCCGGGCACACGCGCACTCAGCACCTCGTGCAGCGCGCGTCGCATGGCACGGATGCGTTCGCGCATCTGCGCGACCTCATCCTCCCACATCGGGCGCAGCTGCGGGTCGGACAACACCAGCGCCATGATGCCGGCGGCATGCATCGCCGGGCTCGAATAGATGCGCCGCACGGTGAGCTTCAACTGGCCGAGTACCAGCTCGGCTTCGCGCGGGGTGGGGCAGACGATCGACAGCGCGCCACAGCGCTCCCCGTACACGCTCATGCTCTTGGAGAATGAATTGGCGACCGCGAAGGCCGCGCCGGAGCTGGCCATCGCGCGTACCGCGTACGCATCTTCTTCGATGCCGTCGCCATAGCCCTGGTAGGCGAGGTCCAGGTAGGCGATCAGCTCGCGGCGCTTCAACAGCGGGATCAGCTGGTCCCACTGGGCACGCGTGAGATCGACGCCGGTGGGGTTGTGGCAGCACGCATGCAGCAGCACGATGCTGCGGGCGGGCAGCTGCTCGATCGCCGCCAGCAGGTCGGGAAAGCGCACGCCGCCGCTGGCCGCGTCGTAGTACGGGTAGGTCTTCACCGTGAAGCCGCTGCCTTCGAACATCGAGCGGTGGTTGTCCCAGCTGGGGTCGCTGATCCACACACCGCTGTCGGGAAACCAGCGTTTCAGGAAATCGGCGCCCACCTTCAACCCGCCGCTGGAGCCCACCGACTGGATGGTGGCCACACGGCCGGAAGCCAGCGCCTCGTGCCCAGGCCCGAACAACAGTGCTTGCACCGCACGCCTTGCGTCGGCTGCGCCCTCCATCGGCAAATACGGCTTGGCGGCGGTCTCGGCGAGCAGCCGGGCCTCGGCGGCACGCACACTCGGGAGCACCGGGATGCGGCCTTCGTCGTCGAAGTAGATGCCGATCGACAGGTTGATCTTGTGCGGCCGCGTGTCGGCGTTGAAGGCATCGACCAAAGCGAAGATCGGATCGCCCGCGTAGGGCTCGACATGCTCAAACACAAGGGACTCCTGCAATGGATGCGACCATTATCGCGGCGGCGCCAATTCCGAGTCGGCTCACAGCCACCGCTGCGCCGCAGCGGCCATGCGGTGGCTATCGCGCCAGCGCAGCCTCGATATCGCGGGTCAGCTTGCTCGGTTCGTCCTGCGGTGCGTAGCGCTTGATGGTCTTGCCGTCGCGGTCGACCAGGAACTTGGTGAAGTTCCACTTGATCGCCTGGCTGCCCAGCAGGCCCGGTGCCTCGCTCGTCAACCAGCGATACAGCGGGTGCGCCGCGGCGCCATTGACCTCGATCTTGGCCATCATCGGGAACGAGACCCCGTAGTTGAGCTGGCAGAACGACGCGATCTCGTCGTTGCTGCCGGGGTCCTGCGCGCCGAACTGGTTGCTCGGAAATCCCAGCACCACCAGCCCCTGGTCCTGATAGGCCTGCCACAGCGCCTGCAAGCCATCGAACTGCGGCGTGAAGCCGCATTGGCTCGCCGTGTTGACGATCAGCAGCACCTTGCCCTTGTACTGGCTCAACTTGACGCGCTGGCCAGCGATGGTCTGTGCCTCGAAGCCCCAGACATCCGTGTGTTCCATGCCGTCTCCCGATCGCAGCGCGCGGTGGCGTGATGTTATCCCGCAGCCAGATCACCCAGTGCATTGACGGACATGCGGCCGCGTCGGACCATCGGTCCTCAGGCCACCCGGCCGCCTCCACGCTCTGCGCTTCGCGCCCCCGCACCCATGTCGTCGCCTCACAGCGTGTGCCTGCTCGGTTTCAGCGACTTCGAGCGGCGCGCGCTGGCACTGCAGTTTCGCCTGGCTGCGGGCCGCACACCGGCCTACGCGCTGGTGGCCGGCATCGACGAGGCGCGTTTCCTGGTGGTCGACGGCGACGCCAAGTCGGCCGTGAAACGCGCGCTCGACAGCGGCCGCCTGGCGCACTGCGTGTTCGTCGGCACCAGCCCGGCGCCGGCTGGTGCGATGGCGCGACTGCGCCGGCCGATCGATGCGCTGTCGCTGCTGCGCGAGCTCGACGCCGCGGTGATGCGGCTGCATGGGCCGAGCCCGCTGGCGCCGCAGCCCGCACCCGCCATCGTCGCGCCACCGGTGGTGCGCCCACCGAGCGCAGCGCCGCGTCTGGTTCCGCGCCCGCCGCCGCGCGCCGCGGATGGGGGCGCACCCGGCATGCTCGATTCGCAGCTCTCGGAGCTGGCCGACCGCTTTCCCGATCGCCTCGCAACCGCTGGCGCCACCCCCGGGAGTCAACCCAAGCCGCCTCGCTGCGACGTGCTGCTGGTCGACGACAGCGAGATCGCGCTCAAGTTTCTCGAGATGAAGCTCGGCGAGCTCGGCCTGCGCTCACGCGGCGTCACCCACAGCGACGCGGCGCTGGCGCAGTTGGAGCGGCACGAATTCAACTACGTGTTCCTCGACGTCGAACTCGGCCCGGGCAGCCGACTCGACGGGCTGGCGCTGTGTCGCCACATCAAGCGGCGCAACAACCATCCGCCGGTGGTGGCGATGGTGTCGGCGCATGCCACTCAGACCGACCGTGCACGCGGCAACCTGGCCGGCTGCGACGCCTACTTGGCCAAACCACTGCAAGCCAGCGACCTGCTGGCCGTGGTGAGTCTGCGCCGCGCTCGCTAGAGCGACACGGTTTGGCGCCCGCCGCGCCGCCCCTCGTGCCACGCGGCGAGCAATGCGGCGGCGGCGATCAGTGCGCCGCCGGCCAGCGTGTGCGGCTCGAGCCTGGCCGCACCGAGCGCGACCGCCGACACGCTGGCAAACACCACCTCGCTGACCATCACCACCGCCGTGGTGCTGGCGCGCAGCCGCGCCGCGCCGAACTGCAGCGACAGATTGGCGCCCATGAACCACAAGGCGAGTGCCAGCACCCAGGGCGTCCACGCCGTCGCGGTGGCCCACGGCGGCGCGGCGAGGCCGAGGGCGCTGCCGGCCAGTGCCGTCGCTGCGCTGATCAGCGATCCGCCGCTGAACATGGCCAGCGCACGTGCCGCGGCATCGCGATGCGCCTCGCGGCGCAGCATCACGCCGTTGAGTGCGAACGACAGGCCGCCCGCCAGCCCGAGCCAATCGGCGCCCGTGCGCGGCAGCGGCCAGCCGCCGCCGGGCGGCCACAACACCACCAGCGCCCCAGCCACCGCCAACACGGCGCGCAGCACGACGCCGGGGTGCGCGGGCTCACGCAGCAGCCAACGGGCCAGCAGCACGGTCCACAGCGGCATCAGGTAGAACAGCAGCACCACACGCACCACGTCGCCCGTGGTGACGGCCCAATTGAATGTCGCGTTGGTGAAGCCCGAGGCGAGCAGCAGCACCCACAGGCTGCGTGTGTGCAGCAGTTGGCGCAGCGCCGACGGCCGCCACAGCGCGAGTGCCGCCACCACGATGAGATAGGTCAACGCAGTCGACCACAGCGGGTGCATGCCGAGCGCCTGCAACCGCCGCAGCGGCCACCACGACAAACCCCAGGTCAGCGCGTTGAACAGCAGCGCCAGCACCGCCGCGGCGGCTGTTCCCATCGCCGCGAGTCAGAGCTTGTCGGAACGCGCGATCGCGAGCAGCCGCTCCACCTCTTCGCGGTGGCGCACGGTGTTCGTGCGATGCCAGCGGCCGATCAAGGCCATCGTGCCGGTGACCACCACGCCGAGAATGGCGATCGATGCGAACGCCGAAAGGCCGAGCTTGGTCATGCCGACCAGCAGCGCGCCAAGGCCGAGGATCGCTGCCTGCTCGTTGAAGTTCTGCACCGCGATCGAACGCCCCGCACCCATCAGGTTGTGCCCGCGGTGCTGCAGCAGCGCGTTCATCGGCACCACCAGAAAACCGCCGGTCGCGCCCAGCAGGATCAAGAACGGCGCCGCCACCCACGGCTCGCGGATCAGGTTCAGCCCGATCACCAGCACGCCCATCGCAATGCCCAACGGAATGACGCGCGTCGCGCGCTCCAGGCGCATCAGCCACGACGCCACCACCGCACCAGCCGCGGTGCCGATGGCCACCACGCCGACCAGCGAGGATGCCTGCGTCGTGCTGTAGCCCAGCGCCACAGCAGCCCAGGCGAATACGATGACGCGCAGGTTGCCCGACACGCCCCAGAACAAGGTGGTCGTTGCCAGAGAAATCTGGCCCAGCTTGTCGGCCCACAGGCGCGCGTTGCATTGACTGAAGTCGCCCACCAGGCTGACCAGGCTGGCGGTCAACGGCTGCAGCGGCGCTTCGGTGCGCGGGATGTACAGGTTGAACACCGCGGCGATCACGTAGAGCACCACGATCGAGGCAATCGCGGCCTCGGGTGGCGTGTCGATGCCGGTGTCGATGAACGGGAAATCGAAACCCAGCAACCAGGGCGCCACACGGCCGCCGATCAGTTGCCCGCCCAACAAGATGCCCAGAATGATCGAGGCGATCGTCAGCCCCTCGATCCAGCCGTTGGCCTTGACCAGCTGCGACGGCGGCAAGAGCTCGGTGAGGATGCCGTACTTGGCCGGCGAGTAGGCCGCCGCGCCCAAGCCCACCACGGCGTACGACCACAGCGGATGGCCGCCGAACAGCATCAACAAGCAGCCCACCACCTTGATCGTGTTGGAGACGAACATCACGCGCCCCTTGGGCACGGCGTCGGCGAACGCGCCCACCAGCGGCGCCAGCAAGACGTAGAACAACGCGAACATCGGTGTCAAAGCAGGCACCTGCCAAGTCGGTGCGGCGGTGATCCTCAACAGCTCGATGGCGCCGACCAGCAGCGCGTTGTCAGCCAGCGAGCTGAAGAACTGCGCCGACATGATCGTGTAGAAGCCTCTTTTCATGCGCTTCTCGTGTGCGGCGCCCCCAACGGCGCACGAACGGCGTGCAGCCGTGGGCGGCGGGTTATAGCACGCGATGTCGCCGCGTCCGGCCGCGCCGCAGCGCTGGCAGAATCTTTCCGCGGGATAGTCCTGCCCCGCGTATCGAGGCCTCCATGAAGCCACCCCCGAAGCGGCCTGCGGCCGCCGCCCCGTTGAGGGAACAACCTCAGCAGACCGGCGGTGCCCGCTTGGCGACACCTTGCCTATCACGCTAGCTGCATCACCGCATGCCGCGCCCGATCGAAGCCCTGATCCACCCGGACGCGCTGGCGCACAACCTGTCGCTTGCGCGATCGTTGGCGCAGGGGGCGCGCGTGTGGGCGGTGGTCAAGGCCAATGCCTACGGCCACGGCATCGAGCGGGTGTTCGATGCCCTGCGCGCGGCCGATGGCTTTGCGCTGCTCGACCTGGCCGAGGCCGAACGCGTGCGTGCGCTGGGTTGGCGCGGCCCGGTGTTGCTGCTTGAAGGCTGCTTCGAGCCGCGCGACCTCGAGCTGTGCTCGCGCCTGAACCTGTGGCACACGGTGCATCACGACGCGCAGATCGATTGGCTGGCCGCCCACAAGACCGAGCAGCCGCATCGGGTGTTCCTCAAGCTCAACAGCGGCATGAACCGCCTGGGTTTCACGCCGCAGAGCTTTCGCGCCGCGTGGGCGCGCCTGAACGCGCTGCCGCAGGCCGACGAGATTTCGTTGATGACGCACTTCGCCGATGCCGACGGTGCGGGCGGCGTGCAAACACAACTCGCCGTGTTCGAGCAGGCGGTCGATGGGCTGCCCGGTGAGCGCAGTCTCGCCAACAGCGCGGCGCTGCTGCGCCATGCACAGGCCACTGCGGCCGACTGGGTTCGGCCGGGCATCATGGTCTACGGCGGCGCTCCGGACCACCCCGTGCACACGGCGGCACATTGGCAACTGCGGCCGACGATGACCCTGCGCTCGCGCCTGATCGGATTGCAGCAATTGCGACCCGGTGACACGGTGGGCTATGGCAGCACCTTCGTCGCCGACCGGCCCTTGCGCATCGGTGTGGTGGCCTGCGGCTACGCCGACGGCTATCCACGCCACGCCGCCGGCGGCACGCCGGTGCTGGTGGACGGCCATCGCACGCGGACCGTGGGCCGCGTCTCGATGGACATGATCACGGTGGACCTTGCCGCGCTGCCGCAGGCGGGCCTGGGCAGCGAGGTCACGCTGTGGGGCCAGGGCCCGCAGGCCAGCGTGCTGCCGATCGACGAGGTGGCGCACGCGGCCGGCACGGTCGGCTACGAGTTGATGTGCGCGC